>Ga0129333_10005499_pt1 | contig 11933 bp, 14 predicted proteins | sample CPB6_08_DNA_FD_94474 | JGI IMG/M metagenome (GOLD analysis project Ga0129333, IMG submission 94474) | Freshwater to marine salinity gradient microbial communities from Chesapeake Bay, USA - CPBay_Sum_0.6_0.8_DNA | ecosystem: Environmental > Aquatic > Marine > Coastal | place: USA: Chesapeake... | reverse complement strand
TATCTTCAAAAGAATTCATAAGAAAATATGATAAGAGTTATAATAAGAATGGTCTCTATGCCCCCTACCAGAGTTGGCCCAAGATATTCAACTTAATTGCTTTTAAATCTCACAAAAATAAATTAGATCTGTTGGTTCATAAGTTACTCATCTTCTGAATCTTGTTTTGGTACAAGCCCAGTGAATACATTTCCTTTCTTAGTATGCTTCCATGCTATACCTGGCATGTTTTCCAAATCCTGCTTGAACTTCCTGGAATCTATTTTAGAAGCCCTATGCTCAGACTTGAATTCTGTGTACAATATACCTGACAATATAGTGTCATTGTCTTTACCAGTTATTTCATAGTGCTGGTTGATAAAGCCCAACACTACATTACAGTCATCAACATATTGCTGAGAGGCATCTTTAATAGCTTGTGGAACTGGTATTTTGGGGAACTTGGATACTCTTTCCTTCCATCTTTCAATGATCATGATAATGAATGCATTTCTGGTTTCAGTAGATTTCATCTTTTTCATGACAGAAGCATCAAGCTTGGCTTCATACACATTGTTGGGATCAGGATTGTCAACAAACTTAACCTTATAATCTATTATCCTTACTCTGCGCGCTATGCCTCCATCCACACTACTTAAATCTGGCTTATTATTGCATGTGATATCCAATTGAAAGGTGATTGGAAACTCAATAGGATTACTATATAAAGATCTTGCAATAAGAGTTTGACAGTTTTCATCTGCAATACCCTTCAATATTGGTGTTTGAAGTTTGTTATCAGAATCACTTTCTGGTTCATTGGTTGAAATGCGTCTTTTGCCTCTGGCCTTATACAATTCTCCTGTATCATTAGTTCCTTTCTTAGGCTTTGTAAAATTTTCTGGACTGACACGCAAAGCATAATTTCCAAACATGCTGTCAATCAGATTATTCAATGTGGTTTTAGAATTTGAACCCTTACCAGTGTGAATGTTAAAGTATTGTTCTGTCTTTTCGCCATTCATACTTGTACAGATGGTGTCCAATATATAGTCCTTCATATCTGCATTTGGAAATAATGTAGAGAAATAGGATACAAGGAACTTAGTATGTTCTTCATCAACATATTCAGGATAATCATATCCTGTATGAGTCATAATGTAATCACTACATAGAATATTCCTTACAGTGTTAGTGGTAAGGTCTAACACTTTATTTGAGAATGCAAATAGGTATGCTTTTCTATCAATGTGTGTTTCAAGAAACTTGTCTTTGAGATACAGCTCTTTGAATTTGAGGACACTTGACAGGAATGTTGAATTATTCAGTTTGTTTGAAGTTTTTAAAGCTGCTTTTGAATGTTCTTTAAGTGTATCTTTTTGCTCATCTGACAATGTTTTGTCATCCATTATCTTGTTCCAAATGAGACGTGAGTAAATTTCAAATGCTTCTTGAACAATATTCAATAAACCTTTGAGAATCAAAGGCTCATTTGTTTCTTTCCAAATATTTTGAACATTACAGTAATACCATTTTTCTGTGTGGCCATCATAAACATTGGTATCTTTAAACAAAGCTGCTGCAATTTCAGCAACTGGCTTATGCCCTCCATCACTATGAACAGCTTTCTTGAATAATGATTCATGTTGTTCCACAAAGAAGTTGAGACCAACCCTAAACTTATTGAGGAGGCCTGGAAGGTCATCTGCACAATCTGCATAGTTTGGTGGAAGCTCCAATTTGTTGTCAAATGGCTTTATTTTGAGTGGTATGTCATATCCAGTAATACTTAAAGCATGTAGTCTGCATTGATTCAACAGCTCATCACTTACCTGCTTTTTTGACAACAATTGAAAACCATCAAATATAAGAGCTATTTGGTGATGAGGCTCTTGGTCATCTTTCAAGTACCCTCTTTCATTGAAGAAGTTTACATAGCATTCTAACAAATTGTTTTCTATGACTTGCAAGATTCTGGAAATGGTCTTTCCTTCAATGTTCTTGTCATCTGGATAAGTTTTTTGGACATGTTCCAGGATGTAGCCATATTCTGGAAGATTGATGACATGTTGAATACATGGCTTGATTTGCTTGTATAGCTCAACAAGTACCAGGTTTTTCTTATACTTCGCTCCATTGATAGTAGCAATAACCATGGTTTTAGCAGTATCCCTATCCTTACTGACCTTCTTCAAGAAGTTGTCTCTGTCATTGATACATTCTTGAAGTAGTTCAGAATGGAAGCCATACTTTTTCATGAAAGTGTAGAAGATATTCGGGTGAGAATTGACTTGATCAACATCTACCCATATACCATCACAAATAGTGTGTCGTACAGATACACACAAAGGTTGCAGACCAATGCCTTTGTTACAGTACCATCTCCCTATATTGTCACAATTACTTCCTTTTTTGTATGATACTTTCAAGTATGCATACTCAGTTCCTTCAAGGAAAGCTGGTTTGAAGGAGTTATTGATTATCTTTTGGAATACAGCATAGGCATTGTAATTCTTGTCATGCCTCCTCATATCCTTTTCCTGGGCTTCAATGATAGCTTCATATTTAGAAGGGTTATTAACTATGTATTGAAGTTTGGTTAAGTTGATTTTTTCTATGAAAGTAAGTTCTCCAATGTTCAGGGGGGTGTCCATAGTATTAGTTGTCATTCTACTTATAGCTGAGATTTTTTTTTCAATGGTTCACTTACTGGCCAAATCCTTATATCAGTTTTTTTCAGATGGACCTATCATTTTTTTATTTTTGCCCAAGTGGGGACAAACAAATTTATTTTACCGAATAAATGCATAAAAAAGATCAATTGTAATTAAGCCTGGGATGCCAGGGCTTTCAGCCTATAATACCTATCAAGAGCTTGCCTCTTCATGCGCTCCCTGACATCTGGGTTTTCATGATATGCTTTTTTAACACGTGCACTGTTACGCTCTATCTCCTTGTCACGGAAGCCGTTGATATTGCCATCATATTTTTGCTGGTAATACTTGCGGTTCAGCCTCAATTTGTTCTGGTATGGGGTCAATTTTGTTTGGGTGTTTTCTTGTGTATTCATTTTTCCTATGTTCTATAATATGCATAGAAAATTATTCTTTAAATCCTAATAATCATATTTATATAATTTGATATCTTTGAGATTTGCATATACTATTACCCTTGTTTTAGTTGCATCAGGTTTATTTCCTTCAACATACATTCCTAACCAACGCATATAATCAGGATATACCTGCATAAATTCATTGAGAGCATTTTGTATAAGAACATATTGCTCATCAAATTTTAGCACATCTTCTTTGGATATAGAACCAATTCCTATTTTGCTCCAATTCCTATTTTCCCATAAATTGACAAGAAGACTGTGAATGTACTTGTAAAATTTCAAATCAAACATTTTGTATGTGAGGACAAACAACTTTCAACATGGGCCATCATTTTTTTATTTTTGCCCAAGTGAGGATAAACAAATTTATATACCATTATTAGTAGTACATGAACAACTCAATCAGATTGCTCCAAGAATACAGGGACAAGTGCTTTGTGTATAACATACTGTGTGAGAAATCAAGTGAGTTTTACAGCCAATTAAAGAGCATTGTATCCATACCCCTCATTTTATCATCCAGTATCATGACAATCCTCAACAGTGGCACATTTGATGCAGAAAGCATGAAAATACCCAACATATGCATCAATGCCATTACAGCCTTATTGATCAGCCTTATAAACAACTTCAAACTGGCTGAAAAGGCTGGCAGTTTCAGGAATTTGTCATTGAAGTATATGCAACTCCTTCATCATATAGAAGACAAGCTGAACAGTGAAGGTGAAAGCATAGATGCCCAAGATTTCAGGGATATAATCAAGTCTTATGATGATTTGCAAAGTCAAAATGAATACTTGATACCAAATCACATCAAGAAGAAGGTCAGAAAGGTTTACTTAGGCCATAAGTACTTGCCCAATATATTGAACTGTCAAACAGACTTTGTGAAGCTCCAAGAAACAAAGGTAGAACAGGTGTCTTTATAGTAACCCTCTGTCTTTCAAGTGTTTTTTTATTTTATCATATGCTTCTATGTATGTTGGATAAGACCACAAGAGCCTATAACTCCAATATGCCCTGGTGTTGGGATCATTCCAGTCTTCATTTTTTTTGTGCCTGTCTTCATATCTTTGCCTGCGCTTCCAGTCTAAATGACCCTCAGTGAAATGTTCATACTTACTGTCACCAAAGTAAACCTTCTTTCCAGTCTTGGTGATGATGTAAAATTTCTTCTCTGGTCTGTCTGATTTGTATGGGTAGTATGGCTTCATCTCTATATATCATTCAATAAAATAATCTATGTTGTTCAAGAAATGGTGTAACACAGGCTCATTGTTTTGCATAGTATATATATAGGCAACTTCTGCTGCAAAATTGAGTGTGACCCTGTCCTTGCATGATTCAAAATCTGTGACCAATTCTATTTTCAGGTCATGCCAATCTAAACCTCTCTCCCTGACAGCCTGATATAAGGAGTCCTTGGAGTTACATTTGTGATTCCAATATCTGCGTTTGAGATTACTGACTGTCCCACCTATCCATATGATCTCATTGGTATCTCTGCTTCTGATACAGTATATTTTGCTTCTACTGTAATTTATCATAACTTTTTCTACTATGTATTCCTTATATACATAACAAAGAAAAAAAATGAACTTACTTTTGAGCCAGGGCAGACACACCTTTACTCATATACTTAGGGTTCTGTATGGTTGATGATAGATTTCGTGAAAGATTTCTCATGTCTCCCATTTTATTCACAGGCATAGCTTTGCTTTTCTTCATGACTTCATGTAGATACATCCTCTTCTCCTAACTAAGGGTCAGATATTTTTTTATTACCCAAGACACCAAATCTTTCTAATAGAAGCATCAAATGGTATGATATAGTGCTTATGTAATTTGCTATAAGATCAATTTTGCTATACAGTTGTCTCTTGTTGTTATCATATATTTCAAATCGCAATAAGAGGGTGTAATCAAGGGCACTATTTAAAATGTTCCCAAATTCATCAGACAATGTCAGCCTGAATGAATTTATTTCACTATCATACAAATTATAGCTATATGAATTTCCACCGTCAAAGTTATCATACTTGATCATGGCATTTATTGGCACATCAGTCCTTGAAGCCCACAATAAAATGCTTGATCTTTCGAAGTCTGGGTCTTTGTGCCCTAAGTTTTCAATACTCATGAGTTCAGGATTCAGACCATATGCATTTAAGACTATTTTATCAAATGAGCACATATTGACTGTGTAGTCCATCTCCTCACCATCAGGATCTAATTCATACTCTATATCAGTCACATTGTCTAATCCGAAGAATTGACCACATGATATGGTTTTTAAATAAACAGTCATATCACTATCAGCATAAGTTGATTTTATTGTGTAAGTATTTCTTGAACTGTTGTATGTCATCATGAAATAGTCCTTACATAGATTATTGATATAGTCTCTGAAAGTGATGACACTATAATTTCCAGGCATAATGCTAAATTGTGGTTGTTCAATAATACCATCATTCTCATCTCTTACTATTACATCAAATCTATTATTACGCTCATTTATGTTATAAAAGTTATTTGGTATGTGAAATGATATGACATTTAGTCTCAGGCTCTGGTCTCCTTTGGCACTTACAAGTCCACTTGGGAATCTGAGCAACCAATCACAAGGTTTTTCATCATATTGTCTGTTCTTAGATGTTATGAATATATTCACAAATTTACTGTCAGTCATCCTTTAATATTATGCCAGATTTTTTAATACTATACATTGAGAGGATAATGAAATGATAAGCTGTCACGTGTATAAGTTGGCATCAGTTTACTATCAATAAGTTCAGTGTCAAAATCTTCTATTTTCAGTTGTATATAGAAATGAATATTACCAGGTATACCATTATTATTATCAATAATCACATTACTGAGGTACAATTCAATCTTGTCAAGTGTTCCCTGGTTGAGAGGGTACCAATTCTCTATGACAGGCATATGCAAACTGTTAGAAATATGAATGATAGAAGACATACCATTTGCGCTGTCATATACATTCAGATTTTGGACCTGAGGGCACCTGAAAACAATGGGCATGCCAACATTCACAGGTCCAATTACTTGCTGGCCTCCTGCATTTACAGTCACTTCTTGAAAGTGAACAGATGTGACACACACCTTTGCCTGTCTTGATATATCAATGTTCCTGATCCTCCATTCAAACTTGTGATTATTGCCAGCTGGTGTTTGTGTGATATTAGCATCATCAGATCTGAGATTTACATAATAAGTGCGTTTGTTAGCCTTATAGTGATTTGTTGACATATTCTATAAGTAACAAATATTTTATTTAGGACCTAATCAAGGAATCACCTGCATCAGCAGGGGTTCTGTATTCTATAATCCTTGGTTCATTGCTTGTATGACATTCTTTTGCTGCATCATTTTCAAGAGGATCTGGTAGGCAACCATGTTTAGCATAATAAATATATAGGTATTCTGACAAATTACTCATGACACTGTCATCAGAAATCTGAGGATAGAACTTTAATGATAAATCTTTCAGATGATTATATCTTTCTTGTTCTTCATCAGTCAATTCAACATCAAATTTGTTTGTCATATATCTTTTAACATATAGTGAGAAAAAAATAATGAGCCTTTAATTCAGCTCTAAAACAGCATCCAACCCTTTCATAAATCTTTTTTCATCATGTGTCAAATCTACAATCAAAGAGCCATATTTATCTTGTAAACAGTGTGTATACAATTCATTCAGCTTCTCCATAGTAATACAATTTGAGACTTCCTCCCAAAATTCAGGGAGAATGGTTTGAGTGTTTGCAAATTTGCCAAGAAAGAACACATTAGTATTGAGCCTTATTTCTTTTGGCAAACCCTTGATACTCTGGACTGCAAACATACAGCACAAGTGGTGATGCCTATTTTTAATGAATAAATTCATAAGCTTAGAGCGTTTTGATGTGCTCAATGCCTTAGTTCCAAGCAGATCATCTAAAATCAGGAAATAGACTTTTGGCTCAACTTTGGGCAGATTTCTATAATCATCAAAATTGTGTTTTATGAGCAATTGAAGCTCTTCATCACTAAGCTTATCAACTTCATCAACTTTCAAGCGCATGTATTTTTTAAAAACACCTTTATAGTTTTTATAATCCATCCAGCTTTGCTTATCAGCATCAATCTTATCTATGATTTCATCAAGGACTTCATCTGAGTATCCATCATAGGTGTCATTCTCAAAGTCTATGTCTAAGCTCTTAAACACCTCATTTTGCTCCAATGTAGGACTGATAATGAATACTCTGGTCTTATAAACATTGTCTTCATTATCTTTTATGACATTGTCTTGATAGTGCTTAATAATAGAGGCCATATTCCAGCTTTTACCTGATGCTCTGGATGCTATTGCACAATAATTAAAGAAAAATTTAAAACAACCCTTACCACAAGTGCACTGAGGATATTTTTTTGTATCATACTTTAATTTTGAATTGAATTCTTTAATGGGTATTTCCTTTATCATCTCTATATATAGTAACATTATTTAATTGAATCTATAATTTGGCATGATAGATAACATGGCCATTTTTATTCTTTCATTTTCGAGTTGTTTCCTTATCTGTTCAGCTGCACTTTGTCTCACAAGATTGCTATAATCGACATCTTGTGTTTGCTGAACAGGCCTTCTGACTGGTTGAGCTCTTGTGCGTTTGGGTTGAACAATAACTTGCTCCTCTTCCTCTTCCTCCTCATCTTCTTCTTGTACAATTATTTTTTTCTTAGGCTTTGGCTTAGGTTGTTGCTTTTGTGTATTCATTGTTTCTATCTTTTGTTTGATGGCTTCAAGCTCCTCTTTCTGCTTTTGTAGCTCTAATTGTGTAAGCTCTTTTTTAGATTGTTTCAGTGTCTTGGTTATATTGTTTTTTTCTTGCTTGGCCCTTTTGGCCTTTTCAAGGTTTTCAAGGCGTATTTGTCGCCTTTCTTCTTCACTCAATAAAGGCTTACCAGTACGCTTACTAACTTTCACTACTACCTGTTCTTTACTGCCTTCATGTATTTCCTCTTCTTCTGTAATGTCATATTCTTCTGCATCATCCGCTACCTTAGGTATATTAGCTACTTTACGAGGCATCCTTCCTTTACTTTTAGACAAGAAAATAAAAATGATTACATGCGCTTTGGAACAATGGGCAAATCCTTATTTACATAATATGTACCTGCTACATCAACAAGCTTATTGTTTGTCATGTACAAAGTATAAGGGATTGGGTACTGAGCCCAATATTCAGTATCTGCTTCAATTGGTGGTCTCAGCCTTTCAGATGGGTACTTCATATCCAGTGGGTCTCCATGTAAAAGCCTAAATTGATTTTCTACTGGATATGGTATCAATTGTCCAAGGTTCAAAGATGAAAGCATTTCTGGTCTTGCACTTCTAATTTGTTTTTCAATTTGGTCTTGTTGTGCTGTGTTATAGAATACTCTGGTAGGGCTTACAAACTGGTTCATTCTATATATATGATAAGACTTTATTTATCAACAAAGACCTGCTGTCCAGCATTGACATTGAGTACACATTGCCTCTCAGACCAGACAAGGGGGATTAGATCACGTGCTTCACCAACATCTTCAAAAGTGAGAGTCAACTTGCAATTTATTTGAGCTGCCTTACCATCCAAGCCTTCAAGCACAAATTCAGGAGTGTTCTGTATGTGCTCAAATGAGAGAATGGACACAAAGTAATAGCGCAAGAACTGGTAGACAGACTGCATACCAGGATGACATCCAGCCTGCACATCATTATCCATGTTGAGTGCTTTAAGGTTCTCATTGTAGACATCAGTATATGAAATTGGAGCAGGATATTGGCTGACATTATTAATGTCCCAATTGAGTGAACCCAATCCAGTAGCTTCTTTACGGAAATACGCACACTGGTTAAACAAAGTAGCATCTTGTCCTGCAACCTGTGTCAAAAAGCCATCTCCTGGGTCTTCTAAAATGAGCCCTACATCAGTCTGATAAGCTCCAATCAAAGTAGTACCAATGAGCTTAGTAAGGTGTGATGAATTGACATTGAACTGATGGGTAAAAGTTCCAGCAGCCTTTGTGAAGGCATTACCTCTATGTGCAGTATATGTTTTGTAAGGAATTTTGAGACCAGATGACATTACAATATTGCGCAGAAGATTGTAATATACACTGTCTCCAAAGGCAATCTTGGTGATAGACATGAAACTATTAGTTCCATTGATAGTATATGATGGGTTAGCATTCACAACAACTGGATTGGCTCCGTTCGTGGCTGCAGAAGCCCACAATATGGTAGGTTCAGCAAGTCTGATTTCTACCTTTATAGTTCCAAATAATGAAGTATCTATGACACGGGTGGCACACGTTCCAAGGAATGACAACCAATTGCGAACTATGTATTGTCTGCCATTATCACTGTTATCAGCAACTTGAATAGCTCCTGCACGAACATTTGCAAGAGCACCATTTGCATTGTTGTAGGTTTGTAAAATGCTTGGGTCTGTGTTTTCAAGCTGTCTGACACCTGATGAATGGAAATCAAAACCAGCTGTATGATCTGTCATCAAATTGAAAAGGTGGTTATAATATGTATCAGCACTGATCTGTTGGTCATTAATATATACATAGATTGCATCAATGATGCTTGCAGAATTCCTTGCAAGCCGTCTGCACCTGGTTTGAGGACCATCAGCAGTAGAGAATACAGGAATAGTCAAATTGTAGGACCAAAGCAATGAATCAAGGTCTATCAATGTATTCTTAGGAAGCTCAAAGATGAGGGACTCACCATGTGCAATATTACCTGTACGGTCACAATAGACCTTAACAGTCTGCTTAGAATAGTTCACAATTTTATCAAAGTGATAGGACATATTTTTTGGAAAGCTTGTTGTTGGATAATCCAAACTTAAAGCACTCATTTCTCTTGTTCTAATTATAAACTAAGAAAATAAAATTTATGATTTAAAGAAGATTCAATGTTGTGCCTTTGTTTACTAAAAATCGCCTGTCAGGAGCACCACTTTTAGTTCTTGGAACTTTGTTTAATGCCCTTAATGTTACGTTTGAAATATTTGGTTCTACACTGGGCATAGTTCCCTCATTGGAGTCATCCTTAGCATTTGTTTTTGCTCCTTGCAAATTAGCTTGTTCAATATTATCATCAGCATATACAAGTGATGAATCAATCTTATAATCTTGTTGAATGTCAGGCAATTTGAAGTCCATACCAGCTTCTTCATAACCTGTCAATGAACTTCTTAATTTTTTAGAATGAGATTCAAGGGGTTTGTAGTCAATAGATGATACAGGAAATCCAGTATATGGTATCATTTCAGAGCCCATGCTTCTTGACAAATCTATGCTTTGTGATGGAGAAGTTGCAGGTATTGAATCATCATCCAAATCATTAAATACATATCCTCCTGTTCTTAATTTTTTAGCAGGTGTATTTAGAAGTGTTCCTATATCTGATGTTCTAATTGGCTGTATAGAAGATGGTATTGCAGGTGGTTCTGGTGATTTATCTTGTTTAATTTCTGAGCCCAAAGGGCTTACATCTTGTTCGTAAGGATAAGAGGGCATTATGTCTCTTTCAATAGGTTTGCTAAATCTTACAGGCCGTGGTTTATATTCTGTATTAAATATCACTGGATCTCGTAAATCAATATAGCCATCAGATTGTGTTTGCTGTATTCTATCTACTTTTGCTGGTGTTTGTCGTGTTCCAAATACAGTTCTGGGAGAGTTCATTGCATCAGATGCCATGGATTGTCTTTTTATTTCAATAGGCTCTTTCATAGTAGTGCTTATTTCACTTGGTATGGGTTGCTTGACTGTACCCATTATACTTGTTCTCAGAGCATTGATCACATTATTAAAGTCAGGGACAGTATTATTGCTTATTTGTGGGGTGTATGTCTGATAAGTTCTCATAGTTTGAAGGGGTGAATAACCATATGGTATTGGACCAGTTGGTTGAGTTTGTTTGGGGCGCTGTTGTCTTTTTTTGCTTTTTGCCTTCTTGGACTTATTACCATCTTGATTTATTACAACCTTAACATTTTGTTCTTGCTTCTGAGATTGCTTTTGCTTAGTTTTTGGTGCCATTCTATTAAATATCGAGATAATTATATTTATAGATATTAAGAATGAATGATAATTTCATATCATACACTGGAATTTACCCAATTTATGAGTATGTAGATGATTTGGTAAGCAGCACATCCAATTCACTTGCATCTCATACAAATCATACATCAAATATGCTTGCATATCATATAAATTATACATGCAATCTACTTAGTGAGCATACAAATCATACATCAAATATCTTGATGTCTTACATCAACACTGCATTAATTTCTGTTGAAAGCACATCAAACAATATCATTACTTATATAAATAATACTTCAAATAACATCATCAATTATGTAAAACCTGAATTAGGCAATAAACAAAACAAATTATTAGATAATACAGCAGACAGGGTAGTAGTATCTGCTAACAATGGCAATATTACAGTCTCATCTGTGTCAAAAACTGAATTAGAAGGCATGACTGATAGGATGGATGACCTTCAAGATGAAATTCAAAATGTTTTTGATAGCGTATTTGAAGACCCATTAGATGGTTTAGATGGTCTGGATTTATTTCAACAAGGACAAGCGACAACTTTGGCAGGAGCTGTTGGAACTCTTGCAACACAGGTCCAAGCAATTGCAGCAGCAACAGCTGGTTATGCAGCGTTAGATTCAATATCTGGCTTGATAAGTGATGCTATACAAGGTGCTAATATTGAATCAAAAATTCCAAGGAGCGCAGCGCCTCAAAGACC
>Ga0129333_10005496_pt1 | contig 11934 bp, 7 predicted proteins | sample CPB6_08_DNA_FD_94474 | JGI IMG/M metagenome (GOLD analysis project Ga0129333, IMG submission 94474) | Freshwater to marine salinity gradient microbial communities from Chesapeake Bay, USA - CPBay_Sum_0.6_0.8_DNA | ecosystem: Environmental > Aquatic > Marine > Coastal | place: USA: Chesapeake Bay... | reverse complement strand
TCGGGGCCGGGTTTTGTGCGCGGACTTCCGCTCGCCCTCGCCCTCATTGCGCTGGAGTGGCGTCGCCAGTGGGAACGTCGGCAGATTCCGCACTCGACCCCCGAAGAGCGGCGGCAGCGGGTGCGCCATCAGTGGGCCTACAAGTTACTGCTGGCCCTGAGCTTGGGCCTAATTCCGCTCCTGTAGCGGCGCTAGCGGTACACCGTGAACATTCCGCGGCGCTCTTCCACGAGTCCGTCGGGCAGCCATAGGAACACGCGGTAGCTGTAGGGGCCGGCGGGAACGCGCTCGCCGCCGTAGGTGCCGTTCCATCCGTTGGGATCCTGGCTGCTGTGAAACACCTGTAGTCCCCAGCGGTTGAACACCGCCCACTCCATGCGGTCAATGCCCGTAGCCACGACGGTGAAGCGCTCGTTGACCGCGTCGTTATTGGGAGTAAACGCCGACGGAATGTACACGTAGTGGTCCATTTTCAGCTCCACGGGGTAGGCCGCGCTGTCGCTGCAGCCCAGGGTATCGCGAACGGCGAGGCCCACCCAGTAGGTGCCCGGCCGGCCGTACACGTGGCGCGGATGCACCTGAGACGACGTGTCCCCGTCGCCAAAGTACCAGCGCACGTTCAGCGTGTCGGTCGAGAAGTTGGTGAAGCCGACGTCGAGGGGATTGCCCGGATCTTGGAGGTAGGTGAACGACGCCACGGGGCTCGGAACGACCCATGCGTACACCGAGTCCTCTTTAGTGATCAAGCAGTTGTCGGTCACCCGGTACCGGTACCACTGGCTCGCGGCCGGAGTAACCGTCCATAGGGTGTCGGTCGGGCCGTTGATCCACTTGGTCGTGAGTTGCCCTTTGCCCATCTGGGCCCGCGCACTTAGGGTTACGGCGTCTCCGGGGCACAGGTATAGCGTGTCGGATTCCGTGCGGATGGAATCGTAGGGCTCCACGTAGATTGTGATGCTGTCCACCCGCGGAACGGTGCTGCACTCGTCCCAACTCAGGTAGCGAAACGTGGTGGTCACGGGCGGCGCCACGGTGAGCAGCGTCGTTTGGAGGGTGTCGGTCTCCCAATAGCCCCACCGGTTGCCTTCTCCGCCCGAAAGGGTCGCCCGCAATCTCGTCACCGAACCGGGGCACGCCAGGGTGTCGTTGCCCTGATCAATGGCGAGGGCTGCCTGCACCCCAACCCGGTCGCGAATCCAAATGTCCACGGAGTCGGCAGGGTACACGGCGCAGTCCGTCGAAACCGGCATCATGCGCACGCGCAGGAGTTCCAGAGGCTCGGTCAACCCGTCGTCTACGGGCTGGAACCACAAGGTATCGGTTTTTTGGCCCGGATACAGGACCAAGCTGTCGGGAAGTCCGCCCGCGAAGTCTGCGGGAACGGCGCTGCCCACATAGTTGAATTGGGCGATCAGGGTGTCGCTCGTGGCCCCTTTGCGCTCAAAAAGAAGGTAGCTCTGTGCGCAGCCCTCCACCATGACCGTGTCGGTGAAGGAGGCCCCCGCGTTGGTGGTGGGCGTCAGGTTGATTTCTGGCAACTTAAAGGAGCGCGCTCCGAGAAATACCGCCGAATTCAGCGCCCCGTCGCTTACGTCGGCAATCATCAATTTGATGGTGTAGGGAATGCCGCAGACCACGCCAGCTTTCGCGCGGAATACGTCGGTGAAGCCCTCGAGGTTGACGATGCTCGAGCCGCCCGTGTTGGAATTGTAGTAGACGGCGTGCGCCACGTAGTTCGGATTGGCGGTCAAGCAGTTGGACGCCGGGTTGCCGCCCGAAGGGTAGCCCTGATTGATTGTGTTTACCGCCACGGGGGTGGTGGTCCCCGGAATGACGGCCAGGTTTACGGTATCGATGCGCAAGCTCCCGTTGGGGTGGTACATGGGGGCACCGTTGATGCCGGGCCCGATCAAAAAGAACCCAAAAACGTCATTAAAGCCCGAGCAGGTGTAGCTCGTGTATTCTTTGGATCCAAAGATGTAGTCAAACTGGACGCTGTCGCCGTTGGCCAAAAAGTTAAACTGAATGGTCGCGCGGTCGTATTGGCTGGAGGCCGACGAACCAATGGTGTTGAGGACCGTAGTGAGGTTGGCGCTCGGCGTTTGGGTGGGGAAGGTGGTGAACGTTCCGCTCTGACCGGGCACCACGTCAATGGCGTCGGTCGTGACCATTACGATGCCGCTGTCGAGGCCAAACGCGGGGTTGCTGCAGGTGAACTTGCCGAGCTGCACGGAGGGCGGCTGGGAAACGGGAAGGCCAAAGGCGTTCAACGGCGAGTACACAAAAAGGTTGGGACCGACGAGCACGTTTTGCACAAGCCACATGGGGTCATTTCGCGGCGAGGTCGAGTTTACCACGATGTTCTGGCCCCCAGCGCGAAGTCCGAAGGCGAGCGACAGAAATAGGAGTAGTTTTCGCACGGTTTCGGAGGGAAAGATACAACGCGTTGGCCAAGGGGATTGTACCTTCGAATCATGATTGATTCGTACGTATCCCAGCACCGTCAGCGCTTTCTCGACGAGCTTTTCACCTTACTTCGGTTGCCGAGCATTTCGGCCGATCCGGTCTACAAGGACTCGGTCCTCGCTACCGCCGACGCGGTGGCCAACTTTTTAACTCAGGCCGGGGCCCAAAACGTGGAGGTCTGTGCTACTCCGGGCTACCCCGTGGTGTACGGCGAATACTTCGTCGACCCGTCACGGCCCACAGTGCTCGTGTACGGCCACTACGACGTGCAGCCCGCGGACCCCTTGAATCTGTGGACGACTCCGCCCTTTGAGCCCGAAGTGCGCACTACCCCCATCCACCCCAACGGCGCCATTTTTGCCCGCGGCGCCTGCGACGACAAGGGCCAGTTTTTTATGCACATCAAGGCATTTGAAGCCATGGTGGCCCAAGGCAACGTGCCCTGCAACCTGAAGTTCATGATTGAGGGCGAAGAAGAGGTCGGATCAAATAATCTCGAATGGTTCGTCAAGGGCAACCGCGAGCGCCTCGCCTGCGACGTCATCTTGATCTCCGATACCGGCATTATTGCTCCGGGTATTCCGTCCATTTCGGTAGGCCTGCGCGGACTCTCCTACGTCGAAGTTGAAGTGACTGGGCCAAACCGCGACCTGCACTCGGGCATCTACGGCGGTGCCGTAGCCAATCCGATCAACATTTTGACGGAGATGATTGCCTCCCTCCACGATCAGGACAACCGCATTACCATCCCGGGATTTTACGACAAGGTTCAGGTTCTGAGCGACGCCCAGCGCGCCGACTTGAATAAGGCCCCGTTCCAGCTCGAAGAGTACAAGGCAGCCTTGGACCTCAGCGACGTCCACGGCGAAACGGGATACACCACCATCGAGCGCACCGGCATTCGGCCGACGCTCGACGTGAACGGCATCTGGGGCGGATACACCGGCGAAGGCGCCAAAACCGTCATTCCCTCGAAGGCCTACGCCAAGATTTCCATGCGCTTGGTTCCGGACCAGGATCCCGACGAAATCACGGGGCTGTTTGCGAAGCACTTCACGAGCATCGCCCCGGCGAGCGTCAAGGTCGAGGTGCGTCCGCACCACGGCGGCCACGCCTACGTCTGCCCAACCGACCATCCGGGCTACCGCGCCGCACACAAGGCAATGGCCGAAACCTACGGTCGCGAGCCGGTGCCTACGCGCGACGGCGGTTCCATTCCCATTGTCGCCCTCTTCGAGCGGGAACTGGGAGTTAAGTCGATTTTGATGGGCTTTGGCCTCGACAGCGACGCCATCCACTCGCCCAACGAGCACTACGGACTGGACAACTACTTCCAAGGGATTCGCACCATCCCCCGCTTCTTCCTGCACTACGCCGAAAAAGTGCGGGGTTAGTCCGGTGCGACGACCTGTAAAAAAAGGCGCCCGAGGGCGCCTTTTTTCATTGGGTACTAGTTAGGCGACGTACAGCTGGTGCACTCGGTGCATCAATGCGCTAATGTCGCGAAGCTCCATCAGCAGCTTGGTTTGCAGGTGCGACTGTCGGGTCGAAATCTCGCCGTTGCGGTAGCTTCGAAGTTCGCGGTCCAGAATGCGCTGAATGTCGGTGACAATGCGGCGCTTGGCAGCCAACAGGTCGCTGTTGGACTCGCTCGTGCCCGTTTCGAGGGCCCGAACGATGCGCCCCGAGTACGCGGTGAACAAGGCGATGACCTCGGCGTAGGCCAGCAAAAAGGCCCCGTGCGGCCGCGCGTGCAAATTGGCGAGGTAGTTGTGTTCGGCTTCGACCATGGCGCGTGCGCTCTCGGTCATGTCGCAGACGTAGTCAAAGGCCAGCAAGTGCGCCCGAAACGAATCCGACTTGTCGCCTTTAAACTCGCGAATAATGCGGATCATTCGCAATTCGAGCTTCTCGTGGCGCTTGTTCAGCAGCTCCACTTCCTTGAGCAGGCGTCGGGTAGTGCGCTTTTGGTTGTTCGCGAGGGCCTCCGCCGACATGATGACGATGTGGGCGGTGCGGTCGAGGTCCGAACCCATCAGCACGCGGCTGCTGCTCATCGGTTCTTCAGCATTGGCCAGCTTTTCAATCACGTCTTCTACGAGGTTCTCGGCCTTCATTTGGTCGGCAAAGCCCATGTGGCTCCGCACAATGAGTCCGAGGGCGAATACGGTCAAAATCAGCGCAGCAATGAACTCGCCGTAGAACAAAAACGCGGCAAAAAGCGCCGAGGCGGTGAAGGCAATGACCGCGGTGAGCAGCCAACTTCCGATGACGTTGACGACGCCGGCTACCCGGTACACGGCGGACTCCTGGCCCCAGGCGCGGTCGGCAAGGGACGTTCCCATACCCACCATAAACACCACAAACGTGGTGCTGAGCGGAAGCCCAAGGCTCGTGGCGTAGGCAATCAAGGTCGACGCCAGCAGGAGGTTGACGCTGCCCCGCACGTAGTCAAAGGCGGGTTGGGTCCGCGGATCGCTCGAGTCCTCGGGCTGGGTGAAGCGCGCGTCGGTCCACGAACGGACGCCCGAGCCCGTAAAGCGCGTGAAAACGCGAGAAATGGCCAAAGTCGACGAAGTGATGCCGCGGCTGACAGCATTGGGCTTGAATTTCTCGGTTCCTTCGCCCTGACGAGCCAGGTTGATTGACGTCTCGCTCACCTTGCGCGCCTTTGCGTTGGTCCACAAGGTTATGATCATCAGAACGCCCGCCGCAAGAAGCACCATAAAAGGCGTACTTACTTTTTCAGACATCGCATCCATCATGAGCAAATGAGCATCTGCCCCACTGGATTGATACACTTCGTACGCTTGAAAGGCGGCCAAGGCCGGCCCAATGAAATTCACCAAGTCGTTGCCCGCAAACGCCATGGCCAGCGAAAACGTTCCAAAGAGCACCACGTACCTCAAGGGATTCACTCCGCGGTACACCGCCAATTGAGCCAGCAGCGAAAATCCGACAAAAAACACCCCCAAAAGCAGGTTTTGGTGTCCCTCAAGCCATGTGCCCAGCTCGGCATTTACGAGCACGCTACCCTTTAATCCTTTAAAAATTAAGTAGTTGAGAATAAATGTTGCCGACAACCCACTGAAAAGTCCCCCAAAATACCGAAGTGTTCGATCCAATTTATAGGTAAAGACCAAGCGCGCAACCCATTGAACCGCAAGGCCCACAAAAAAGGCCACCCCCACCGAAGAAAAGATGCCATAAATAATGCGCACGGTACTGCCTAAGTTGAGGTATTCCGAAAACTGAAAGGGGTCCAATCCGCGTTCAATTGCAGTGAGGAAGCCAATCGCCGTGCCCGCGCCAAACAGCTCAAAGACGAGCGAAACGGTCGTCGAGGTCGGAATGCCAAAGGAATTGTAGACGTCCAAGAGAATGACGTCGGTGAGCATAACGGCCACAAAAATGAACAGGAGGCTGTGAAACGAAAAGTAGGACGGGTCAAACACGCCGTTGCGGGCAACCTCCATCATTCCGCTCGAAAAAAGGGTGCCCAGTACGACACCGAAGCTGGCGACGGCCAAGATTACGCGGTAACTGCCGGCTCGCGTACCCAAGGCCGAATTTAAAAAGTTAACCGCGTCGTTGGAAACTCCGACAATAAGGTCCAAAGTGGCCAACGACATGAGCAGAATGACGAGCAGAAAGTACGGATCCATGGTCGCAAAGGTAACCTTGCGCTTCGGCCGCCTATGTTACCGAGAAGTTAAGATGACCCTTGCCGCGAACGTCTACCTTAGCGGGTGGTGAATCAATTACAGTCCGCATCGAGTTTATACCTGCAGCAGCACGCCGACCAACCCGTGCACTGGCAGGAGTGGAACGCCGAGGTGCTCGAACGCGCCGCTGCAGAAGGAAAGTGGCTGCTGGTCTCGATCGGCTACTCCACTTGCCATTGGTGCCACGTGATGGCGCACGAAGTTTTTGACGACCCCGAAGTGGCCGACCGCCTGAACGAGCGCTGGGTCAGCATCAAAGTGGACCGCGAGGAGCGTCCAGACCTCGATCACTCCTATATGGCGGCCTCGTTGGCCATGACCGGTCAGGGCGGATGGCCCCTCAACGCCATATGCCTCCCGGACGGGCGTCCCGTTTGGATCGCCACCTACCTTCCCAAAGACCGATTTCTCTGGGCCCTTGAGGAACTGGACCGGGTGCGCCGCACCAACGGCCTGCAGGCCCTCGACTACGCCGAACAGGTAGCTGAAGCCCTCAATGCTCCGGTACCGCCGGTCCCAAGTTGGTACGGAAGCGAGCTCCAACCGGCCCTGCGCCAAAGCTGGGACATCCATTGGGGCGGGTTTCGCGGCGCGCCCAAATTTCCCCTCCCGAGCACGTGGTCGTCCCTGCGCCTGCTCGGATTGCGCACCGCATGGCCTGAAGCACTGGCCCAGGTGGAACGCACGCTGGAAACCCTAATTCGCTCGGGCACCTACGACCTTGGGCGGGGCGGGCTCTTTCGCTACAGTACCGACGGGGCTTGGGTGGTTCCACACTTTGAAAAAATGCTGTACGACAGCGCGCAATTCGCCAGCCTTTGCGCGGAAGTTGGAAGCGCAGAGTCCCTAGTCGCCCTTGAAGAAACGCTCACGTTCCTGGAGAGGGACCTGCTCCGCAGCGACCGATTGTTTGCCGCTGGACTGGACGCGGACCACCCCGAAGGCGAAGGCCGCTCCTACACCTGGACCGAGCCGGAGCTTCGCGATGTACTTGGTCCCGACGCCCCGCCGTGGCTGGCCCTGCTGGAGCGGGAAAGCCGCCAGCACGAGGGGGCCTGGGTGCTCGCCGCCGGGCCTGCAGGCAACCCCAATCCCCGGGAACTCGCGCGGTTTTCTTCGCTCCGGACCGCAGCCCTCGCCCGCCCGCTGCCCGTTCGCGACCCGAAGTGCGTCCTTTCCTGGAACGCCCTGGCGGTCTCTGCCTTTGCCGACGCGGTCCTGCGCACCGGATCTACGAGGCGGCGAAGCCTGCTCCGCGAACTCGCCGAGGCCCATCGGCGTGCCTTTGCCGACGGTCAGGTCCAAGTGCATTACCCCGACGGGCGCACTCGAGGCCCCGCCTTTCTCGACGGCATGGCATACAGCATCCATATGGCCCTGCGCTGCGGCCAAGTGCTGCTGGACCCTGACTGGTTAGATCAGGCTATCGTATGGCTTGAAGCCGTTCGCAGCCGTTTTGAACGGGGGGACCAACTCCACTTTGCGCCCCATGGCCTGCGCGACGGCGCGTTTACCGACACCCTCACCTGGGACGACGACGTCCTGCCCAATGCGCTGCGGAGTCTGGCCGAATCAGCCCTTATACTCGGGCAACTTCGGTCCTCGCCCCATTGGGTTGAATGGTCCAAAAAGCTGATTCAAACGGGCTTGGACCGTGCCGCAGCCGATCCCGCCCGGCACGTTTCGTGGATTGCCCTGGATCGCCTCGCGCAGGAGGAGGCCGAATGCTGGCTCCTTCGGCCCCGGCTGGTGCTGGGGGCGCGATCCCTTCCCTCCTCCCCGTTTTGGGGGCCCATGGAGCACGAAACAAACGTTTATGCCCAGCTCTGCACGCAGGACGCATGTAGGTTTGTTGCCTTAACCGAAACCGAGTTCAACCGTGGACCTAACCCCTTCTGCTGAGATTCAAAAATGTTCGTGGTGCGCAGGCGACGCCCTGATGGAAGTCTACCATGACGGAGAATGGGGCGTCCCCGTGTACGACGACGCCGCCATGTTTGAGCACCTGGTGCTCGAAACGTTTCAAGCCGGGCTCTCGTGGCGAACCGTTCTGTATAAGCGCGAAGCCTTGCGGGCGCAGCTTAAAGGATTTGATGCTGAGGCCCTGATGCGGTCTACAGATTCGGATCGGGCAACCTTTCTCGCGAATCCCGCCGTGATTCGCAACCGACTGAAGTACGACGCCGCGCTTCACAACGCGCGCTGCTTGCTCGAGTTTCGGGAGCACCACGGCAAGGGTTTCGCCGACTACCTCTGGGACTGGGCTGGCGGAACCCCACTCGACGGTAGGCGCCAGGACAGCTGGCCGGCCACTACGCCCGAGTCGGACGAACTCTCTGCCCGCCTCAAATCTGCTGGATTCAAGTTTGTCGGCTCCACGACCCTTTACGCGCACATGCAAGCAACCGGCCTCATCAACGACCACTGGATCACCTGCCCGCGTTACAAAGCGGTTAAAGAACTTGCCCGAACACCTTGAGGTAGCGGGGCTCCCAAGTGGATAAGTCCTCGGGGGCTGCTTCGGCCATACGGCGCAGTACAGGCCCCAGCGCATGCCGCGCTTCGGCGTAGCGAATGCCGCTGTCTACCAGGCCGGGCCACAGGGAGCGCACTTTATCGACGCCGTCGCCCGCTCCCAATGCGGGGGGTCGCTGTCCCCAGTTTTCCTCGGCGATGCGGGGCTGGTCTGCGCTCGTCCGCAGGAGGTCCGGCGTAAAGAACGCTTCATAAACCTCCATTCTACGGGCGTCCATGGCGGCCCAGATGGGTAGATCAGACTGTGGATGGGCCTCGCGCACGGCTTCGGCGAGCAGTTCGAGAGAGCTCACGCCGTAGCACGGCAACGCCCAAGGCAACGCAAGCCCTTTGGCCGCCGCCAACCCAATGCGCAAACCCGTGTAAGAACCGGGGCCATGGGCCACGCCCAGCACATTGAGGTCGCGCACGGCGATTCCACCCTCCTTCAGCACGTCCGAAATCATGGGGTGCAGCAGTTCGGCGTGCCGGTAACCTTGCGGATCGACCACCGAACGAGCGACGGTCACTTCTCCGCCGCACGCCAGCGCCACACTGCAGCAGCGAGACGACGTCTCAAGGAGCAGAATGCGGGGCATCACTCATTCTTAGCGCGGGTCACGGCCTTGCCGTCTTCGAGGCTGCGCGATACCGCGTCGAATGGACCACGGACGATTTCCTCACCCTCCTTGAGCCCCGAAACGACGTGAATGAATTGCTCGTCCTGGATGCCGGTCTTGACGGATACCTGACGCACGTTACTTCCGTTGACGACAAACACTACCTCGCGGAGGTCGCTGCTGGCGCTGTCGCCGCGCAAGGCCACCGCCTCGACCGGAACCGCCAGCGCGCGATCGGCACGCTTGGTGCGCACTTCGACGGTCGCTGTCATGCCGCTGCGGAGAGGCTGCGCGCCGTATTCCGCCGTGAGCGTAGCATAACTCTCGGGAACTACCGACAGCGTCACCTTGAAGTTCGTCACCTGATTGACGCCCGCAGCGGCATTCACGTTGGCCGCATTGCGGACCTCCGTCACCACCGCCTTGAAGCTGTGGCCCAAAAACGCATCGACTTTGACGTCGGCCGAATCGCCTACGTGAATGCGCACGATGTCGTTTTCATTCACGTCGACCACGACTTCCATTCGGCTCAAGTCCGAAATGCGCATCAGCTCAGTTCCGGCCATTTGGGCGGTACCCACGACGCGCTCGCCGAGCTCGACGTTAAGGCCAGTAACCGTCCCGTCCATGGGGGCAAACAGGGTCGTGCGCTTCAGGTTGTCGCGCGATTCTTTGAGCGAATTCTCGGCGGACTTAACCTGAAATTCAGCCGACTTCACGGCAAGTTCGGCCACTTCGTAGGCGCGCTGGGCGGCCTCCCACTCGGCTTTAGAAAGCACGTTTTGATCAAACAAGCCCTTGCTGCGTGCAAACGCTGCCTTTACCTCGACAAATTGCGCGCGAGCCTGAAGAAGGCCCGACTTGGACTGGTTGACGAGGGCTTCGGTTCGACCAACCGCAGATTGGTAGAGGTCTGGATTAATGCGTGCCAGAAGGGTTCCGCGACGAACAAACTGGCCTTCAACCACCCGAAGTTCGATGATTTCACCGCTGACCTCGGGCGAAATTTTCACCTCAACCGCCGGCTGAATGCGTCCAGACGCGCTGACCGTTTCCACGATGCTACGGCGCTCGACCTTGGCGAGCTCGACCTCAATTTCGTCCGATGCCTGACCCCACCAGCCTTGCTTTTTACCGACCACACCCACGACGAGGAGCACGGCTACGGCTCCACCGATCCACCAAAATTTCTTAGTACTCATAACGCAAGCGGGTTATTTAGATAAAATTCAACCACGTAATTTTTAAACTGGCTGTCGTACAGGGCGCGGACTCGGTTCGAAGCCGCGGCCAAGTAGGCATTTTTAAGCGAAACAAACTCGTAGACGCTGATGCCGCCCGCCTCATAGCGGACCGTGGCGTCGCGCAGCGCCCGCTCGGCCGACTGTTCTGCCGCCACCGACGCGTCGTACTGGGACCAGGCCGCAACCGCATCGGCATGAGCGCGCTCGACGCTTTGGCGGTAGGTGTCGCGCTGCTGCTGAACCTGAAGCTCGGCATTGGCCTGGGCAATTTGGGCCCGGCGCACGCCGTTTTCGATGCGGAACCCATTAAACAAGGGAACCGAGAGGTTGACGCCCACAAACTGCCGAACGTTATCGTTGATTTGGTCACTCAGGCTGATGTCAGCAAACTTGGGCGTTTGAATCACGGAATATACCGTGATTGGATCCGCTCCATTCATCCAATACCCTACCGGTAGGATGTCGGTCGTAAACCCGTCGAGTCGGCGCGCACGGTCTGAATAACTGGTCGAGAGTTGACCCGAAAGCGAGAGGCTGGGAACCCTTGCGCCCTGAGCCCGTTTCACCGCGTAGTGGCTGGCCATGAGCTGGTGGGCGGCGGCCCGAACCAAGGGCTGCTTTTCCACCGAAGCTTGGTAGATCGCATCAGGGGCCAACGCCAGTACCGGCGAAGGTCCCTTGGGCAAATTTTGCGGACGTACCAGGTTGAGGTCCGTCGCCACCGAAAGACCCATGAGCTGCTTGAGCGCCAGCAGGGCTAAGGAATACTGATTCCGGGCGGCCACGCTGCGCTGAATGTCGGCCATCCATTGGGCCTCCACCGACAAATACTGGTTCGAGGCAATGGCTCCAGCATTTAAAAGCTTTTGGCTTCGGTCCTTTTGCTTGGCGGTGGCGGCCTCTTGTTCTTCGGCAATGCGGACCGCCTCGTCGGCCAGCAGCACGGCCAAAAACTGCGATGCGGTATTAAGCGCCACGGAATTGCGGGCTTCGTCGCGCTGGGCTTCGGCCAACGCTACCTGGACCTGCGACTGCCGGTACGCATTCCACGTCTGAAATCCATCAAACAAGGTCCACTGCGCCGAAAGGGAGCCACTCGCCGTCGAGAGGCCGCTTCGGTTGACCTCGTTGGTTACGGGGTCAATGGTAAGTCCGCTGTTGTAGAAGTTCCCGGCACCCGCATTGAGGCTCGGCATCAGTCCGCCGGCCGACGCAAGGCGATCCGACTTCGCCGACTGCACGTTGTTCGTCGCCTGACGAACGCTGAACTGGTAGTCCAACGCCTTGTCGACGCATTCGTTTAGGCTAAGGGACAGGTACTCCGTTTGGGCTTGGGCAGAGAAGCCAAAGACCATGAGCACCAAC
>Ga0129333_10005495_pt1 | contig 11935 bp, 16 predicted proteins | sample CPB6_08_DNA_FD_94474 | JGI IMG/M metagenome (GOLD analysis project Ga0129333, IMG submission 94474) | Freshwater to marine salinity gradient microbial communities from Chesapeake Bay, USA - CPBay_Sum_0.6_0.8_DNA | ecosystem: Environmental > Aquatic > Marine > Coastal | place: USA: Chesapeake... | reverse complement strand
TGACGACCTACTGATTACAAATCAGTCGCTCTACCAACTGAGCTAATTCAGCATTTAATAATTGTATAGTAATAACTTTGTTCCGTCAATATTTAATATTAATTAGTTTTACCAATTTTAAATTTGGTAATCTAATTCTGCATTGAAAACAATTACAGTTTTTCTGTCGCTATTTGACGGAGGAGATCTATGTAAGATAAAGCCCGGTACTGTTAATACGCATCCTTCATAAACATCTACTTTTATTACCTGTCCGGTGTCTGGATCTAAAAATTCAGTTACCGGGGCAGTCTTAGGAAATTCTAAGTAGTATATGTTTGTAAAATTTGTTTCTTTATGATTATGCCAATTATAGTAATCATTTTGTCTATATTGATGAAACCAAATGTTGTTAAGGCTTATTCCGGTACCCCCTAATTCTTTATAAGTATTAACCATGTCTTCGTTTATAAGACGATCAAGGTGTTGAAGGTAGGGTTTTTCAATCTCCATACCCCAATCTGTTTTGGCTATCTTTTCGTCTTTAGTAATATGATAATCCACTTCGAACTTATCAATTAATTCTAATATTTTATGTTTAATTGTAAGATGATCGGAAACTTTGGTTATCCTAAAAAACATTTTACCAAAGCCATGAAACAAAACTATATCTAGTGCCTGCGATAACAGGCGTAACTCTATGGGGAAATAAAAAATTAGAGGGAAATATAAAAATATCACCAGGCATAAAGTTAACTATTTTATCATCAAATAATATTAAATCACCACCAGAATCGCTGTTTTGAAGACATCCTAGTATTGAAAGAATCGGAATACCACGCCGTGTACCATCAAACAGTGTAGTTATATGATCACAGTGCTTTTTCATTGCGGTTCCTACAGTATATTTGTTGAACCTAGGACGTACTATGCCTTCCCAATTATGAAACCAACTAAATCCTAATTCTTTTTGATAAGCATCTACACAATTAATTATGGCGTTTTTTAGGTATTCACTTGTAGTTGTGTCAGCCATAGAAACATAACAGTCTAAGTCATCGGTGAACTTTTCTTTTTTAATATTGTCATAATACCAATGACGTTCAAATGTAGTATTTTCTAACTCAGTTATAGTCTGTTGACAAATCTGAGTATCCAATATATTTTTATATTGTTTTACGTAATAATACAGACTAGTATTCATTTAAAAATAATATTACCTGCTATGCTAATTCTAAACTCATCTGAAGTATAAAATGGAAAAACTGAATGAGGAAGATAGGAAGGAAATAATATTAATTTACCTTCATATGTCTTGTCTACATTCAATGTATGATTTCTAATCATACCATTAAGTTGTGTAAAATGAAACATAAACCTAGCATTAGCACTAACACTGCTAGATATGCTATTTTCTAGATTATCTTCTTCGCTTAGTTTGTAGGGAATCTTAAACCACAATACCCAACTTAAGTCAGCGTTATGAACATGGATAGGATTGAATTCATGTTTTTGTTGTAAGTTTACCCAGGAATCATGTTTTTGTATAATACGCTTTGGATAACCAAAATATTCTCCATAGTTTAGCGCAAATAATTCAAGGAATGTTTTAAAATCATCAGGAATGTTAAATGCATATTCTTTTGACAAGTGACCTACTAGGTTTTTACTATATGACACAGGTGCTGTATCATTTGTAAAGTTTTGGAATATCTGTGAGTTAATTGCCGAATCAATGGAATTCATTAGGGAATCTGATACTCTAGTTTCTAGAATACCAGGATTATTCAGCTTTATTTCTTTAAAGTTCATAAATTTGGTAGTAGGTAAGGGTTACGATCCCTTCCGTTCCAGCCCATCTGACCAGTCTCCAGAGTTTATAAGTCTCCGCCGCACACCAGTGCTACCTACCATGTAATTATTATATGCTAATTTTATCTCTTTGTCAATATACCTTGAACATATTGAAGATGATCCACACTAGTTTCAAAATCTACCAATTTGTTCTGTTGCAGATTGATTGCCATCAACCTAGCAGTGTCAAACATGTTTCTATTTTTAAGATCTCTTTTCCAACTTTCTTTATTGATTTTTTTTAGTCCGTTGGCTACTCTAACATAGTTACCATAATGAAAAATTAGGCCAGGGGTACTACGTTGGGATAAAATGTCATAAGTAACTTTTTCTTCTAAATCTTTTACTTCTTGTGGGACTGTGTTGGTCATGTACTTCCAAAACTCGCTGTCTGTTCTATTTGTTGTATAACAGAATCTTAGGTACAGATAGACATTATCATAAAAGTCCTGCATGTGTTTGTTATATTGGGCAATATCATGGTTAAAAATGTTGAAGTTAAAAACTTCGATAAAATGTTTGGTCTGTACTACAACATGGTGAATATTAGTAGCCTCAAGTGGTTCAGTAAATCCGCTGGCAAGTCCAACAGCTATACAGTTTCCTACCCACTGTTTTCTCCAATAACCACTTTTAAAGGTTAATACTTTACTTTTATTAGCCAAAGTATTATGTCCATAATTTGTATTTAAAAAAGTTTCAAAGTTATGAAACGCTCTATCGTCGTCAAGAAATTCACTGCTATACAGATATCCTGTGCCCCACCGATTGCTTAATGGAACCTGTAATATCCATCCTTGATCACTTGCTTCGGAAGTTGTGAATGTTGGTTGCTCAGTAAACCTCCATGGTAACGGATTTGGTATACATTTATCTAAAGGTAGCCAATCTCTTTTATCTACCCAATCTTTTGTTAGATGTTTAAACAGCACATATTGAAATCCACTGGCATCAACAAAAAAATCACCTTTAATCATTCGTCCGTCTTTCAATAAAACAGATTCTATAATATCACCGGATTTTATTACATCGTTAACAACTCCATCTACCACAGTTAAATGATCCATGAACCTGTTTTCTAGAAACTTACTAAACAATGTAGCATCTATGTGCAATGATTGAGATTTATTGGTATCAATGGGAATTCTACTAGATTCCATGAAATATTTGCTATAAGTAGAATCATTGTCGTACATATTATGAATTATATCATAGGCCGCTTCGTATAAGTTGCCGTTAGGGTCCTGTGGAATTTGACTAAAATTATGATAATAATATCCTCCGTCATTCAACCAGTTTTTAAATTGTAATCCTAGTTTAACAGTGGCGTTAACATTAGCTATCATGTCTTCCCTAGTAATACCTAAATAATTTAGAAACGTATAGATACTAGGAGTTAAACTCTCTCCTACTCCAATTCCCGGATTTTTGTGGTCATAAATTACTGTAACGTCTACTAAATTACCCCAATAATTTTTAAATAGAGTGGCAGTCATCATACCTGCTGTACCACCGCCTACTACAACAAATCTATATTTTTCCATGGTGTTATCTTTCGTATAATTTCTATAAAAATCAAATGTGTTAATATCTATATTTCTTGATTGATTATAACACATATCAAAATAATCTCTATCTGTTTTTTTATCAAACGTTTTTTCCTTTTGTATTTTCAATGCTGATATATAGTCTTGTCCCCAAACATTAGTCTGCATGTGCTTGGTATAGATATCGGTATCGAATGAATTATAATTTGGGTTGAACAACTTAGGATTTAATCTTTTGCTCCCAGCCATACTAGAAATGAATTTGGCTCCACAGATATAATCTACATAGGTACTATTAATTGGAACATAAGAAATAGAATCAGCCTCAGTTAATTGATCTTCTGAGAATTCGCCCAGTCGTTTAATGCTTTCTTTAACTGCGTTAATGAAAAAACTGTTTCGTTCAGTTCCTGCCATCAAGAAATTTTCTAAGGCATCTGTTCTGTCAGAGTTGTTGCCCACAATACAGACATCATGATCCAGCATATTATAAAAGTCTTTGTAACAAAAAACGTCTAGATCAAGATATACGCCGCCGTGGACATATAAAATCATAAGTCTGGCAATATCTATCTTAATTATTTCTAATGGGCAACTATTCCATTCTCTGTAGTATTCTGGAAAATTATCCAGAACAAATCGGTCTGTATCTTCGTGACTCCAGAACATATATTGATAGGTTGATAAATTATCCCTAATGCTTTGATTACATTTTATCCATAATGTGTGCCAGAGGTCCTTATTAGCAGGTCCCATTTGATGTACTATTTTTGGAATCATTTAACTGGTGTATCTAAAAAACTAAGCCAACCTGTGGCAATATATTTTTCCTGAGTCTTGCTAGTAATACCTCTATGTGTAAAACACCAGTCTACTGGCCATATCATAGTCAGCCCTTTTCGAGGTTGTATTTTAAAACGTTGGTGATACCATTCTGTTTCACCTTTTTCAAATACGTCGTTTAGATACATGATGAATACCAATACCCTATTCATAGTATGATCATGTCTGCCAGGGCGTTCTGTGTGCCAAGCATGAAATCCCTGTCCAGGGTTATAATGTTGTATATTAATCCATTCTACTAAGCCAAATGGAAAATATTGAGTTACTCCTGGATATTGTTTTTGGTAATTTTCTAATACTAGATTAAATTCTTCTTTAAATTTTACAATTAGGTCTTGGTCCTGTAATACAACATCAGTACTGTCTTTATAGCTAGGTACATAACGACCTGCTCCGATTTGACCCTTTTCTTTTTTAGGACTGTTTTTATGATAGTCTATAAGCTGGTCACAAAGAGTTTCATCTCTAATGTACCATCCTGAAATAAAACTTTCTAGCCTGTTTATATTATGGGGTACTAGGTCTAAAGTTTTATCTGTAGACATTCTTTCTCATCCAAAGATCTCTATAGTTGTTAGTGCCGGTATAGCCTAGGCTGTTAAAATCCCATTGATTCATTAAATTGTTATGTTTCCATAATGCCACAAGCATGATACTATCATCTGCTACGAAACCATACCTGCTATATAGCTTATCTGTAATTATACATTTAAATTCTCCTGCTGTAGATATTTTATCTAAATCTACATTAGAAGTCATTATAGCTTTTCCTAACACCAAGGGTCCTGTTGGTTCGCTTGGACTCATGCCATAGAATTTGTCATTAACATTTTTTACCACTATGTCTATAGCTTCTTTCAAAATAGGAGATTTAGGTTTTGTGTAAACTAGTCCGTTGCACACGCTCCAAGTTCGTCTGCTAGCTTCGCTATTATCCCTAAAGGCAAAAAAATCTAAATTATCAAAATCTGTAATAGTGCTTTCTAAATTATTAATTAATTCTATGTTTAAGTCTATATATAGTCCTCCCTGTTCATATAAAATACAATACCTTGCCAAATCAGAACGATAAGCAAATGGAATCAATGAGTAATAGGCATTATTAATATCATCATTAAAATTGTTCTCAAGAAATTTTTCTATTTCACTGGCGTTCCAAATTTTATATTCCGCATGGGGATAAAAACGATTTATCGAACTCAGGGCCTTGGAAACATATGGGTGAATAAATTTGGGCAAGCCTTTATCTTCATTAATAAAAATTTGATGAATACGTTTGATTATTTTTTCCATGCCCATGTATTATCGAATATGCTTAATGTAGCAGTGATATTATTTTTATATCTAAATTCTGTAACTGCATGTTGTACAACTTCTATATCGTAGTCATGGCCTGAGAATATTCCGCCAGGTTTGACTTTTGTATACCAATCCTCTAAATCACTAACAGTTTGTTCATAGCTAAGATAGCTATCTATAAATGCAAAATCAAAGTAGTTATTTGTAAATAATTTAACTATAGTTTTACTATCGCCCTCATGTATTCTAGCCTTACCGCTATATGTTGAATATTTTATATTTGTCAAGGCTACATGTTTTATAATTTCTATAGCTCTAGCATCTACTGTATAGGCAGGAGTACCATCATAAGGATTTTTTAGTAAGTCAGTGTAGGGTAACCATTGGTCTATGCCATGAAGTTCTTTTACAGAAGGACAGTTTTCTAATATTGTACAAAAGCTATCTGCTTGGTTTATTCCAACCTCAACCCCTACTAAATTATCTCCCAAAAGATTAATGGCATGAATGAGACTTTTTATATCTGTTCTTGCGTTAATGAATGGGTTCATATTTTGCGGCGTCGGTGATGATCTTCCATTATTTCGCAAAGTGTTCTATTCTCATATCTAACACGATCCATTCTGTTTTCACTGGGCGTACCCCAATACAAATGATTTGGGTTACTGCACTTGCCGTTATTACAGGCATGACACACTAATATCATATGACCCTTAGGGATAGTTGTTTCTAGTAAATGAGCTAATAATCCTTTACATAGAGTAGAACCACCTCCACGTTCTATACAATAATCGTCTAGGTCTAAATGTTCTTGACGTTGTTTTTTTGGACGCTTTATATACTCATATATATCCTGCATAGGCTATATTTAACACTAATGAAAATAGGTTAGTAAATATATAGTATCATTATTTACGAATAATTAATCATGGTTAGTGTTGTTTATCTGAACTTCATCTGTAGCTGACTTAATCTGTCTTTATTATATCCAGCGTTTCCTTCTAACATAAAATTAAACGCAAGGCAATATCTATCAATGTGGGATAGATTTTCGTCAACTGAATGAACTAATATAGATGGAAATATAAGTAGGTCGCCTATTTTAGGAGTAAATGTCCAAATTGAAGCATTTAGTGAATTCTTATTTTTAAACTCATAGTCCATTTGAGGGGGAAAAATTGTTACACGTTCGCCTTTATGAAAAGACAAATTTCCAGAAGTATCATCTACATTTATATAAAGTATTCCACTAAACATACTATTTGTATGTAAATGCGGAGTGCTACGATCCTGTTTAAGATGTCTCATTATCCATGAGTTCGTTATAATAATACGTGTCTCATCGTGACATTCTAATTTATTATAAATGTAGTCTGTAATATGTTCTAAAATTCTTAATCTATAAAGGGAAAAATCATCATCATCTAGTATTCGTACATTTGTAGATATTGATCCATCGTCCATTCTAGTCCTGTAGTAATCAAGGTCTTTAACTAAAAATTCTAACCCATTAACATCAACAGTGCCAATATACAATGGAATAGGAAATAATTGTAAAATTTCAGACATAATTTATGTTTAAGGTAATTCTAATCTTTTTATCCGTACAGGTTGTGCTACTATGATACATGGAATTATCAAAAATAGCTATTCTATTTTCTATCGAATCTACAGATTGATTATCAAAAATTGTTTTACCATTATTAGTATTAATATAAAGTAAGGCAGTTTGATAAGGAGTATCTAGTTCAGGTATATCAACGTGTCGTTGATGAATTACCATACTGTCTGTCCTTGGATATAAATTAACCTTTGCTCTGAGGATTTTTTTAATTTCCAGTTTATTAAAAAGTTGATGTAATGCTGGTAAAAAACTGCTATTAGAGCTGTCACTTCTATAAAATGTATGAACAAAAGCTCCGTGGCCTATATCATCTTTTAAGGTTATATTAGGTTGATAATACCATGGAAACTCGTTGCTGTTAAACAAAGCAGATAATTTATTAAAATAATTTATATCTAAATAATCATCTATTACCAGCATGTTAAAAATATAATCTTGATATGGCCATAGTTAATACAACGCAGCTGATCCAAGTCCACAGTGTGTTAAATCCTACTAGAGTTGGCAATAGCTTTTTGTTACTGGCCCAAATTAAAGTAAGGCTAGTAAACAATGTTAAGAAATAAAGCCACCAAAGTTGTATTCCAAAAATTAAACCCGGCACAATAATTACAGCCTTTGCCAGCCAACTTAAAAACTCTACCTTGTTATAATCTGTCCAATATTCCCGAGTAAACCATAATCCATAACACTTCTTAATAGCCTCTATACCTACATGTCTGTATACCAGTGCTAATAGCGAAATACTTACTAATGTTCCTATAATTAATTCATTTATCATAATTTATCCGTAGCAGTACATGCCAAAATGTTTGGCCACAGCATACTGGGCTATATATATTTTACCACCTATTTTTCTCCACTCTTTACAGAAGTGATAATCTTCTGATAGAAGGTCACCTTCGATTGGATCTATACTGGTTTGAAAATAAGCAGTAATTTCTGTATTTTTATCTCCATTGAATTCTTTGTTCACTTTATATGTCGACGAATGTGGTTCTAATTTTTCAAATACACTTCTATCTATCAGCATGTATCCAGTACCAGCATGGATAGCTTCGTGTAATAAATTTTCAGGGTTTTGATTTTCTACAAGGTCAAAAACATATTGTGTGCTTAATGACCCAAGATGTGCTGGTTGGGCACCTTGTTCTACTGCCTGTTTTACCCACGACCAATTTAGCATTTTCATGGGATACATTCCGCAGACTATATCCTTATTTTCATTAACCATCCTTAGAATATGATCAGGATCGGCTGCTATATCAGCATCAATGAATAATAAATGACTACAGTTAGTTTTATGTAAGAAATAATGAACTAAATTATTCCTAGCTCTAGTTATTAGCGCATCATTCAACTCAAACTTATATTCAACATGATGGCCTTCTTTAGTCAGCTTATAAAAAGTCTGTACAATTGTATTACAAAAAGCGCCATGGCACATACCTTGATACATAGGAGTAGCTATAAAAATACTTGGTTTAGATTCCATTGCCTACGTTTCCATATCCAAAACTGCCGTAATGTACTGCCTTGGCATATAGAGCCACATGAACTTTACCTCCAATTTTCCTCCATTCCCTACAAAAATAATAGTCTTCACTAAGCATATTTTCATGTTCGTCTACGCAAATTTTAAAAAATGCGTGAAACCTTTTGCCCTTATTAGGTCCAGTATTACTAAGGTAGGTTTCTGTATGTTTGGCAAGTTTTTCAAATACTTCTCTTTTAATCAGCATATATCCTGTACCTGCGTAATCTGCTTCAATAATTTTCATGTCTGTGTATGAATAAGCTTCGTCAGATTCAATAATAGGACGCAGCCCGGATATTGGTAATAATTTTGTAGGGCATCCCGCCTTTACTGCTGCTTCTACTTTGTCCCATTTAATATCTTTAGCAGTGTATACTCCGCACACAATATCAAGATTTTCATTAATCATTCTTTCAACATCTTTGGCTCTAAAAGCTATATCAGAATCTAGAAATAATAAATGGGTACAATCAGATTCTAAAAAGTTAAAAGCAATATTATCTCTAGCTCTAGTAATTAAACTTTCATTACCTATAAAGTCATACTTTACATCCCACTTGTTCTGGCAAAATATTGTATGGAGGCTGATAAGATTAATTGTATAGGCTCCATAACACATCATGCCGTACATAGGGGTACCAACAAAAATCTTGGGTATTTTAACGTCCATGTAAACTTTTACGCATTTTTTCTGTAATATATTCTAAATCAATATTAAAGGAAATAATTGTTTTTCTTTGATCTACTGTTATTTCTGGAGCTCTATGTATTATAAAGCTAGGAAACACTAGTAGATCTCCTTCCTTCACATCTACAGTTATTATTTCGTTTTGATTGAATGGATCTAGCAATTGTGTGCAGGGGCTTTGATCGTTAAATTCTAAATAATAAACACCGGTAAATGTACTACCGTGAATATGCCAACCGTGCGTATCACCTTTATAATATTGTTGAAACCATACATCATTAAGTTTTACACCATGATATCCTAAATGATTAAACATGGCTTCTAACTTATTCATAAAGGATGGCAGAAATAACTTAACCCAAGGTCTAGTAAAATCATTACCCATGTTCCAATCTAGTTTAGTAATGCTATCTGTGTAGTAGTTGTTCTTAGCTGACCAAGAAGTTTCTGATGTTATTGATATTTGATCAATACAATCTAATATTTTATTTTTCAGTTCAGTATGTTCCTTTAGAGCATCTACGCAGTAAAAGGAATTTATAGCGGTCTTTTTCATTGTGATATAGGCATTCCATCGAGGAAAACATTTAATGCTAAAGTTATTCTAATAGTATCTGTGGGAGGGTTATCGGGTATAAAATGTTCTAAGAAACTGGGAAAACATAGTATGTCATCTTCTTCTACATTGAAACACCAAGTTTGAAAGAAACTACTGTTAACAAGGTCTTGTCTGTGCAATTTTGGTCTAACAAGGTCCATGGTGTAATCTGTTAAATTTTGTTCATCGCTTGCAGGGTTGACAAATACTGTTCTTGAATGTTCGGGCGCTAATTGTACATAATGTATAGCACTATAAAAGGCAGGATTATGATGATGCTTTTTCATAAACTGTCCTTCTTTAGTGCCCGTTATATTAGCTATAAAAAATTTAAAACTACTAGAAGTGCTAAAAGTGAATTGTTTAAAACTATTTTCAAAAAACTCTTGATACAGTTCAGGAAGACCAGGGGTCTCTGGAATATGTTTGAATTCTGGATTCTGCCAGTCTTTATAACTGTGATGCATATTTGATTCCTTATCCCAATTATTACGATAAGGATTCTTTCTATAATTTGATTCTAAATTATCAATTATAGCTTGTTTATTATATTTTGTCGGATCAATAGTGCCTTTAAAAACATAGTACGGAAATAGAGGATATGCTTCTATAGGTGTCATATAAAATATTTATAAACACCTATTTCTGTTAGTAGATAATATGATTAGAACTGTTGTCTAGGAATAAGGAGGTGCTCTAAGCCTAATCCTTTGATATTAATATGAAAATAATAAGGGTGCCAACTACCATATGTAAAGGTATTGACATGAGTTCTCATATCCGTTACAACTCTTTCTAAAAGATAGTTAAATTTGTTACTACTTGGTTTCAGACTTTCGTATCCCTCTAATGCCTTTGTTTTAGCATTAGTCCAAAAGGGACTGTCATATATGGATCCTGCCATGTAGTGAATACACAATGTATGGAAATGTTCTTTTATCTTATTAATATAAGTTACATTTGACTTTTCTTCTAAGAAGTTGCCTTGCCAAATTCCTAAAGCCGACTCATTAATTATATATTGAACAGAGTGAGCTCCAGTATCTAACATATCGCCATTAAATGCCATATGTCCATTATGCGATACTCTACCAGAATGTACTGAATTTTTATAATAGTTTTGGAAATTAATAAATGTAGACGAAGTTGGGTTAGACACACTGAAGTCTATTTCAACCTGAGCGAATTCTGTTTCTATATCTTGGTCATTATTAATTTGACTATTAAAAATGTAGCCTATAATTATTTGATCTAAAGTGGGCACCACGTACAACCATCCGTGTTGTCTAGCATAATTTTTGACATCAAAGAATGTTTGCCCAGTAACATTATATTTTTTGAATAAAATACGATTAGTAGTTACACTATCTACCATAGTATAATCAGCAAAAGAATTTGGAACTTCTCTACAGTCTAGAATAAAATCAGTATCTAAATCTTCAGGATTATTTGGTATACCTTCAATCATGGTAACTCTATTATCTAGGACTACTTGTTGAAATAAAGCCTGTAATCTTTGATTATCAAATCCATAACCATGCATACCGGGCGGATAATCGCAGAGATATGATGTACCCGCAGATCCCCAGCCGTGTTTATGGTTACCGAAGTTAATGCCACCATTTAAATATACTAGGTCTGCACTGCGAAAATTTAAGAAATCATAAAGGAACCTTGGGTATATTTCCTTACTATCGTAGACAAAATCATAGGCTATTGAATTTTGTTCATATCGCCATTCAATTTGCCAATCTGTAAGACGTTTGAAATAGGCCACTGAATTTGCTGCCGTTAGGTTTTTTCCTAGAACAATTAATTTTTTAGTCATAATTTTATTTCAACCATAAAAAGCACTTTAAGTACTGTCCTATATTTATTAAATTAGTATTTATTGTAAATGGTGCTCTTACCAAGAATCGAACTTGAAATACAGTCTTACCAAGACTGTGTTATGCCATTTAACTAT
>Ga0129333_10005493_pt1 | contig 11936 bp, 20 predicted proteins | sample CPB6_08_DNA_FD_94474 | JGI IMG/M metagenome (GOLD analysis project Ga0129333, IMG submission 94474) | Freshwater to marine salinity gradient microbial communities from Chesapeake Bay, USA - CPBay_Sum_0.6_0.8_DNA | ecosystem: Environmental > Aquatic > Marine > Coastal | place: USA: Chesapeake... | reverse complement strand
CAGGTTCCATACCAATTCCAACCTGGCGTGACACAATTCTTTGGACCAGGTACAGGGGGAGATGTTTTAGTTAGTAACGGCACCAGTGCTCCTGGATATCAAAATACCTTAACTCTTTCAAGTACTCTTACAGCATCTAGTACACTTACTGGTGCTTTACAAGTTAGAGGCGGAGTTGGTATTGGAGGAAATGTCTATATCGCACAGGATTTAGACATTGCTGGTGGCGATATAACAAGTTCATTAACTTCATTTAATCTATTAAATGCCAATGTTACAACATTAAACCTAGCAGGTGCTGGAACAGCCGTAACTATAGGTGCTGCTACTGGATTTACTAACGTTAGAAATCAATTTACTCTAACAAATACAACTAATGCAACTTCTTCTGCCAGTGGTGCTTTGAGAGTTGCAGGTGGAGTAGGAATTGGACAAGATCTTTATATAGGTGGTGGCACTTATCATATTGGAATTACAACTAATACAAATATCACAAACGCTACATCAACTAATACAGGGGCATTACAAGTTAGAGGTGGTGTTGGAATTGGTAGAGACTTGTGGGTAGGTGGCGTTATTTATGGTTCAGTGTCTGGATCATCTATATCGTCAAGTGCTACGTTTGTAGTGTCAACCAGTGGATCAACAACACACTTCCTATCATTCGTAGATAGTAACAATACCACACCTATAGGAGAAGTATTTTATACAACTGCCAGCGTTACTGTACAACCTAGCACCGGTGATGTAAGAATATTGAGTGCGAGTCAATCAAATAGCACATCTACCGGAGCATTGGCAATATCAGGTGGTTTAGGTGTAAATAGGGATTTATGGTTAGGTGGTGGCGCAAATATTGTAGGTATTTCAACTGTAACAAATGCTACTTCTGCAACTTCAACATTAACAGGCAGTCTTCAGGTTAGAGGTGGAGTTGGTATTGGTGGTAGCATGTACCTACAGGGATACCTACAGGTAGGTTTCTCAACAGCAACAGGCTACTCTACAGGAACTAACGGCGAAATACGTGCTACTAATGAAATTACTGCTTATTATAGTTCAGATATAAACTTAAAGGAAAATATTCGCCTAATTGATAATCCAGTTACATTAATTAATCAAATAAGAGGTGTTTACTTTGACTGGAAAGATGACTATATTCAAAGTAGGGGTGGTGAGGACGGATTCTTTGTTAGAAAATCAGACGTAGGTGTTATTGCTCAAGAAATTGAGAAAATTTTACCAGACATTGTAGCAACTAGAGATAATGGATTTAAAGCGGTTAGGTACGAAAAAATTGTTCCATTATTAATTGAGGCAGTAAAATCACTGAGCTCTGAAATAGAAGAGATAAAGAAAAAAATCAAATAAAAAATACTTCTATAAATATCTCAACGGAGTAAAACGTGGCTAGTACTATAACACTATATAGCAATCAAATTGATATAAATTATCCTGTAGTTGGACAGGATAATGACACACAAGGATTCAGAAACAATTTTTCTGCTATTCAATCAGCATTTGCTGTGGCTAGTTCTGAATTATCATCACTTCAAGATAATGGTGTTAAATTAACTGAAACTAATGATTTTAATTATAATACAATTAAAAATGTTACATTACAAAACACCAGTGAATTAGTAAAAAACAGAGCATTATCTACAGTTTCAACAAGTTATGCTTATGTTTCAGTTGATTATACAGAAGCAACATATCATAAGTGTAATTTAACCCTTAATGCAAGTGGCACAAGTTCTGTAGCATTCAGCATAATTAATTGGCCACCTAGTGGAAATTATGGCAGATTGTATTTGGAATTAACCGCATCCTCAACTTCTACATCTACCATTAGCATTTTAGGGAATAGTAAAATAATTGGATATAATACTGCCAGTGTAGTGTTTAATCAGACCAGTAGTATTTTTTATGAATTATGGACTATAGATAATGGTACTACAATTTATGGTACTATAACAAGTTAATGGCAACTTCGGTAACAAATATTAGTAGCACAATTAATATTAACTTTCCTAAATTCGGTGAAAGTGAATCAAATGCTGGAGAATTTCAAGCTAATTTTAAAAAAATAGCAAATTCTTTTAATATCTTAGGTAAAGATATTAACAATTTTATAAATGAAAGTATTAAAAAAACTGATGTAAATGACTTTGGCACAAACATAATCAAAAGTGCGGTTTTTCAAAATCATTCATATAGAGTAAATGACATAGGATCTATAGATAACGGAGTAATAACATTAAATTATAGAGAAGGTGCATATCATAAATGTAGGATTAATTCAGGATTTTATACTTTTAATATTACAAACTGGGCACAAAGAAATACTTTATCTAAAATAAGATTAGAAATTGCTAATCTTTCCACCGCAACAACATCAACATCATTTATAGGGTTCAGTGGAAAAATAAGATATTTTGGAACGCCAACTGCTCAAATTTCATTAACTAGAGATTCAAGCATTTTTTATGACATTTGGACAACTGATGGCGGGGAAACAATGAGTGTTAAGCTCCTTGGCTCAATTTCCGATGCTGAACCTGTCTATTACGGTGGGGGTGGTGGGGGTGGCGGAGGAGGTCCAATTCCTACTATTACATCTATGTTACCTAGTCTTTGGGGAATAACTGGAGGAGAGCTTGTAACAATAAATGGTACTAATTTTATTGCAGGCACAGTGGTAAAAGTATCAGGCATCACTATTTCAACGTCAACAGCATCCCCAACTGATATCACTTTTTACACCAGTGGAGGAACAGCAGGTTTACCTGTAAGTGTAGAAGTTGTAACAGCTAATGGCTCAACCTCTACCTATGCTTTTTATTATGACAATATAGGTGGTGGTGATGGTGGCGGTGGTGATGGTGGTCCATTCTAATGTTTAATCCATTGCTACCAGATATTTCTAAATTAAAAAATGAAGATTTAGAGACAAAGATTACAGAGTTAATGAAAAAGTATACAATTGCTGCTAGATCAGGACAAGGTATGGTCTGCCAGCAGATTTCTATAATTTTAGAATCATATCGTGCAGAACAAACCAGAAGATATGATCTAGAAATGAAAAAATTAAATAAGCAAAATAAAAATTTGGACGATTTTATTCAAGTTGACGATTGACTTTAATAGATTATTTGTTTAATATTACGCATGAATATTGACAAATATGGCAGAATTGAACTTACAGAAAAAGAATCATTGGATGCCTTATACTCTAACAAAATAAATGAGTTAAAGGGGCTATTCTTTGATAAAGAAACTGTACAAAAATTCAACTCAGCATTGTTAGCAAATAAAGATAATTTTCAAAAAATTAATACATTAATAGGTGTTAACGAATCTTTAGAACTATTTGATGAAGCTAACCAATGTTTATGGTTTATGCCCGAGAAATATCATAGTTTTCCTATAGAATCATGGCTTTTATCTCAGTGTGTAACTGAAGAAGAACGAATTAGGGTAAACAAAGAATTAAAACTTTTCATTCAACATGATATGTTCGACCTACTATTTTATCTTAAATATCTAATTGATACTATGCGAGAACATAAAATTGTTTGGGGAGTTGGCAGAGGAAGCAGCGTAGCCAGTTTTGTTCTGTATCTACTCGGAGTTCATAGGATTAATAGTATCAAATACGAACTAGATATACATGAATTTTTAGGAGAAAAAAATGGGTAGAGTTTATAGAAGTATGCAAGGCCGTGAAATTGACATGGATAAATTAATTGCTAAAAATGAATTAATGCCTGCTATTGGTAATGCTAGAGTAAATGCCAGAGGTGATGAAATTGGTAATGGTGGGAAAATTGTAAGGACACGTGAAGAAATTATGAATGATTACTATGAAAATAATCCTAAGGCTAAACCAAAAACTAATAATATACAATCCGAAAATGTTACAATAACAAACGAAAATAGAGGAAAAAATGAAAGTAAAAGGAAAAATTAAACCACTACGTGATATAGTTTTTATTAAAGGAATGGAATTTGATATTCAGACTACTCTTGCTGGTCTAATCATTCCCAAAGATGATGGCAAGGTAACAGGTATTCATCCACGTTGGGGACAAGTGTGGGCTATTGGTCCAGATCAAACTGAATTAAAAGTAGGTGAATGGGTTCTAGTTGAGCACGGTCGCTGGACCAGAACCGTAGAGGTTGAACAAGAGGACGGCAGTGTTCTAGAAGTTCGTATGGTAGACAATAATGCTATTATGGCAGTCAGCGAAACTTTACCTCAAGGAATAGCATGACCACTTCAGGTCTTTATGCTCAACAAAAGCAAAGTAGATATATTAATTCTGCTAATATTGGTGCTTTAACTGAAACAACTTCACCTAATACTAAAAAATTAACCATGAAATCAAAATTTAAACGCTGGATACGCAATTGGATAAACGAAGAAGAGGCACAACTTACCACTATTGGTCGAGTTGAAGAAAATCCTGAACTAAACACAGAAGGACCTATGCGTATAACGATTCACAAAGCCGCAGGTGGATTAATAGTTGAAACAAGGACATATGATAATGTAAAAGATCGTAGTCATCAACGCCTACATATTGTCACACACGATCAGGACCTGTCACAGAGTCTCACCAAAATAATAACCATGGAAAGTCTGCGTGGGTAATATGAAGGTAGGATTTACAGCATCAACGTTTGATTTACTTCACGCAGGTCATATCAGTATGTTACGTGAAGCCAAAGAACATTGTGAGTATTTGATTTGTGGGTTACAATTAGATCCAAGTGTAGACAGACCAAATAAGAATAGTCCAATTCAAACCATAGTGGAAAGATATACTCAATTACTGGCAGTAAAATATGTGGACGAAATTATTCCCTATGCTTCTGAAAAAGACCTAGAAGATATTCTAGAAATGTATCATATCGATGTAAGGATACTAGGCGAAGAATATAGAGACAAAGATTTCACAGGTAAGGATATCTGTAAAAAAAGAGGTATTCAACTTTATTTCAACAAGAGGGATCATAGATTTAGCAGTAGTGATTTAAGAAATAGAGTAGCAGAAAGACAGTGTAAATGACCTGTCAAACATGTAAAAAAGAATATACCCCAGATTGCGATTGGAGACAAGGAAGATGTCCGCATCATCCACCTCTTATTGACATCAACAAATTAAAAGTTTATAATCCTAAAATCTTAATTAGAAAGATATTCAAAAAATGAAACAACTTTGGACAGAGAAATACAGACCAAAAACTGTTGCCGAATATGTGTTTAGAGATGAAGCACAGAAAAAACAGATTCTATCTTGGATTAAAGATAAATCTATTCCACACTTATTATTAAGTGGTAGTCCCGGTATTGGGAAAACAACATTATCAAAAGTTTTGCTTAACGAAATTGAAATTCCTAATTACGATATCTTAGAAGTTAATGCCAGCAGAGAAACTGGTATCGATTTTATTAGAAACACTATCGTTCCATTTATTTCTATGATTCCTTTTGGTCCATTTAAGGTTGTTATCTTAGATGAGGCAGATCGACTAAGTCAACAAGGGCAAGATAGCCTAAAAGGTATTATAGAAGAATATTCACAGACTGCTAGATTTATACTAACTTGTAATACACCATCGAGAATCCTTCCTCCTCTACATAGCAGATTACAACAGCAGCATTTTGCTGCTATTGATCAAACTGAATTTACTGCTCGTGCAGCAACAATTTTAGTAGAAGAAGGAATAGAATTTGATTTGGACACATTAGATAGTTACGTAAAAGCAGTATATCCAGATCTTAGAAAATGTCTTAACCTATTACAACAAAACTCTAATGAAGGAAAACTAGTGGAACCAACCCTTGCAGATAGCGGAATTAGCGACTACAAAGTCGATATGGTTAATCTTTTTAAACAAGGCAGAATTCAAGAAGCAAGAAAATTGTTATGCGCTCGTGCTCGACCAGAAGAAATGGAAGGTATATATCGTTGGTTGTATGATAATTTAAATTTATTCGGTGATACTGACGAGAAAAAGGACAGTGCTCTATTAATTATCAAGCAGGGACTTGTTGATCACAGCCTTATTGCTGATCCGGAAATTAATCTTGCGGCCTGCTTGGTAAAATTAGCAAGGTTACAGAAAGTCGAATAGTCTACTGGGCAGGTTGAATAACTATTCGACTTAGCCCGTATTAGATTTCTTCTTTGTATATGTGTAGTATTTCTTTAACCACGGGATGACGTTCTACATCTTTGGTTTCGAACCTGGCCATTGCGATCATACGATAGTCACCTCCTTGACTATATAGGTCGCAAAAGTCCAGCAGTCCGTTCTCTCTAGGTCGGTCAGCCTGGTTAAGGTCTCCTGTAACGACCATTCTAGAATTTTCTCCTAGTCTGGTCAGCAGCATTTTCATCTGGCTAGATGTAGCATTTTGCATCTCGTCTGCGATGATAAAAGCATTTTTGAATGTTCGTCCTCGCATATAAGCCAATGGTGATATTTCAACTACACCATCTTCTAGCATTGCTGCTATATCTTTAGGATGATAATATTCTTCTAATACATCAAAAATAGGTCTTGTCCAAGGTTCCATCTTTTGAATCAAGGTTCCTGGCAAAAATCCATGTTGTTCATCTACACTGACGGCTGGTCTAGTAACAACAATCTTAGTTATCACCCCCTCTTTTAATAATTTAACAGCCATCTGCACAGCCAACATAGTTTTACCTGTTCCGGCGGGACCAATAGCAAAAACTATGTATTTTTTAGGATTTTTTAAGTGCTCTAGATAAGTCTCTTGCGAAAGATTTCTAGGAATAATTACAACTTGCTGTTTACGTTTTAGGTAAGGTTTCAGTTGTATTAAATTGCTTGCAGGATCTTGACGGAATCTTGGATCTACTTCCATGTACATTTCTTTTTGTCTTCTTTTTGCTCTAGACAAGTTACTACCTCCCAAATTGAAAAATTTCAACCTGCAAGGTATTTAAATCTAAAAAATTATTTCGGGCTAAAATGTTGTCAAAAATAAGTATTAACTGATTGTTTATAAATAAAATAAAAGGGATTACTATGCACGATATCATCGACGTTATCAAGAACCTACAAACCTTGAGTGAAAACAACACAGCATTTAAAGTTTTGAAGGATTTTGAACGTGTTATTGACGAACTAGATGTATATGTTTTTAAAAATTGGGACGAAGGGGAATTAGTTTCTGGTCCTCATGTAAATCGTCATGATATTACCTGCAGATTTATGTGGCCAAAAAAATATATGCCCGATCCAGAAGGAGGTCGTAGATTACATAATTACGGATGTCAAGTTGTCTACGAACAAACAAAAGTACTAATGCCAAGAAAGATAAAAGACCCTAGTGATTTTCGACCTGGTACAAAAAAGGGTAAAATTGATGCTCATCCAGTGTGGATGGTTGAAATTAGAATGCCTAAAAAACTTATGCAGGACGTAAGCATAGGTAAAGCAAACAAAGAATCAAACGACCTTGCTGCGCTGGTGAAATATCATAAAGAAACAGTTAACCCAGAAGCGGCAGCACAGGAGGCTCCTGATGAAACACAAGCATAAAAAAACTATTACAGAAGGTCTACAGACAGGTGATCTTAGACATTGCGTAAACGAATTGTTCACCATCGATCGTTATTCTAGCAAAATGGGCGAGGATAAAGACATTGTCGTTATAGGGTTTACTGTAAGAGAAAAAAACCCTGCTATTGACCTTATGGAATTTATTGAAAAAGGTTATCCTTTTATTCTAGATGCAGATATGAGTACCGGAGAAGAGCATGACGGCAAATATCAGGTATTTGCTGAAATACAAAGAACACCGGAAATTGGAAATCATGTTAATCAATTACTAGATGGAATCGGACAATTATGTGATTGTAAAGATTGGCGGTTTAGATATCAAAAAGAAAGTACAAGTGTAGAATTTACAACAGAAAACATTTTAGAACATGTACCAACTAGTCCAGAGGAATACGAATCTAAAATTACGGAATATAAACAAACTGATCTAAATGATTTTTTTGATCAAGGCAGCGTAGCTGTCATGCTTGAAAATAACAACGTTTTAACATTTAAAAAGCCATATGCTGAACCAATTCAAGCCAAACTCATCGCAATGGGTGAATATGAAGCTGTTAAAAAACATATACCAGGAAAGTTGAGTTTAGATGAGAGCAGCCAAGGTCAATGTTTTTTCTTAACTAAATATCTTGGTACTTATGACATTGATAAAATTGGTAATAGATTTCTTATATCGAAAAATGATCAATCAATAGTTATAGAAAAAGAGAGGTGGTAAATGTGGCAAATACAATGGATGCTTAGTTTAATACCAGACAGCGTTTTAATGTTATTTTGTGCAGGAATTACTGGGCTAGGCATTGCTTTGTATTTTTCAGGGTGGTTTATGAAATGGATTCCTGGTATCTCAGGATATAGGCTACCATTAAGAATACTGGGAATTTTATTAACCTTATCAGGCATATTCTTCTTAGGCGGCTACGGCGTCGAACTCAGCTGGCGTGCCAAAGTAGAAGAAATGCAGAAAAAAGTAGATGAGGCTGCTGCTCAGGCCGCTGCGGTCACAAGAACAATAAGTGAAGATGTTCAGAAAGAAACTGTAGTAGTTAAGGAAAAAGGCGAAACTATCATCAAGTATGTTGATAAATGGAATGATAGAGAAATAGTTAAAACAGTTGAAGGACCAGAGCGTGTCCGTGTTGAAGAAGTAATCAAATATATAGAAAATTGTCCTGTACCAAAGGAATTATTAGACGCTCATAATTCTGCGGCTACAATGAATAAGAAAGAAGGAGAAAAGAAATGAAATACATTACCTTTCTCCTAGCATTGACATTATCAGGTTGTGCCTTATTTCAAAAACCTGTTCCTGTTGCGCCTAAATGGCCCGATGCTGTTCCCGAACTACGTGAAAAATGTCCAGACCTACAGACCATAGAAGGTGATAAAGTTGCTATCACAGAACTATTAAAGGCTGTGGTCAAAAATTACCAACTATATTATGAATGTGGTATAAAGAATGATAACTGGAATAAGTGGTACGACGAACAAAAGAAGATATACGAAAACGCAGTATCTAAAAAATAAAGGTGATTTATGAAAATATTTTTTATAGCCCTGGTGTCTCTGTTTGTAGCAGGTTGTGCTACAAGTTCGGAACAACTTTATTATGACACAGTTAAAAGTGTCAGCAAAGATAATACCATGAGCCAAACAGCCTGTTGGGCCGCTATCAGCGATATAGCCAAAGGTGGGGATAATTCTGCCAAAGTGGGTGCTATTAGTCTAGCTGATAAATGTAAAAACGATACATTAAAGATTGAAGGACCTAAAAGAGGAATATTTTAATGAGTGATTTTATACTAGCAAAGGAGCAACTGGCACAATTAATTCCAGGCAATCCCTATGTAGATCATTGGCATCATGCTATGGAACGTTGTTTACCAGATTATGATATTAATACACCACCACGTATCGCTATGTTTCTAGCACAGTGTATTCATGAAAGTGGTGGTTTTAAATTTCTTAAAGAAAACCTAAACTATCGTGCTGCGAGCCTTACCAAAGTATGGCCAAGATATTTTCCCACAATGGAAATAGCACAACAATATGCCAACAAGCAAGAAATGATTGCCAATCGTGCCTATGCTAATCGTATGGGCAATGGTCCTGAATCTAGTGGTGATGGTTGGCGTTTCTGCGGTCGTGGACTTATTCAATTAACCGGACGTAATAACTATCAGGCTTTTGCCGACAGCATTGAAACACCTATTGAAGAAATTCCCGCTTATCTACAGACGTTCGAAGGTGCTGTTCAATCAGCCTGCTGGTTTTGGGAAACTAATAAACTAAACACATGGGCAGATCAAGGTGATGTATTGACTGTTACAAAACGCATCAACGGTGGAACTATTGGTCTGGCAGATCGTCAAAAGCACTATCAACACGCACTACACGTAATGGGAGCATAATATGAGCGCAGTAGATACAATGTTAAAATTTTTTACCAAGGAAGCAAAGAATCCCGATGCTCCTAAACCACCGCCCGGATCACGTTCAGAGCGTGAAGCCAAGATCAAAGACAAAGCAGGGCTAGTTATTAATATCTTTGCTTTGTTACTAGCAGTCAATGCTTGGTATGGTGGCAAGTTAAGTTCAACTGTTTTAAACAATACCATTTCAGCAAACAATCAATGGTCATGGTATCAGGCCAAAAACATTCGTGAAGTTCTTTATACCACACAAGCCATGGATACTCGTATTCCAGAAAATAAAGAAAAGTTTGAATCAGAAGCCAAGCGTATGAAGGCTGACAAAGAAGAAATCATGGAGAAAGCAAAGACATTAGAAGCAGAACGTGATGACGCTAAGAAACGTTCACCATGGATTGGCTATGCTTCAACTGCCTACCAACTAAGCATTGTATTGCTATCTGCCAGTATTCTTGCTGTTAGTATGCCCTTGTTCTGGGGTAGTTTTGTAGTTGCAGCAGCAGGCATGTTATTAAGCAGTCAAGGCATTTGGCTTTGGTTATAACTAACACAACAGGAGCGAACAATGGCTACAGCAGAAGACTACGCTAAAATGAGCGATAGTGAAAAGAAAAAAGAAGATTGGATGAACTCAAAGTGGCGTCCTATGATGGGTTGGCTATATATGGCCACATGTACCTTTGACTTTATTATATTCCCTATGGTATTTGCCATACTACAGACTATGGTTAAGGGACAGGTAGTTCAATGGCAACCCCTTACTCTACAAGGTGCAGGTCTATATCATATCGCAATGGGTGCGGTATTAGGTCTAGCAGCATGGGGTCGCACACAAGAAAAGTTAAATGGAGCAAATAATGGCGGACTTGCACCCGTATCACAAAGTGTCACAACAACATTTGGCCAACCACAGGCCGGTGGATTTGGCGCACCGCAGGCAGGAGGCTTTGGCGGAGGCAGCTTTGGCAGCGCACCTAACACGGGTTTTCAACAGCCACCCGCAGGTAACTTCGGCGCAGCAGCAGGTGGCTTCAGCGGTTCGGCGCCAATCGCAGCAGCAGGATTAGGTGCAGCAGCAGCGATGGCAGTTCCATTTACCAGTAATGAGGTATTAACAGGACCAGGTGGTAAACCAATGCCGGTTCAACCACCAGACCCAGAAATTTAAGGAGCGAGCAATGAAATATATTATAGCAACATTAGTTGGGCTGGCCTTAGCACACGGTGCTTATGCGTCAGACGATCATGCCGGTAAAGGTGAAATGAAAAAGGTATGCCATCCTAAAAAGGATAAACAAGGCAACGAAGTAAAAGATAAGAATGGCAAGGTAGTGGAAGAATGTAAGGAAATAAAAGTTCGTAAGAAACTTGAAGCAACGGAAATTCCTCCTGCCAAAGATAAGAAATAATTAATTCTTGACTTTTAAATAAAAGGTATAGTATACTACGCTATACCTTTTTTCATTACAATAAAATAAAACTATGACAGACTATTACACAACACTAGGAGTTGATCGCTCAGCCGATCCAGATACTATTAAACGTGCTTATCGTAAATTAGCAGCACAACATCACCCAGATAGAGGAGGTGATACTAATCGTTTTCAAGAAATACAAGCAGCCTACGACACACTAAGTGATCCTCAAAGACGTCAAGAATATGATAATCCCCAACCACAGGGGTTTCAGTTTCACTTTGGTGGAGGATTTCCAGGTGGATTTGGCAGTATTTTTGAACAACATTTTGGTCCTGGACATCCGTTTGGTGATATATTCGGTGGTAGACCTCAACGAAATAGAACTTTAAATTTGAATACCAGCATTAGTTTAGAAGAAGCATTTACAGGTAAAAATCTTGTTGCTAATATCAAACTACCATCTGGAAGAGATCAAACAATTGAT
>Ga0129333_10005492_pt1 | contig 11937 bp, 12 predicted proteins | sample CPB6_08_DNA_FD_94474 | JGI IMG/M metagenome (GOLD analysis project Ga0129333, IMG submission 94474) | Freshwater to marine salinity gradient microbial communities from Chesapeake Bay, USA - CPBay_Sum_0.6_0.8_DNA | ecosystem: Environmental > Aquatic > Marine > Coastal | place: USA: Chesapeake... | reverse complement strand
TAGCTGGTTTATTCGAATCAAAAAAAGTTGACAAAGACGACATGGAAGAAGGTAATAAATTCACCGGTAATCTAGCCAAGGCTCGTGCCGCTGGAAAAAAAGAAGCCGATCTTGACGGAGACGGAGACCTCGAGCAAGTTAAGGAAAGCCAGCAACTTGACGAATGCGGTATGATGGACGGAGAGATGAGTCCAATGGGCGGACACTCAGATACAATGAGTCAAAAATCAAAATTTAATATCAATTCAAATTTCGATAGTGATACTGGAAATAAAACTCTAACTGTTAATGCCGAAGGTGAAGCAGCCGAAATGTTAGCTCAGATTTTAAAATTAAGTGGAATGGTTCCTAGTGGACAGTCGGGTCCAATGGATGAATCACTAAGCGAAGCATATGCTAACGAACCCAAAGTAAAAGTTATCGGCACAGATACTATCCTCAAACAAGGCAATGATTTAAATAAACCTAAAAAATCTTACTCTAGTAAACCCGGTAAACATGACAATCCAATGGCCGAAAGTTTAGCAGAATCATGGAAACAATTCAAAAAGGCAAATTCAAAATGACAACTAAATTTCGACAGATATTTGAACAGGTTGAACTAGAGCATAACCAACCTATTACAGATGATACTGTTTCGTTTATCGTCAACGAAGAAATAGAGTTAGAAGTTCCGGTTGTTGAACATTCTGGCGGTTCTATTACATTAGCTCCTGATGATTTAGTTTATAATTTCTTATCTGAAGAGTATACTTTTGAAGACGAGCAAGGTGTGGCGGAATCAAAATATCAGGGGCGTGAAGTTAAGTTGGGTAAACCCATGTCTGGTGACGTTAAAAAGTATAAGGTTTACGTCAAAGATCCACAAACTGGCAATGTTAAAAAAGTAAATTTTGGTGATAAGAAACTTAGTATCAAACGTGATCAACCTAGTCGACGTAAAAATTTTCGTGCTAGACATCGTTGCTCTACAGCCAAAGACCGCACCAGTGCTAGATATTGGAGTTGCCGTATGTGGTCTAACAAGCCAGTTAGCAAAATACTCAGAGGCAAATAATTTTGCGTCAATTAAAGTTTACTTCTAAAGATTTTGTACCAGAATCTGATTCTTCTATACCAGACGCAGTTATGGATGAACAAGATTTAAAAGAAATACAAAAGCTAGCAGGAATATCGCCGGTACAAACAGTTTTTGAACAAAAAGAAGAAAATATAAGTCACACAGCAATGAAAAGGGTTGAGTATATGAAAAAACATAATATTCAGCCCGGAACAGACGATTGGTTTAAACTTTGGTTTAGTAGGCCCTATCTAACCGGTACAACCGGTATGAAAAAATAAATAATTAAAACGGACTAAAAATGAGGGCAAAGGAATTTATCACAGAACGAAAAGCCGGAAAAATTACTAAAAGGCAACAAAATCCAACTGTCGGATTGAATAGATTCAAAGACGGAATGAGATGGAATAGTGATTATACCGCTTATCGTTTAGGAATGGCTTTAGGAATGACCGACGGAAAACATGCTCCTGAAATGGATCCCGAAAGTTGGATAGGAAGATGGAAAACAGCACATCCTTATACACCAGAAGAACAAGAGATGTTTAAATTAGCATACAAAGCAGTTGGAGCAGATTACGAAGATTTAAACCATAATGATCTTAGAAGTATGGAAACTGACAATGTTAACAAAGTAAGTCCTGTCCCCAAAATTAAACAGAATAAATATGGTGTATAAAACACCTTATTATGGCTAATATAGCAGATTTCTCTTTAATCAAAAAACCACATCAAAAAAATCTTTATACAACTGAACAAATACTAGAAATAGCCAGTTGTGCAGATCCGTCTTCGGGACCTGAATATTTTTTAACTAATTTTTTCTATATTCAACATCCTACCAAAGGTCGCATAGTATATTCTCCTTACGATTATCAAAAAAGATATATTAGAGTTTGTCATAGTTATAGATATAGTATAGCTTTACTTCCTAGACAAAGTGGAAAATCTACAACAGCCGCTGGGTATTTGCTTTGGTATGCAATGTTTGTTCCTGACAGTACTATATTAATTGCAGCTCACAAGTACCAAGGAGCTCAAGAAATTATGCAACGTATACGATTCGCATACGAAGCCTGCCCGGATCATATACGTGCCGGAGTAACCAGTTACAACAAAGGCAGCATTGAATTCGAAAATGGCAGTCGTATAGTAGCACAAACCACAACAGAAAATACTGGACGAGGTATGAGTATTTCTTTGTTGTACTTAGATGAATTTGCATTCGTTCGAAATACTATTGCTAAAGATTTTTGGACTAGTATTGTACCTACACTAAGCACCGGTGGTAAGGCAATTATTACCAGTACACCAAACAGCGACGAGGACCAATTCTGGGATATTTGGCGTGCAGCTAACAAAACAGCAGATGACTATGGTAACACCACAGATTTAGGAATAAATGGATTTAAGGCTTTTAGAGCTTATTGGAATGAACATCCGGATCGTGATGAAGCATGGGCCGCAGAACAAAAATCTAAACTAGGCGAGGAAAGATTCGAACGAGAAATCGAATGTAATCCAATTATTTTTGACGAAACGCTAATAGATCCAATGAAGTTGTCTTTGTTAGAGGGTATAGATCCAGTCTTTAAGCAAGGACAAATAAGATGGTATAAAAAACCAGAAAAAAATAAAATCTATACAATAAGTTTGGATCCTAGTTTAGGCACTGGTGGAGATCCAGCTGCAATTCAAGTGTTTGAATTACCCGATCTTGTGCAGGTAGCCGAATGGCGACATAATAAAACTACCATTCAGATGCAAGTTCGATTATTAAAAGAAATCGCAGAATATATCCACGACATTATTAAAGATGAAACTTCGATTTATTATAGTGTGGAAAATAATACACTAGGTGAAGCAGCTCTTTTATCTATATCAGATTTAGGAGAAGAAAATATACGTGGCACCTTTATGAGTGAACCTAAACAATCGGGGTCGTCGAGACGATATCGCAAAGGATTTAATACTACTCATAAAAGCAAATTATTGGCATGTAGTAAATTAAAAAACTTCGTTGAAAAAAATAAAATGCGTATACACAGTAAAAGTTTAATATCAGAATTAAAGACTTTTGTTGCAAAAGAAGACAGTTTTTCAGCCAAAATAGGCGAAACAGACGACTTAATATCGTCAACTTTGTTAAATATAAGAATGGTTCATTTATTGCAAAGTTACGATTCGGATTTAGATAGCAAACTTAGAGAACAAGAAGAATTTATAGCACCGATGCCATTTATAATGATTACTGGATAAATACTATACTATGAGAGACATTAACCGTATATCTGAAGAATTATTTGACAAAATTCATAGCCGTTTTGGTACAACTACAATTGGCGACGAAAATGCTAAAAGTACCGACGAACCAAAAAATGCTAGATTTTTTAATTTTGATTACGTCGACAACCAAGGAAATAATTTTGGAAATGTAACCATTAGTACAGTCGATGGAGAAACATTAAAAGTTTATTTTGGTAAGAGCCTCAGTCACGAAATGGATGCAGATCAACGGCATGGGTGGTATTCATTCTTGCGTGGACTCAGAAACTTCTCTAAAAGAAATTTAATGCAATTTGATGCCAGAGATATATCTAGATCAAGTCTTATTCGAAAAGATGTTGAACAAGCTAGTGTAAATGAAAAGCCATTTAAGGCCGATGAGGTTCAGTTAGGTGAAAGTCTAATGTCAGGTAACGAAAGAACTAGTTATCAAAATATTGGTCCTATACGTCTTGTTATACGACATATCAGGCCCATCGATGTCGAACAATCCGGTAACAGATCTCGTTATATAAAAAGTATTTTCTTTCACAATGCCGATGGCGAGAAATTTAAAAGTCCTTACAATAACCTTACAATAAGTCGAGCTTTGGCTAATCATCTAGCTCAAGGCGGACACGTACACGACGAAAATTATAAAAATATTTGCAATCTTGCAGAATCAATGAGTAAGATAAAAGGATTTTTACGTCGAAGCATTTATGAAAATTATCAGGATCCTGAAATTGTGTCACTTGTTAGCGAAGCTAAAAAAGAATTTTTAGAAGGAAAAAAATTATTTAAAAAAATAGCTAGTGCAAAAGGATATAGTCAAGCATTAATCGAATTAAAAGATAAATTGTCTATCAATAGTACAGACGAGGATGTAGATTATCTTCGTCAAAAGTTTACTAAATCAATGATAAATGACAAAATCGAAAACGCCTTACCGAATATTAGTGCAATCTATCACAAAAAAAATCAAAAAAATAAGGTATTAATTGATCAGAAAAAATGGTTGTTTGATAAAAAATTAATTAACCGTGTAGCCGAAAATATCGCTATGTACGACAATACTATCAAATATAACAATATTGATCAAATGGTTGAAAATATACTTGAAAATTTGTCTTTGATTTTAAAAGAACAAGATCGTCACGATCTTGCTGAAGAAAGTAATAATTGGGCAGAAAATTATACCCAACTTGAAAATTTAACCGAAAAACAATTAATTAGTAAGTTTGTAGTAGAAGTATTAAAAAGTGCAAAAGAGCTGAAAGCTAATCCAAAAACTATTTCGGAAGATACAACAAATACCGACGAAGAACTTGATCTAGAAGAACTACAAAATATATTAAACAGTCCGATAGAATTTGGCGTAGATGGGGATAACATTATTGGTGCTTTATCAAATATTATTTCCGACGACGAGTTAAATGATTTATTGTATCAAGAAAGTAAGGATAATCCAGACGAAGATGCTCGTCCGATGTTAAAATATTGGCTATTGGACAATCACCCAGAAGTTCATGATCAGCTAGATTTTTCGAAACTCGAAGATAAAAACGTAATTCCGCCTGCTCCGATTGAACCACCTCCTCCACCAGCACCTCCTCCTCCTCCTGTCCAAGAACCAATGGGAACAGTGCCGGCAATGGAACCCGCCCCACAAGCATTACCGCAAGCATTACCGCAAGCATTGCCACAGGCTCAGCCAGCTCCACAAGAAATCCAAGATCTACAAAGATTGTCCGGAATTCGGTAAAATTTAATTTGACCTGCTGCGATTTATTTCGTATTATACGTACGAACATAAATACATTTGTTACACAGAACGTATTTGTGTATCAGCACCATGCTAAGGCAAATTCATTAAGGAGAAATCATCATGGCACTTACATTGGCAGAAATCAGAGCAAAACTACAGGCACAAGACAACAAATCAAATGCAGCACCCACAGACAGTGTAATTTATCCACACTGGAATGTACCGGAAGGCAGTACTGCAAAAATTCGCTTTTTGCCCGACGGAGATACAAAAAATTCGTTTTTCTGGGTTGAGCGAGCAATGATCAAACTTCCGTTTGTGGGAGTTAAAGGTCAACCAGATAGTAAGCGAGTCGAAGTACAAGTACCCTGTATCGAAATGTATGGTAAAGAATACGTTTGTCCTGTTCTTACCGAAGTTCGTACTTGGTTCAAAGATCCTAATCTAGAGGAAATGGGTCGTAAGTATTGGAAAAAGAAGTCATATCTTTTTCAAGGGTTCGTTCGAGAAAATCCTCTAGCCGACGATAAATCACCGGAAAATCCAATCCGTCGTTTTATTATTAGCCCACAGATTTTTAATCTTATCCGTGCGGCACTACTAGACACAGAGATGGAAAATCTTCCAACAGATTACAACTCTGGGTTAGATTTTATCGTTAGTAAAACTAGTAAAGGCGGATACGCCGATTATAGTACTAGCAAATGGAGCCGCAAAGAGACTGCATTGAGTACTGAAGAATTAGTAGCTATCGAAAACTATGGATTGTTTAATCTTTCAGAGTTTCTTCCAAAGAAACCAACTGAGATCGAACTCAAAGTAATTTCTGAAATGTTTCAAGCATCAGTCGATGGTAAACCTTTTGATCTAGAAGCTTGGGGTAGTTATTACAAACCTTTTGGTTTAGGCAGCGATGCTAGTCGTTCAGTTGGAACTAAACCTAGTGTTCCGGTCGCTAAGCCGGCTGCAACTGATACCGACGATGAAGATGATCCTCCTTTTGCTGCCGATAACAATGACAGTGATGCAGAGCCAATGGCCACTGCTGATCCGGTACAAGTTAACAAAGCAAAATCTTCAAGTCAGCGAGCCGAAGATATTTTGGCAATGATCCGAAATAGATCAAAAGTGGCTTAATCACCCAGGGGGAGCGATCCCCCTTTTTCTACTTTATAAGGATAAAATATGACGAAACCTTTCGACATCTCAAAATTTCGTAAAACAATAACTAAGAGTATTGAAGGCATTAGTATCGGTTTTAATGACCCAACTGACTGGATTTCTACGGGAAATTATGCCTTAAACTACCTAATCAGTGGTGATTTTAAGCGTGGTGTGCCTCTTGGTAAAGTAACAGTATTTGCTGGTGAATCTGGTGCTGGAAAGAGCTTTATTTGCTCGGGCAATCTTGTTCGTCAAGCACAAGAACAAGGTATCTATGTAGTACTAATTGATACAGAAAATGCATTGGATGAAATTTGGCTAAAATCTGTAGGTGTAGATACTAGCGAAGACCGGTTACTGAAACTTAATATGGCAATGATTGATGATCTTGCTAAAATGATTTCAAACTTTGTTAAAGAGTACAAAGCACTACCTGCAGACGATCGTCCTAAAGTGTTGTTTGTGATTGATAGTTTGGGTATGCTACTTACACCCACAGATGTAAATCAATTCGAAGGCGGCGACCTTAAAGGCGATCTAGGACGCAAACCCAAAGCACTGACCGCATTGGTTCGTAATTGCGTTAATATGTTTGGCGATTTAAATATTGGCCTAGTAGCAACTAATCATACATATGCGAGCCAGGATATGTTTGATCCCGATGATAAGATCAGTGGTGGTCAAGGCTTTATCTATGCAAGTTCGATTGTGGTTGCTATGCGTAAATTAAAACTCAAAGAAGATGAGGATGGTAACAAGATTTCAGAAGTGCGTGGTATTCGTGCCTCCTGTAAAATTATGAAGACTCGTTACAGCAAACCATTTGAAAGTGTACAGGTAAAGATTCCTTATGAACAAGGAATGAATCCATATAGTGGATTGGTTGATATGTTTGAGAGTCGCGGAATTCTCGTAAAAGACGGCAACCGATTACTTGCAGTATTGAACGACGGCACCGAAATTAAACAGTTTCGTAAAGCTTGGGAAAATAACGAAGAATCTGGATTAGATCGAGTAATGGAAATGGTACAACAAATTCCTGGCGGATTGTTTAAAGCCTTACCGGCTGAAGATAATACTGAACAGGAACAAGTAGAATGAATATTGATCTAGAAGTTTTAATCGAAGCATATTCGACACTTAAACAATATATCCCGCCTAAAGATCGTCAAGAAGCCACAGATGCATTAACCAGTGTACTAGTGGATCTTCTTGGCGATGACGAATTAAAAGAATTTTCTACGGTGGACAGATATACTAAGGCTAGTTTTAAAGAATATAGCAGCGATTACGACGAAAACAACGACAACGAATTAGACGAAGATAATTATTAATGTGGTACACTCGTGTAACGCAAGATCTTAGTTTACTTCCAGAATTTATTGATTTTTTTCAAAACGAGCTAAAACAGGCTCGTTTTGAAGTTTCTATTAAAGGAAACATAGAAAGAAATCTATCAGCTCTTCCTGGAATAACAGAACAAAGATTTAATCAATTACAAGAAATTGAAGCAGTATTAAACTATCTTAATATACAATTAAGATTGATAAGACGCAGATATTTTCAAAAATATTTAGAAAATTATCAACGAGCATTGAGTAGCCGAGATGTCGATAAATATGTTGACGGCGAACAAGAAGTAATTGATTACGAAGTATTAATCAACGAAGTAGCATTGTTAAGAAATAATTATTTAGGAATATTAAAGGGACTAGAGTCGAAGAACTTTATGCTAGGACATATTTCTAAATTAAGAACAGCCGGAATGGAAGATGCAACTATAGGATAAGGCTATAAAATGGATCATCGTTTATTATTTGAAAGTGTTGGTCTGGCAAATCGAAAACCAGGACAAATATTTCGTAATTCAGCCGGAGAAGAAATATCATTTCAAAGTTTGGAATTTTATCCAGATTTTGGTCAAGCCGACAGCAATGAATTGATTCAACAATTTATTCAAGATCAAGAAACAATACTCGGTCGACCGATTACGATGACCAATTTACCAAATCCTAAGATGTTAGGTATTGGTATTGCAACTTTTATAAATCAAGGCGGTAATCCTATATATTTCGGTCGCTATTTTCAACAAATTAATCGAAATAAAATAGATAATTATTGGCCTAACAAAGCTATACCTGGCGGGTATTTTTATCAGGGTGCCGCCGCTGTTAAAGCAACTAGTGGATTAATGCCACAGGATATACTTAAAAAATTTGATAGCTTATATCCAGAAGACATATTAGACGATGTTGTTGATAAATTCGGCGACAATCATCCATTGACTGAAGTAACACGTAAAATTGTTAACGGTAATCCTTTACCGATTAGATTTCCAGCCGAGGGTATTGAGTTTACTGGATTCAGAGATTACTTCTGTGAAATATTACAACCTATCGCATTGATAAGAGGACAATATTCAGGCAATGCCGGCGAAGCAGCTTCTAAGTTTTTAAAAACTAATAATTTCAATGATTGTCTAATAGATTTTGGCAGCGGAAAAACTGTTGGTTTGTATGATAGTCTGCTGACCAATTCTGAAGGAAAACAGATTAAAGTTAGCAGCAAGGGCGGTGCCGGTGCTAAAGCTAGCGTTAAAAATTTAATCGATACTGTAAACGAAATCGAAAAAAGCGGCGATAAAAAGTTTGGTCAAAAATATAAACAAACAATAGATTTAATTAAAGAAATACAAGCAGCAGGACAAAATAATAGTCCTCTGATATTAGCTAAAAAATTTGATATTCTTAACGATGAAGAAGTTAAATTAGTTCAAAGTCTTAGAAACGATCCAGATGTAGAATTAACTCCAAAACTGCAAGAATTGTATAATACACGTCAAGGAAGAGATCCTACAAAAGATATTCCTTATTACAGAATGTTGGCAGCTATCGCTCATCGAGTTGCCGATCTAATTAACAAAAATACTTCTTTTAGTTCCGATGCTACTGATATTTTAAATAATGGAGCACTAGTTCAATGTTATACAAAAGCAACTCGACGAGACGACGATATAGTCTTAGAGGAATTTAATACTGTATATCCTAGTCGAGAAATTAAAGGAGTATTTTTAGACGCCGGTAAAGTTTATTATAACACCGGTATACATGGAAATTTTACCTTTAAAATTGATCGCGGTAGCGTAGAAAGACCCACAACAGGAAACGATACAGAATCTGAAGTAGAAGTTCCCGATCGGCCACAAAGAACTAGTATAAGACCAAAGGGTGCCGAAAAAAGAGAACGCCGTGGATCTAAAGGCGAAGAAGAAAAATTAGGCCGTGCTCGACGATAATTAAATATTTTCATGTATAATAGTCTTAAAGAAGCAACCGCAGCTAATCATCAAAAAGCCGAGCAGACCGAATTAGTTAAACTAATCTTTAAAAAAGAAATTAAAGATCTAGAATACAGTCAACTATTGGCTAATCAAATAGTTTATTATTCGGCAATCGAACGCAATCAACATTTTAAATTCGAGAATGATCTACCTCGAGTAACTAAAATCATTCAAGATTTATTTGAATTATCTCCGGCAATGTTGTTAATTATGCCCGAAAGTTATCAGTATGCAGATTATTTAGAAACATTAGATGAACGTAAATTATGGGCTCATGTTTATGTTCATTATCTCGGAGACATGGCCGGCGGCCAGATGCTAAAACGATGTGTGCCTGGTTCGGGCACAAGATTTGACTTTGTAGACCCTGCTGGATTAATAAGTCAAATAAGAATGAATGTCAGCATTGCTGATGCAACCGAAGCTAATTGTGCTTTTGAATGGACTATAAGAATTTATAATGAACTTTATCGACGCATTAGAGAAATTAGCTGACAGCTACGATTATCGATTTCGCAACGTTAAAAATGTCATAGAAGTCCCTACTAAGGATTACGGCTGGACGAATCATCGATATACTAGCCCTTTGTTTAGATTGGCTCATGTTGAAAAATTTGTACAAGAAAAATTTGCTGTAGTTCATGTTTGCGTATTTCCACATGTCAACGATCCTAGTCCTATCTATGGATTTGATGTAATTGCCGGAGAACAAAAGGCTACCGGTCTATTCTTTGATCTAAGTCCAACAGTAAAGCCCACTGAACCATTTACCAATCTAAAAGTTGATAGACCTAGAGAACGCCCTGAGTGGGGTGATATTTTTAGTGAACATTGGATAGCCTGTAGACCAACAATAGAAGAATTTTATGTTATTGCACATGAGGCATTATTAGTTTTAGACAACTATATGTTGACCTTGCATCAAACTCGTGCTAACATAGATCTTGTTGTGCAAGGGCAAAATCGTTATTGCCAACAGCAAAAACGAAATACCCATACCGCAGCAGCATTGAAAAGAATCATTGGTGATGAATTGACTCAGGAATTTATGGATACTGTTCTTTTTCCCGAAATTACAGATTCGCACTAATAAAAAGGTAAAATTTTTTTCGTTGTATAAATACAACAGTGGTTGACAGATAGAATAAGTATCTATACTATTAGGCCATAGCGTAATTTTTTAAACAGGACAAGTAATGCAACTCAAATCGGTGATTAGTCATAAGAACATGCAAGGACAGAGCTGTGTCGCAGCTACCTGGTCCTTTATTGGTCGCGACAATCCCGAAACATATGTAGCGGGGGTCTGCAAAACCTAGACATAGCAACAAGTCTAAGTAGACACAGACCCCAGAGATGAAAGTCCTGGGGTTTTTTGTTTTATAAGGATTATGAATACAGATATTATTGAACAGTTTATGACAACGAGTAGAATCTATTTTGGGTCACCCATCTAGATTGCTCGAACGTGTGAATAGGGAACGCGATCCTGCCTGCACGTAAAACATGGGCTTAATGAGGGCGGAGCCGAGGATGATAGGCCAGTGGCGATAACACTGGTAGTAAAAATCGGCTGTAATTGAATAGATTGGCATCTCAGGATGTTAAGAGCGGAATAGTATCCGACATTCAGTCTATTCAATTACCAACATTCTCGTAGAGTGTTGAATTAATTACGCCCCTTGGAGCAGCGGAGTGCTCGTCTGCCTGTCGGCAGAAGGTCACGGGTTCGAATCCAAAGTGAATAAATAAATATATGAGAATCAATGAAATACTTAGCGAATCAAGATCTGCACCGCTCTATAAAGGTGCAACTCTTGACCAAGCAGAACAGATTTTAGCCAGTAACGCGATGCTCGGTACTGGGTGGTTGGGAAACGAACCAATCAAATCACCCGATGGTCGTCCCGCCAAGAAAGATGAGACATGGGCTTGGCGACGTCGAGGGCTAGAACGATACATGGACCGGTCACCCGATATTCCTCTTTATCCTTGGTCAACTGATGACGAGGTTGAACAGTTCCACAAAGTCATGGAGCCATACCGCAAGCAACGAGCCAAGAAGTTTCCTAACAAACGTTACCCGTCGATGCGAGGGGCCGTTAGTTTGACCAGAGATAAAAACATTGCACGTGGATGGGCCTTTGGCCGTGGTGTAATCTTTGTATTGAATCAAGAACTATTATGGAGAGATTTGGGAAAGCGTATCCATCCATATCATGACTGGGGTAGCGATGAAGCCGAAGAGTCAGTGTTCGGTGGAATTCCTAATATTAAAAAATACATCACCAGAATTGAACTAGTAGGGTCAGGCTTTGATCCTGAAAAGTACCCTAATCT
>Ga0129333_10005490_pt1 | contig 11937 bp, 16 predicted proteins | sample CPB6_08_DNA_FD_94474 | JGI IMG/M metagenome (GOLD analysis project Ga0129333, IMG submission 94474) | Freshwater to marine salinity gradient microbial communities from Chesapeake Bay, USA - CPBay_Sum_0.6_0.8_DNA | ecosystem: Environmental > Aquatic > Marine > Coastal | place: USA: Chesapeake... | reverse complement strand
GGCGACAAAAGACGCAGCCAGGTCGCGCAGCGTGTCGTGGTAGCTACGCTCCGAGGTAGGCCCAGACAGCAACGCGAGCAGTGAGCCGACGTCTACCCTGCCAGAATCGCTAGATGTAGCGTTTGTGGTTTCTGTGCTACGAATCGCGTTGAGGTCGATCCCGATTGCGGCTGCAGCGTCTTCTAGTGACCACCTAATGGACGGGTGCCAAGCCTCCAAGCGCGTTTGCCAATCGCCTGCTGGCCTGTGCTTGGTGTTGTGTCCTTTAGGCAGCCTTGCGTACCTGACGATAGCGTTGCCGCTCTTGTCGTTGATAAGGTGCCCCCTGGTGGACAGGGAGTGCATCAGCCTATCGACCAGCTCGACGTTGGCGCAGTCTGGGTCTGCCGGGTCGAGCAGGATGCCGACCTGCCACTTGCCGGGGCTAGTCTGCAGCGCCCACGAAAAGTGCAGCAATTTGTCGGGGTTGATGTCATCTAGGACAAGGACACAAAGACGCCTGAACGTGTCCTTGCGCCTGGCCCACTGGTTTGACTCTGTGAACCCAGACAGGACTGCAACGCAAAAGTAGGTGTTGTCGGCAGTCGATGAGTCAATGATTGACGCTTGAGCTGGCAGGCCACGGTATGCCCTGCCTCCCCATTCACCCTTTTCTGGCGAGACTCTGAAGTTCGTGACCCAGCCATACTCGTCGGGCGCAAGCTGCCCGTACACCTCGGACAAAAAGTCCGAGTTTTCAACGTCTGCAGCGACCATCAAAGTGCCGCCAACTCTCTAAGCGTCAAAGACACCTTCTGCTTACGCGCAAACGACATCAAGGCACGCCAATGCTTGCGCGGTATCAAGCCACCAGTGCCGCCAGGCTTGGGGGTACACCAGCGCGAGAGCGTACTCTGGTCGATTTTCAACTCGGCACTGACAACTGCCTTGCCTCCTAGCCTCTCCAAGACAGAGTAGGCAGGTTCTTCAAATCGTGTGGTGGGTAGAGCCATTTTTTGTGGTGGTAAGGGTTAAACAAGATGCGATTGACGCAACGATGATGATAGTGCAACTTATGCGGATGAACACCAAATATTTCCGAGATCGTCTCAGGGACTTGGAGCTTTCGCAGCGTGGCCTTGCAAAGATGCTCAACATTGACGCAGCAGCAGTCTCCTACATGCTGCGTGGCAAACGCAAGATGACGCTGCATGAGGCTAACAGGGTTGCGCAGATTCTAGGTGTCCCTGCCTCAGAGGTCATGCGGCAAGCTGGCATCAAAGTAGACGACGACATTAGGAGAGTCCCCGTCTCAGGCGTATGCGACTCATCTGGGCATGTGACGATGCTGGCGGCCAGGACGCATGAGCGCATCATTGCACCGGCAGATGTCCCGGCAGACTCCTTTGCCATTCAAGTGCGTAGTCCAGGCCACACAAAAGATGGTTGGGTTTTTTTTATCTCAGCAGCTCAAAACGACCCACGCGAACAGATCGACACTATGTGCCTGGTCGCGTTGGGAGACGGCAACCAGCTCCTGGCATACGTTCGCCGAGGCTATCGCCGAGATACCTTCAACTTGACCCTGCTCACAGACAGCGGAAGACTGCTGCAAGACTGCAACGTCAGCTGGGCATCCACCATCCTCTGGATCAAGCCATAAGGGAAACTCCTAATGTTGTTTGTTTGCACAAGCTCTATGCGGTTTACGCAACCTATGCCGACAATCGCAACCTCAACAACCGAGGAGTGACATGACCAAAAACGGCCCGATCTCGTTTCCCAGGAGTGTGACCGAGGTTTTTCAACACCCAATGAATTTGCGCGACGGCAACGGGCGAATCATTTGGGGGCCTGCCACCATCGACAGGTTTGGCGTTCACCACCCCGCTGGGTGGGTACTGCCTGGTGGCAAGAGGACTCAAAACCGCGACATTGCACTCACCGCAGCCTTCAACATTTCAAAGAAAGCTTGACCATGTCAGATACACCCACCACACGCCGCTTCCCTCGCACACTGACCGAGGCATTCCCGTATGACGCGAGACACGCCTACGCAGTCGAGCGTCCTCATCCTGTGAGCATGTTTGAGCGAGTCTTTACTTATCTCGCAATCATCGCGGTTGGTGCTTTGCTCGGCTGGGCAGTCGCTCAGATGATTTGAATGGAACACCACTACAGCGACGGTACAGAGCCGACGATCCTGCCGCATATGCGTTACTGCTGCGACCACAAATGCCAACAGGGGCGCATCTGCCCCAACCGCTCTGGCATTGATGACGCCGACGACGACAACTTTGCTTATTGGTTTGATCGTATTCGTGACGCACTGGCAATCGTAGGATTCATGGCGGCGTTTGCTTTTGTGATCGGTTACTTCACCACCTAGCATGAAGTGCCCAGAGTGCAAAGCGTGGACGTTGGTAAAAGAGACTCGCGGCCCATACCGCAGGCGCGAGTGCGCAAACTTTCACAAGTTCTGGACAGAGGAGCTGGTCACGCATGAGCGTGGCCTTGCCAGGAAATCAAAGCAGATGTCTCAACCTAAAAAAGTGTCATAAGGTATTGCGCTTTTCTCAAGCCCCAATCACAATCGCAACCCCTACAACCTACAACGATGCACACACAACCTGACGGCAAGAAGTCTCCAACGGCACCACAGCAATGGCCGTTTGGGACGATCAAGCCACCAACAAAGAAGCAGCTGCAAGACGATCTGCTCAAGCAGGCACCAGCAGCACCATTTTGACCCACCACAATCGAGGAAAACTATGTCGATAGACCACCTTGCCACCATGTGGCAGCAAGCCAAGAAACGTGAGGACGATGCCCGTCTTGATCGCGTCAAAATTGAAGAACAAATACTTGCCCTGCACCCTGCGAGGGAAGAAGGCAGCGAGACAATCAAGACGCCTGGTGGGCTGACCATCACCACGACAGGGAAGATAACCTACAAGGCTAATGTTGATCAGCTGATTCAGCTCACGGCCAGCTGGCCTGATGAGGCGCGGCCAATCAAGACCAAGGTAGAGGCTGATGAGACTGCCTTGAAGCAGATCAGGGCTGCGCGGCCAGACCTGTGGCGCATCATCGCATCTGCGGTTGAGACAAAGCCTGCAAAGACAGGCATCACAATCAAAGCTGCAGCCTGAGATGGTTACCGGGCAGGCCCTCAGAGATGAGGGTATCGAGCTTGTACTGGAAAACTCTGACGATTGGGGCCAGGAGGCTCAAGTCGCGTTCAATTGGTGGCTGGAGCATTTGGCACCTGAAGTGTTCACGCTGGAGCAGTTCAGGACGTTTGTGCTTGACGCTGGTATGCCACCACCCCATCACCCCAACGTCTGGGGCGGCCTGGCAAAGAAGTTTGCTGACCGCATCACTCCAGTTGGGTTTGCAATCAGTGAAAGACCCTCGGCACATGCCAGGGTCACCCGCACATACAGGAGGGCCTAAATGGGCTTCGATCTTAAATCAATCAGCAAGACCAGGCGTCTTGAGGCACCCAAGATACTTTTGGCTGGTGAGCCAAAGATTGGCAAGTCAACTTTTGCTGCAAGCGCACCACAGGCAGTCGGCATCCTGACAGAAGACGGCATGTCTGGCATTGATGCGCAGGCTTTCCCGCTTGCTCAGTCGCTACCCGATGTCTACCAGGCATTTGAGACGCTGCTCACGACAGACCACCAGTTTCAGACAGTCTTCATCGACTCGCTTGACTGGCTTGAGCCGTTGATCAATCAGCATGTTTGTAACGTCAACAAGTGGGACTCGATTGAGTCGCCTGGGTTTGGCAAGGGCTATGTGGCTGCAGCTGCCGAGTGGCGCAATGTGCTTGACGGGCTGGAGCTGCTGCGCCGTGAGCGTGGCATGGGCGTCATTCTGATCTGCCATGTGAAAGTGCAGCGCATCGAGACACCGACCAATGACGGGTATGACGCCTACGTCTTGAAGCTTCACAGCAGAGCCTCGGCCTTGGTCGAGGAGTGGGCTGACATTGTCGGTTTTGCCGCCCACCGTATCAAGACCAAGCAGGTTGATGCCGGGTTCGGCAACAAAGAAACCAAGGCATTGAAATCCACCGAGCGTGTGCTGCATCTAGAGCCGCACCCTGCTTACCCATCTGGCAGCCGTTTTGGCCTACGCGACTGCCAATTGACCTGGGAGGCTTTTGCTGACCAGTTAAACCAGGCCCTCAACCCTTAACTTAGGAACCAAGAAAATGGCACAGTTTTCATTCAAGAGCGCAGACGCTCCAGTTGCAGCCTCTGGGCAGCGCGATCCTCTACCACCCGGCAAGTATGAGATGGTGGTCACCAAGTCAGACATCCGCATGACCAAGGCCGGTGACGGGGAATACATCGAGTTGGAGATGCAGGTCGTGGACGGCGCACACAGCGGGCGGCGGCACTGGGAGCGTTTCAACGTCAACAACAAGAACAAGACGGCAGAAGACATTGCACGCAGTCAGCTTGCAAGCCTGTGCCGTGCCTTGGGCGTTGAAGACATCAACGACACCGAGGACTTGCACGATCTGCCGTTCGTGGCAGGTATCGAGATTGATCGCAAAGACCCCACCAGAAACCGCATCATGTCCTATGGCGCGGCGGCGAATCAGCCTCCCGCACCTAAGACTGCACCGGCACCCAAGGCAGCTGGTGCGCGTCCCTGGCAGCGTTAATCAACTAGGTGCCCGGTAGCCCGGTGAGCCGACTCACCTTTGTGTGAGTGTTGTTCAGTCGGCAATAGCCCCCGGTTGCGCGGGGGGCACCTCCCAACATAAACAAATATGAAACCACCAGAATCCCAACACACCACAGCACAAGCAATTGTGAAGTGGTACGAATCCAAACCCCAGGAGCATCGTCCTCACATGGGTGCTTCCATCATCGGCCATGAGTGCAGCAGGTACGTCTGGCTGACCTGGAGGTGGGCAAATCGTCCATCATTCCCAGGCAGGGTCTTGCGCATGTTTTCTACAGGCGTGCGGGAAGAGCCTCGGCTGCTCGATGAGCTCCGCGGCATTGGTGCTACGGTCTGGGAGACAGACCCGGAGACAGGCGCACAGTGGCGCGTGTCTGCGTGTGATGGTCATTTTGGTGGCAGCCTGGATGGTGTCGCACAAGGGCTGCCAGAGGCACCAAAGTCTGCTGCGGTGCTGGAGTTCAAAACACACAACCACAAGAGTTTTACATCTCTGATCGAAAACAAGGTGCAGAAATCAAAGCCACAGCACTTTGACCAGATGCAGGTCTACATGGGTCTGATGCAGATTGATCGAGCCATGTACTTAGCGGTGGATAAAGACACCGACGATCTATATTGCGAGTGGGTTCACTTTGACTCGGTTAGGTTTGAGCAGCTGATCGACAAGGCTCAAAGCTTGATCAATTCTGCGCAGCCCCCGACACGGTTGAGCCAAGACCCGTCATTTTTCATCTGCAAGATGTGCAACTTTCATCGGTTGTGTCACGGCCAGATGGCGGCAGAGGCTAACTGCCGCACCTGCTGCCATGCCTCACCAGTTGCGAATGCCCAATGGCACTGCGAATCTCACAACAAAAAGATATCGCTCAAAGAGCAACAGACTGGATGCGATAGGCATCTGCTGATACCTGCTTTGGTTTCATATGCAGAGCCGCAGGACGGTGGCGACAACTACGTCATTTATAAGCACAAGGAGTCTGGCAAGGAGTTCAGCAACGGCCCAGGCCCTGAACCCAGATTCACAAGTGCAGAGTTGCACAACTGCCCAGGGCAGCTGCTTGGCGAGATCGCTGAAATCAAGTCTATGTTTCCGACTGCCAAGGTAGTGTCTGGCAATTTTGATGACATGCAGTCTGACATTGATGATGCCAAGGTAAAACCAGAGTCAACAGCCACAAAGGAAAAGCGTGTGCGCAACAGCAAGACGCTGCAGGCCCTTGAGAACTTCAAACCAAAGGTGGACTGATGGCACTTTATAACGCGACAACCGGGCAGATGGATTTTTCATTAGCGTTGGACGTCTTAAAGCGAGGCAACAAAGTCAGGCGCAACTCCTGGGAAAATGGCTACGTCAGCATTCAAGGCAGCGGGTTTTTCATGTGGATGCCGCACCGAGAAAAAGACGTCGCCTGGGTACCGAGCTGGGAGGAGCTGCTGGCAAAAGACTGGGTCGAGGTGATAGGTGACTGATTTCATCATCGGGATCGACCCAGGCATGTCTGGTGCCATTGCTGTCATTGATATTCGTAATGGTCTGGCCGACGTCTTTGACATGCCAACTGTTGAGATAAAGATCAACAGCGCAATCAAGCGGCGTGTTGCACCAGAAGTAATCGCCGCCGAGCTGCGTACATTTGCCCCCTACGCAACTGCATTTATCGAGAAGGTCAATGCAATGCCTGGTCAGGGTGTTTCATCAATGTTTGCCTTTGGCGAGGCTTATGGTCTTGTGCGCGGTGTCCTGGCCGGGATGTCGATACCTTGCACGACTGTGACACCAGCAGTCTGGACAAAAGCCATGCGCGTTGCTGCAGGCAAAGGCGGCAGCCGACAACGGGCAATGGAACTGTGGCCCGATAAGGCTAGTCTGTTCAAGCGTGTCAAGGATGACGGCAGGGCAGATGCTGCGCTGATTGCTCAATGGGGTAGGGTTTTTACTACTGTGACAAAATAGTCCAGATACTTGCGCTTTCCGCATCTTGATGCCAGAATGTCACCGTTACAACCTCGACAACAGGCACAACGATGTCAATCAAACTTCGCGGCAACACATACTGGATAGATGTACAGATAAACGGGCAGCGTATCAGGGAGTCGCTCAAGACTTCTGACAAGAAGGCTGCACAGGCAGCCCACGATGTCAGGCGCGGTGAGCTTTGGCGCGGCGTGGTTCTCAAGGAAAAACCCAAGAAGACATTTGGTGAAGCTTGTGACCGCTGGCTGCAGGACAAAAACAACAAGAAGTCAATCGAGACTGACAGGCTGCGCATTGGCATCATCAGGCCAAAGCTCGGTGGCACCCTCCTGAGCCAGATCACTTCTGATCGCGTCGAGCGTCTTATGCCCAAAGACGCAAAACCTGCCACCAGAAACCGCTACCGGGCACTGATTCGTGCCATCCTGCGTGCAGCCGAGCGCGACTGGCAGTGGATCGACAGGGCACCCCTCATCAAATCAGAGCGTGAGCGCAACAAACGCGATACGTTCTTGACCCGCGACCAGGCCGAGTCATTGATTGAAAATCTGCTTCCAAAATATCGGCCTGTGGTCAAGTTTGCATTACTTACCGGCCTGCGTCGGGCTAACGTCTTGGGGTTGACCTGGGACGCTGTCAATCTGGACGCTGCAACGGCCAGGGTAGCCGCAGAAGACGCCAAAGGGGGTAAGGACATCATCGTGCCCTTAAATGCCGCTGCGCTTGATCTGCTGCGTTCTATGCCTACCCGCAGCGGTAGCGTCTTTGGCGTCTCGCACATCAGCTCCAGCGTCTGGCAAGGTGCCTGCAAAAAAGCAGGCGTGCCTGGTTTCAGATTCCACGATCTGCGCCATACCTGGGCCAGCTGGCACGCCCAGGCCGGTACACCGATCCAGGTGCTGCAAGAGCTTGGTGGCTGGGCATCGCACAGCATGGTGCAACGCTATGTCGCCTTTGCGCCACAACACCTGGCAGATGCAGCCAACGCAGTAAGCCTGTAGGTGTGCCAAAATCGTGACGCAGGATTGCCCTGCGTCTCCTCTCTGCAAAGAGTTAAGGCCCTGAATCCAGGGCCTTTTTTTTGACGCTGTCTGAATTCCAGTCCAGCGCCTTCGACCGCTCGGCCACCTCTCCAATCAATGACTTACAACTTGCAGGCAGAAGATTGTGCCAATTTCGTGCCTCAGTTTGTCAGGAAAAGAGCCTTTTCTGCCTGACGCCGCTTGACCAGGCCGGGGAGTACCTTACCACCTCCCTTTGTCCAGTCCATCAGAGCCTCTGCAGCACCCTCCCAGTCCCCGCGATTGGCACGCATTCTGATCTGGCTGCGCTGCAGGTTACCTAGACCGGCGTTGAAGGCAAAAGACACCAAAGCGTCAAAGCTGCCTTGACGCCCAGATACGCCGGGAACAAGTCGTAAAACACCACGTTCAAAAGTGCCGACGTCAGTTCTGAATAACTGGTCGATCTCTTCCTGGCTCCAGACACGGGCATCCTCCGCTCGTAGTGGATATTCCTTGCGAATCATCGCAACCTCTTTGCCCTCGACTCGGGCCATCGGCAGTCTGATCTGGTCTTGGTACAGCACATGACCATACCCAATCGTCCAGATGTGGGCCGGGCATAAATATGCCTTGTTCCTGCACCCCTCGAAACGGTGCATCAGTGCCTCACCGTCGTGGCTGAGTTTCACTTCTTAGCCCACTGCCTAGAGCCAAACCAGAACCCGACGATGCCACCAAGCATCGCCATCTCATCGTCGCTAAAAATGACTGCGGTTGCCCTAATCAAGTCATCAACGCTGTTGATCAGCCCCGGCTGATTGAATGTGAACCAGGCAATTGAAGCGTTAATTGCGATAAGCTCAATGATGAAAAGATAGGTAACCGTTGGACGCACAGTCCCAACGTAGCTAGATACCCAACCAGCTGCCTTCTGAAGAACAGCCTTGTCGTGGTCGTATGCAGCAACCGTCATCTGGGCTTCGGTCTGCATGGCGATCTGGTCTGACCTGATCTCTTCCATTTTTGCCTGGGCAGCAAACCCTGCAGCTGCCAGCTGCAGCTCCCTCTCGGTCTGCATTCGTGCCAGCGCAAGCTCATGCTTTTGATCAGACTTGTTTTGGAAAAACTCTAGCAGCTTGGGCAGACCGCTAATCAACAAACCACCCAAAGTTGAAATGAGAGACAGCATTTAGATCACCATCGCATAAAGCATAAAAGACAAACCGACAACACCAACGGTTGCCGAAACGAACAACAAAGGCATCATCACGGCCAGAATCGCTGCAGATGACAGGACTATGCTCAACTGCAGCGCCATCCCGGCGTAAGAGAACCAAGGCGATCTGTCCTTTGCGGTGTCTCGCTCTTTTTCTGCGGCCCGAGCTTTTTCCGATATATCTTCCATGTCCTTGCGCTGCGCCTGGGCCTTATCTTCCTTGCCAGACGTCTCGTAGATCACGGCCCTGACGTTCTTTGCCTGGTACCAGGCCCAAAGATTGTTTGACTCAATAGTCTTGTTAAGGACTTTTGAAGAGTTAGAGCCACCAAACATTCCATTGATGGCAAGCAGTAGAGCAAACACAGAAATAGTTATCGCTGCCCAGGCTTTTACATACGCCTCTTTTTCAGACCTGGATGCGTTAGGTGCAGGTGCTTTTATCATTGCGCCATGCTTGTTGCTACAAACAACAACCCCGCAATAAACACCATCGCACCGGCAACAATAGCGATCATCAGCAGCATGTCTTCAAACTCTTTTTGCTTCCTGGCAGCTGCCTCCTTCTGGGCCTTCTCTGCGTACATATCCTCGCGGTTCATCTCCTGAACCCGGCGCTGGATAGCGTCCCAGACGTCAATGTTGCCGGTCTGCATGAAAAGCATCTGCAGCTCACGCTCAAAGTCAGCTTGCTGCTTTAAGGCCAATTCAATCTCAATGGCTTTCGCCATATTTGAGCCACCGGCCTTTTTGTTTTCTTTTACCGCTTTGACAGCGGTGTTCTTAGCGTCAAAGTAGCGACCCAGCAAAGGGCCGAGACTGCGAACATCGTCAACAGTAGACGCAGCCTTTTTGATCAGGTTGACTGCGGATGTGACCGCAGCCATTGCGGTAAAGGGGTCGATCACGATTCACTTTCTTGCTTCTGTTTTGATGTGTTCCCACGCTGCAATAGCCAAGAACATGACAACGGCCCATGTCCCTCCTGCGGCAACTTTTACCATCGCATCAGACTTAACCCGATCCCACCAGGTTTTGTTGGCAATAGCTTTTTCATGCGCCAACCTGTGCCCGTGAGGATCGCCGCCTGGAAAGGCGTCAGAAAACGTCTTCATCAACGCCGCAAACTGACGATCCATGTGCGCCATAAGGTGCTGCTCATGCGAGCGCAAAGCAGTGCTTACTGCCTGCTCAATCATCAGAGCAACACGATCCTCGGTGATGCGGTCATCATTCATGGCACTCTTGGTGATTGTTTTTTCAAGGTTGTGCTTCCAATGCCGCAACACGGGCGCGGAGGGATTGAATTTCCTTGATGAGCATAGGCACGAGCTTGCTGTAGTCCACTCCCCAAGCCTTTTCAATCTCGTCGCCATCATCGCCTTGCAAAACGGCTTGCGGAGCTACAGCGTGAAGGTCTTGGGCAATGACACCATAGGTAACATGCTCGTCAGGTGCGGCCTTCCAGTCGTGGCTGACGATCTGGATTGCGTCGATGACATCACTAGCACTTGGGGCCGGGACAATGTTGTCCTTCAGGCGGCGGTCTGATGTGGTGTTATAAGCAACCGCAGTCGTGCCGTTCTGAGTAATAGCCCCGATTGCCGCACCGTTATAAATAAATCCCAAATATACGTCGCCGCTAGCTGACCCATTGGCGTGTTGAACTGCAATACCTGCGCTATTTACACCATTGTATGCTGTTGTAAAAATTATTCCTGATTGCCCAAGTGCGTTGCTCGTCGTCCCCACCAGAAAATCACCCCCGCTCGTGATGCGAGCACGTTCTGCAACTGTTCCATCTAGCGTCGTGCCAAACGACATATAAGCATCACGGGAAGAGGATGCTGTGCTCCAAGTCCCATCAGTCAAAAATCGGATGTAGCCAGCGGTGGCTGTATTAGCACCAGAGTCACCAAGCTGTGCCTGTATGCCCATACCGTGCCCAGCGCCAGCAATACCAGAATTAACAAGCAATGCGTCTGTTACACCATTATCGTCATATCTGAAAGTTGGCTGTCCAGCGGTACTAACCGCAAAATATCTGGTGTCCGTGTTACGAACGACAAATCTACCCCGTGTAGTTGGGCTAGTGTCGTTTACACCTAGTGCGCCTAAAGCATCCAGCGTCATCGCCTGCGTGAAGGTGATGGTGTTTCCTGCTGTCCCGGAGGCTGCGTTAGACCACTGATGCTGACCATTCACCTGTTCATAACGGGTTGCGGCCTGCGTAGTCTTGTAGATCCAATTTGTTCCGTTAAAGAATGCATTCGCACCAGCAGACAACACGCCCGTCGTGCTGTAGATGTATGCGTTGCCCTTGATCTCAAAAACGCCGTTGACTCCACTCCACGCACTCGGAGTAACACCAAGACCTAGGTTGCCGGAGGAGTCGAGCAACATTCTCAGCGTATTGTTTGTTCCAAAAGCAATTGGGTATGCGGCTTCATGCCAGACATTAAGAGAATACGCACCGCCGCCAATACGGTTGCCAGAAGAGCTGTCCAATCCGACATAGCCGTTGCCGCCAGTGTTTGTGAACTTCATTGCGGCAGCATTTGTGCCTGTCGTTGCCTGCAACACAATGCCAGCAACATCTGGATTGGCAAACTTAACAGCAGTTTGTCCAGCAACTTCTAACTTACTTCCCGGCGAACTCGTCCCAATCCCAAGCCCTGTGCTGGTCAGGCGCATGGCTTCGTTGCCATTAACGCCAAAAGAAATTCGCGTGTTATCCGCAGCAGAAATATCAACCGTGCCGCCAGCAATGTTCAGTATTTTATATGACGATGCTCCCCAGTCGTACGCGTAGATGTATCCTGTGTTTGCACCGTTATATGCTAAAGTCACTCCTGCGCCACTAGCAGGAACAGCACCACCTGCCACAATAGAGCCTGTGGTTTTCAAACTCGTCCCATCAAACGTCAACGAACTATTTGTTGTTAACTGTTTACTGCTATTGAGAAACGCAACGCCGTTTGCTGTACCACCAGACAAAGTTATCGATCCAATACTTGAAGTGCCATAAACAGTCAGGTCTTGCTGTACGGTTGCGG
>Ga0129333_10005489_pt1 | contig 11938 bp, 5 predicted proteins | sample CPB6_08_DNA_FD_94474 | JGI IMG/M metagenome (GOLD analysis project Ga0129333, IMG submission 94474) | Freshwater to marine salinity gradient microbial communities from Chesapeake Bay, USA - CPBay_Sum_0.6_0.8_DNA | ecosystem: Environmental > Aquatic > Marine > Coastal | place: USA: Chesapeake Bay... | reverse complement strand
TACCTCGAAGAGGCGCAGATGGACGGCTCGTACAGCCCCGCACTCGGCGGCGGCAACGGTGCCAACACGACCGCATGGGACGACGACACCATGGGGGCACCTCGCGGCTACGCCACTGGCAGTGTGGCCCGTCAGCTGCAGCGGGGGCAAGCTGCAATCGACAAGCAACTCGATTCGGCCCGCGAGGAGCAGCACGTCAACCAGCTGACGGAGCAGTTGGCCTCCCTACCCAATGGGCTGGCGCGTAGCCGTGCGCTGATTCAGCTGGCGGCGAAGACCAACCTCCCCGATGGGGTAGTGACGAAGGTGCAAGCTCGCCTCAACAATCTGGAGGCGGACGAAGAGAAGGCTCGTAGCGACGAGGGAGCGCAGTTCTTGGTAGACCTCCAACTGCGCGTTGCCGAGTCGCAGCGCAATCGGGTGTCGTACGCGCTGTCCGAGCAAGAGTTGGGCATGGCCAGCAGGCTGGGCGTAGGCACGAAGGCGTTGGATCTGGTTACCAACCAGGACAAGCAAGCGTCGTTCACCCCGGAGGGGCACACGCTGGTCTTGATGGACCCGGAGACACTACGCAAGACCTACCCGACGAGGTCGCAGTTGTACGTCGCGGCCACGGGGCAGATGCCGCCTGCGGATCGCGACCGTCTGCTGAGTGCGTACGACAAGGGTACGGTCACGGAGGGCGATGTGACCCGCGTGGTGGGGGCGTTGCTTAGTACAGACGGCAAGCTGAACTACACCAAGACGGCAAAGGGGGAAGCCACTACGACGCTTACCCCTGAATCCTCCGCCCGCATTGATCTGACAGCAGCCGAAGTGAAGCGGTGGCTGCAGGGCAAGTCCCCTACGCAGGAAGCAGTGCGCGAGGCGTACGAGGCGGTGACGAAGAGCAGCACGGTAGTGGCCAAGGAAGGCGGCACGTTCCAAGCGCAAACCGCCAAGTTCGTGTACGAGCTTACTCCCGAGCAGATGAAGTCGTTCGGCGTTCCAGCAATGGAAGGGGCGGGCGTAGAGGGCGACATCTTCACGCTTGCCATGGCGCAAAGCGACGAGGTGGCGTGGTTCGGGGTGAAGTCGGTCGGCGGTGTCACTGTGCCCCGCCCCGTGTCCTTCAAGGAGGCCACGACCGCAGTGGTATCCGAGCTTGTACACAAGGCCCGACTCAGCGGCAGCGACATTTCCAAGGAAGACATCTTGGTCACTGCCCTCACGGAAGTGCAACGCCGCCGCGCCGTGGGGCGAGCGATGCAGGAGGGCAAGGATGCAGTGCGGGCCGAGGCCGAAGCCCAGCGGCGGATCGCCGCCATGCCTACCATTAGTTTCGGTGGGGGGTTCACTGCCATGTATCGCCCTAGCAGCACCGCGCAATCCGCCGCTGCGGCGGTGACGGACCCCCTCGTCGCCGGGGCGGAGGAAGTTGGTCGTCGGTTGGGCAACATCCCTTCCCGGCTCGGCAACCTCGCGGACGTGATTGCGGGGCCTGAGGTAGTAGCCCGGCAGGCGCAGTACGCAGCAGACGCAGCGCGACTACGCGCCGAAGAGTATGATCGCTTGCAGTTGGACGAACTGGAGCGGATCGTTAGGAGCATTCCCCACCAGCTCGGTGACGCAGCATTCGAGTTCCGCCGCATCATCAAGGCCGACAACCGCACTAAGGCGGAGTTTCAAAACGACCGGGCGTACGAGGAGCTTCGCGCCGCTGCGTACAACTACGCCAACACCCAGGTGTCTGGCCCGCAGCGCGTCGTGTCCGACCCTACGGAGGACTTGTTCCGCCGCTTCCGCAGTCCCGACGTTCGGCAGCCGTTGTACGAGCCGTACGCGGTGTGGCGGGAGAAGTGGATCAACACGACTTGGAGCATGAGCGCAAACAGCCTGCACTTGTTGGAGAAGGCTCGCACCGCGAAGCAGTCGTGGCAGGACGCGGCGATGCCTCTGTTCTATGAGGGGCACCGCAAAGACGCATCACTGCTCGGGTTGATGCAAGGCGCGTACGCGCACACCAACAACGGTGACACCGTTCCTGAGGAGGTGATGCAGCAGGTGATGGCGGCGGTCGCGGACGGCAAGGGTCGCCCTGACGTGGCGCGGCTGATTCAGGCGCAAGGCGAGCAGGGGTATTGGACCCCTCGTGCGGTCGCACTTCTGACCAAGGCGATCTACACTGATGCCTACCTGCCTGAGTTCTCGATGCTGAAGCCGTCGCGATGATCTACGAACCCGACCCTCTGTTCGACGCACCGCAAGACCCGCCCGCTACCCCCGAGGTGCAGGGTCCGCCCCCGCCTGAACAGCAGGGGCCGATGCCGTGGTCAATCGCTGATGCGTCGCCGTCGTTCGACCCATCGGTGGCGGAGTGGCTGAAGACTCCGGTGACACTGCCGCCGTCGTATTCGTACGTCGCCCTCGATCAGTTGGCGCGGTCGCTCGCGCTGCCGTCGAGCGCGGAGTTGATGGCGGGGGCCGACTACCCCGGTCTTGCTCGCTACCTGAACAAGGCCCCGGAGGATGCCAGCCTGTGGACCGACGAGGCGGGCACGCTGCGGCGCACCGAGGACACCTGGGGTAACATCGGTCGCGCCTTCGTGGACGGTCTCTACACCGACAACGCCCTCGGCATGATCTACGCCAAGGAGCGGCACGGCATAGCGGACGAGGCGGAACTCGAATATGCCCGCCGGACCGAGTCGCGGCGACCGATCCCGGAACACTGGTACAACAACGTCGCCCGCGTCGCAGGCAACGTGATGTTCTACGGCAGTGCCGCCTTGACGGGCGCGTTCACGGGCGCGGCGGCATCCCCTGCGGGCAGTGCCTTCGGGGCTGTGGCGGCCCCGCTCCTCGCCACCAACCTGATCTCGGGTGGTCACCTGTACCACCGGATGCGCAACGCAGGCGTGCCCCACGATACCGCCTACGCCATGTCGATGATTGGCGGAGCGGGCACGGCGGCCCTGGAGTACATCGGTGGCAGGTGGCTGACGCAGGCTGCCACACGGGCAGTCCTGCGTGACGTGGCCAAGGACGCGGCGGAGCAACTCGTCGGTGCCCCGCGCCTGTTCCACTCTGGCCCCATCTCGCAGAGGCTGATGACGGGGCTGGCTGTGTCGGCGCAGGAAGCAGTCACTGAAGGTGCCCAGAACCTGTGGGAGGACGCGGTCAACGCCGCATCCATCGTCGGCACCCGCCCCAAGAACTGGTTCGAATTGGAGCCGGAAGACAAGGCCAAGTACGTCACGCTGTTCGACTCGATGGAGAAGCTGCGCGAGTCCCTCAGCGAAGCCGCCGACGTGGCTTGGATGACCCTGTACTCCATGGGCCTGGGCACTTCGGTCACCACGACGGGGTACACCGCCACGATGATGCTCTCCAACGAGGAGCGCATCCGTCGCGGCAAGCAGAACAAGGACTTGCTGGAGCAGGTGGCCTCGATCAAGAAGGGGTCGAAGGTCGCCCAGCAAGGCGGCGAATTCGAGCAGGCACTGCGGGCGCAGGCGGAAGAGTACGGCGGCGAGACCGCGTACATGGATCGCCTCCGCGCCAAGAAGGTATTGGCCGAGGCGGACAAGGCGGCGGTGGAAGCGGCGAAGGCAGCGGGTCAGACCCCCGCTTCGCAGACCCCGGCCACCGACTTGGTCGCGGCGCAGATGCCGGAGTTGGTGCAGCAGCTGAACGACGAGAGCGTGACCACGGTGGCGGTGCCTACCGCCGCCTTGGCGGACAAGCTGGGTGCCTCCGAGGTCGGCATTGCCCTGACCCAAGAGGTAACCCTCGACCCGGACGATATGCCCGTCGCGTTCGAGGAGGCACTCAAGGAACTGCAGAAGCTGCAGACCCGCAAGATCGAAGAGCGGGCCGAGGCCGAAGATGCCTGGGGCACGTCGTTCGAAGAGGCGATGGCGAAGTTCGAGGAGACGAACGCCGAGGCACTGGCGAAGCTGCCTCGCGCTACGCGCTACGCCCTGACGTACTCGGTGCGTGGGTGGCTGGTCGCTTCGGCGACTGAAGGTGTCATGCCGCTCGACGTGTACAACCACCTCCCGGTGGACGTGAACGTCATGGCGCGGGCGCAGCCTGCCATCGCCCCGGTGCCTAGCTTGACCGGGTTCACGCACCCGCTGTGGCGCACGCTGGACGACGCGCAGCGCACGAAGTTGATGGGCACCAAGATCCTCACGGGTGGGGTGCTGGAAAGCGCAGGCGACAACCTCGGCCCGGCGGTGGTGTACCGCCTGCTCGGCAACCACACGATGGGGGAGAACACCTTCATCGTAGGCGAGCCGCAGCTAGAGGCTGGCGGCGGTGTCTCTGCGGCGTTCGTGGACGTGCGCAACCCGTTCGTCGAAGGGCAGACGGTGTTCGCCCCCGATGTGCTGGACGATCTGGTCGCCACTGTCCGTGCCAACGAAGCCAAGGCGGCATCCGACATCGAGTCGCAGGCGGCGGTGCAACTGCGGGCGCAGCAGCGCAAGCAGGGCAAGCGGCCCAAGAAGCGGAAGATCGAACCCGTCCAGCTTTCGGAGAGCCTGCTCACGAACGCCGTCGATACCTTCGACGGCTTGGTGCGTGCGTTCGGCGGGGGTCTCGACCTCAACACCGAAGAGGGGCGGGTGCTGGCCGAGCAGCGTGCCATCGACTTCCTCGCCAAGCACAAGTTCGACGCAGTGCTCGATGCCGACATCGGCACCGTGCGCGTGGTCAAGAAAAGCCAGATCGTAGGTGAGCAAGTCTTCACCGAGCAGAAGCACTTCGACCAGTACTTCCCCAAGAGTGAAGGGGCGCGGGTCACCAGCACGGCGGCGACGTACGACTGGGACAACGCGCAGGTGACGGTCCATCACCTGAACAACCCTATCGCCACCATGCATGAGATGATGCACCACATCACCTCGTACCTGGAGCAGGTGACCAAGGTGCCGAACAAGCTCGGCACGACCCAGGCCCACCAGATGTGGCAGTCCCTGCTCAAGTCGTGGAAGACGACGCAGGCGAAGTACGACGCTGCCGATGGGGACAAGAAGGCGAAGTGGGTCGAGCAGACGGCGTACCAGTTCGAGGTGTACCTGACGACGGGCAAGCCGCCCGCGCCTCAGTTCAAATCGCTGTTCCGCTTCCTGAAGCGGTGGGCTACGGCACTGATGTGGGGTGCGCAGAACGACTACGCCGACAGCCGCCGCGCCATATACGAGAAGGTGTACGGGCGCAAGCTGCCCGTCGTGTCGAAGGAACTGGCACAGGTGTTCGATACCCTGATGGGTGCCGAGACGGGCGTGCAGCAGATGGAGGCTTCGCGCAACATCGAGCAGATCGCCGAGTCGGCGGAGGAACTGGCCGAGATCGTCGGCGAGAACCCGAACCTGCCCAGTGTCAAGGTGCCTCCGATCAAGGAGGATACCTACCAAGCTGCGCTTGATCTGCTGCCGGGGGTGACGGAGCTAACGCCGTCGTCGCTGCAGCGGATGCTCGGCATTGGTAGTGTCACCGCTCGCCGCATCTGGAACCGACTGGCCAAGGAGGGCTACCTCACCGAGACGGTGCAGGGCACGCGCACTGTAGTGCGCCCGCTGCTGCGGTCGGACGTGGAGGTAAGCCCCGAAGAGCGAGATGCCAACTTCCTCCGCTCCGACGTGGCTCCTGCGGTGGACGCAGCCTTCGACGAGTACCAAACTCTCAGCGAAGAGGTACGGGAAGAACTGAAGGAGGAAGCCACCGCTGACGGCATGAAGGCGATGGCGTGGTATCGCAACGCCCGTGAGCGACTGACTCGCGAAGTGTTGCGCAAGCCCGCCCAAGCGAAGCTGGAGAAGCTGCAGCTTGAGGAGTGGATGCGCCGCCGCCTGCGCCCGGTGCATCGCGCACGCCACTTCTTCCGCACGAAGGAGTTCCTCAACGAGCAGGGCGAAGCGGTGCCTGTGCAGTTCGGGCGCATGAACACCGAGTCGGTGCGCAAGCTGACCGACCCGCGCACGTTCAAGCTACTCACCAACACGGCGGTGTCTGCTCGCGGTGCGGACCCCGTGCTCGTCGCCAAGATGTTCGGCTACGACAACGTCGCCGAGTTCCTGCACGATCTGGCGCACGCCCCCACCGCCAAGGAGGAAGTCCTCCAGGCTGCAGGTGATCGCCTCAAGGCCGAGAACCCTGAGTTGGTGGAAGGCACCAAGGAGGCGGACATCCGCCTCGACGAGTTGATGCACTCGGAACTGCGGGGTCGCAAGTACGCCCTCGAACTGAAGCTGCTCGGCAAGCTCAAGGTGGAACACGCCGACTTGCACGCCGCTGCCAAGCACCAAGCCACGGGCATCGTGCGCGGCAGGCTGGTCGGTGACATCGATGCGAAGCGTGGCACGGCCCCGCTGCACAAGGTATTCCAGGCCGAGGAGAACAAGGCGGCACTGGAGGTGAACAACGCCCTCGCAGGCAAGCCGAACCCGCAGCCGGGCCAAGGCCCGCAGCGTGGCAAGCGTCCGCCCCGTGACCTCAACCGCGCCATCGATGCCAAGTCCCGGCAGTTGGCTGCGCACGAACGCGCCCGTGCTGCGCTCGCCGCACGCACGGACATCCGCACCCGCATGGCCCGGATGCAGAAGCTGCTCGGGCGGCCCAGTGACAGCCTTGCGTCGGGCCACTCGATGCACCTGATCACCTTCGCCCGTGACCTAGCGGCGCGGGTCGGACTCAACATCGGCAAGCGGGAAGGCAACGGCCACCGCATCACGGCTGCCCGCCTGTACGCCGAGCAGCACTTCAGCGAACTGGCCTTCGTGTCCGACGAGATCGTCCGCCTGATCACCAACGCCGGGATGCTGCGCGACAGCCTCGATGGCAGGTTGGTGCGCGACCTGACCTACGCCGAGTTCGACGAGGTGATGACGGTGCTGGAAGGGCTGACCGAGTTGGCGCGAGCCGAGCGGAAGGAAGGTCGAGCCGACCGGAAGGAGATCCTCGACCAGCAGGCTGCCGAGTTCGTCGATCACTACGAGACGTGGGCCGAGAAGCATGGGGCCAACGTGGCACCGGGGTCGGAAGGTACGATCACGTTTGCGCAGACCGTGCTCAACAAGCTGGCCGAGTTCCGCACGTCGCTGACCAAGATGCTGGCGTGGTGCGTCCGCATGGACGGTGACTTGAAGGACGGCCCGTTCACCCGGTACATCTGGGATCCGATCAGCAAGGCTGACCAAGCTGCCCGTCACCGCAACCACGTCATCCAAGAACGGCTGCGCGACATCGTCGAGCCGCTGCGCTCGAAGCTGACGGGCGACCCCATCGTTGCCCACGAACTCAACGGCTACGTCTTCCGTGGCCGCTTCGAGATCTTCGGGTTGCTCCAGCACATGGGCAACGACAGCAACAAGTTCAAGGTGGTGCGCGGCGGGCGCGGCACGGATGTCCCGCCGTGGTTCGACTCGATCACTGCGGGCGTGCCCGACACTGGTCGGGTGGACAAGTTCATGCAGCGCATGATCTACGAGGGGGTCATCGACGAGCAGATGCTGGACGCAGCGCAAGCCATCGGTGACTTGTACGCTGAGTTGCTGCCGGAGACGCAGGCCGCGCACTACGCCGTGCATGGCACGACGTTCCCTATCGTCGAACTGCGCCCCTTCACCATCACGTTCCGTGACGGCACGCAGAAGGAGTACCGTGGCTGGTACACCCCGGCCCGCACCGACACCAACCTGCACACGCACCTGACGGGCACGCCGTCCACCCGCATGGACGAGGAGTTCCTCAACTCCCTGCCGTCCGTCAACTCGACGTGGGCTATCGAACGCAGCCCGACTGCCAAGCAGCCGCTGACCCTCGACCCCGACCTGCTGTTCACCCACATGGCCGAGATGGTGAACTACATCCACCTCCAGCCTGCGCTGAAGGGGGTGAACTCGCTGCTGTTGCGCGACGACGTGCAGCGGGTGATCCGCCGCCGGGATCGGCAGGCACTGGATAAGCTGATCTGGCCCTGGCTGGATCGGGTGGCCAAGCAGCAGGTGTTCACGCCCAAGGACAACGCCCTCGACCAATCGGTGGACTGGCTGCGTCGTCGGGCCAGCCTGATGCTGATGTCGGTGAACTTCGTCAACGCGCTGCAGAACGCCGTGAACCCGTCGCCACTGCTCGGTGTCGGGGTCAAGCACGGCACACTGGCCAACACGTTCCTGCGGATGGTGCGCCAACCTCGGGCGATGGAGCAGTTCGCTATCCAGTCGTCCGCCTTCGTGAACCAGCGGCTGGAGTCCTACTCCCACCTGCTGCACGAACAGATCAAGGGGTCGATGAAGCCGGGCTTCTGGTCCCAGCTATCGAACGCACGCCGCTGGTTCCAGGAGAAGGTGGCGTACCGTGCGCAGATCTGGACGCAGCGGTGGACCGACCTCATCGGCTGGCACGCCGTGTACAACCAGCAGTTGACGGACGGCGCATCGCATGAAGAGGCGGTGGCGCAGGCCGACAAGATGCTGCAGATGGTGGTGGGTAGCTTCAACCCCATCGACAGCACTGCGTTCAACAGCAAGTCGGCGGTCCACCATGCGTCGGCACAGTTCGGTGACTACTTCGTCACGCTGGCCAACGCCACAGCGACCGCTCTCAACGTCAAGGCACACCGAGGTGCGGGCTTCGCCGAGTTGGCACAGACCGGGGCGTGGATGTGGATCGCCCCGATGGTCGTCGGCGAAATGATCAGCAAGGGATTCCGTGGGTTGGACGACGAGGAGTACGACTACGACTCGGCGTTGGCCAACTACTCCATGGCACTGGCCAGGGAAACCCTGCTCGCCCCGCTGCGCGGTGCCATGCAGGCGGTGCCCCTGTTCGGGCCGATGTCGCAGGCGGCGTTGAACCACCTCGTCACCGAGGATGCCTACGACGACCGGATGCGCCTGCCTCCGGCGGCCAGCCTCGCCGTGGATCTCGCCGACATGGCGGGCAAGCTGCTCACCCTTGAGGTGGACAGCCACTACTTCGACAACCTGCTGCAACTGAGCAGCGCGGCTGCCGGGTTTGCGGTGCCTCGTCAGCTCCCGTACCTGATCAAGCTGGGCACCGGAGAAAAGCCGATGCCCGACACCATCATGGAGACGGCGGCGGGCATCGTAGCGGGTGGCAGACGAGCGAGTTTCTAGACCCCGTCCGGCAGGCAGTCGAGGATCTCATCGGCACTGCAGCGCAGCACCTTGCCCAGCTTGGCGGCCACCGCCGGAGACATCCGGCGGATGCCGCGCAGGCAGTGGTACAGGTGGGCGGGGGACACCCCCGCCATCACCGCCACGTCTCGGGCGGACAGGAGTTCTTGCCGGGGACGGCGTTGCTTGATGCGAAGCAGGAGGAACTGCTCCTGCGAGTGGGACAGCTTTGCGTTAGCCATGGAATCGTTTCGAACGGTACGCCTCTGCAGCTAGGGGCAGACCAGCCGACCAGGGCAAAGGCAGGGTGATTAGCTCGGCGAACTCTTCGGGGCTACCCGCCCCTTCGTCCACCTCGCACAGGATGCTATCGTGTACATGGAGCACGGGCGTGTAGCAAGACGTAACCAGCCCTTCCTCCAGCCGCACCAGTGCCGCAGCCATCACGTCACGGGCCACTGCTTGCGTGACGTTCTCGGCCAGCGACCCGCCGTAGGTGGAGTACTGCGCCATGCCCTTGGCTGCGGCGGAGAAGAACCGAAGCTCCTGCATGGAGACAGTCTTCTCCACGATGGTGCCGTCCTCCTCCACGCTCTGGATCTTCCGCTCCACCTGCACCTGTGACGGTCGCCAGTAGTACAGGCTGCGGCCACTGGGCAGCATGATGCGCGTGTGCTTGCCCGGCTTCCCGATCACGGTCACCTTGCCTACCGGGATGGGGGTCTCATCCGTCAGCGAGCGCACGAACGCATCGCCCAACTCCCACCAGAATTGGACGATGTTGCGGCGGGCCGCACGCCACGCCTGCACGATCTCCGCCGACCGCTTCGGTGCCAGCGTGATGCCGTACCCGGCGGCGGTGTCCACGAACTTGAGCGCAGCCATGCCGTACCCCAGCCCCAGCTGGGCCACCTTGCCTAGCTGCCGCTCTTCGCTGCCGATCTCCTTGGCGGTGGCGATGTAGATGTCTTCGCCCCGGCGGAAGATGTCGAGCACCGACTCCTCCCCCGCCAGCCACGGCAGCACCCGTGCCTCGATAGCCGAGTAGTCACCGCCGATGAAGTCCTTGCCCGGCGGGGCCACGATCAGCAGGCGCAGCATCTGACTCAGCCCCTCCAACGTGGACGGTGCCACTGCCCGCAGGGCTGCGGCATCGCCGACGTGGACCGCCTCGATCAGTGCCTCGGCGTTCGCCTTCACCGCCTTCGGTGGGCGGGGGAAATTGTGGGGCTGCACCCCTCGACCGCCCCACCGCCCCGTGTGCGCAGCCCCGTAATGCATCGAGTTGCGGGCACGCCCATCACGGTTGACGACCTTGGCCGCACGCTTCAGCTTGGCCAGCGAGGTCGCCTTGGCGATCTCCTGCCGGGCGGTGAAGACCTTCCGCAACACAGGCGGGAGGTCCGGGTTGTCCAACATCTCCGCCACCGTCGCCTTGTTCAGGGACTCGACGACGATGCCGTGCTCGGCCAGCCACCGCTTGATGGCTGGCACTCCCATCGCATCGACGAGGTCACCCTCGGTGTCGAGCAGCACCTGCTCGTTCACCTCGGCGGCACGACCCTCGGCCATGCGCGTCATCGCATCCAGCAGATCCCAGTCCAACCGGAACCCTCGGGCGTTGATCTCCCGACTGACGTATGACACCTGCTGTTCATGCGGGTGCGGGATCGGGAGACGACGGTACGTCTCCAGCATCGTCTTCACGTCTTGGCGGCAGTAGTTCACCAGCCGCTCCATCTCCTCCGGCGTGGGCCAAGGCAGGGCGGCGTTGGACAGGCGGCGCATCAGTGCGTTGCCCTCCATGTCCTTCTGCGCCTCGCACCCCAGGCTCTTCGCCAGGGCATCGAGGCTGGCAGGCAGACCCATCATGCCCGCCAACTCCATCGTGTCGATCCACCGGGTAGGCATGGGCCAGTCCGGGCGGCAGAACTTGAAGATGCTCTGCTCGAAGTTGGCGTTGTGTGCCAGGGCGGGGATGTCACCCTCCAGCAGGAAGCGCACCCGAGGAGGGAACACCATGCCCGGCACCCAGACGTACTCCTCGACTTCCTTGCCAGTGCAGATGCCGAACACAGCACAGAGCACGACAGTGCTGTCGTCCTCTGCGTACCGGGCGGCACCGCAGGCGGACAGGTCGGCGAGGCTGCGGGTTTCCAGGTCGATACCGATGATCATCGGCGTTCCTCCGGGGTGTAGATCATGTCGCGCAAGATGGTGTTCTCCATGCTGAGGAGCTGCACGATGGGGGCTATGTCTGCGGTCTGCCAGAAGCGGCAGTACCACGCACGGCGTTTCGTCCTCGCCTTGTGCCGCTTGTGCCTGCGGCGGCGGTTGATGCGGGAGGTCACTGGGGCGCATCCTTACCACGCATGGTTGCTGCAGCAGTGCGGTCCTTGAGGCCGCAAAACAAACACTCCTCGTTGTGCCCTACGTCCAGTACCCATTTCGGTACAAGACGCAGTGCCTCGACCTCAGCCCGCAACCGCCGGATCTCCGCTGCCATGGCGGGGTATGCGTTGCACACCCCGAGGATGAAGTCGCGAGTCTCGTCGGAGCATTGCGGCCCGTACTCTCCACTTGCCGACCCATCGTCAAACGCCACACGGGCAAACCCCATGTAGTCCACGCCCGCCCCGTCCACCGTCCAGTGGTCGGCACCGTCAATCAGCTTCCACGGCCCCGGCGTTGCCACAATCCGCAGCGCATCCAGCACATTCAGATCAAACGGTTCCATCACATCCTCCTATAGCATACTGATGAATACGGGGTCACCCACCAGGATGGTGTCGGTGACTGACTTCACCCCCGGC
>Ga0129333_10005487_pt1 | contig 11939 bp, 22 predicted proteins | sample CPB6_08_DNA_FD_94474 | JGI IMG/M metagenome (GOLD analysis project Ga0129333, IMG submission 94474) | Freshwater to marine salinity gradient microbial communities from Chesapeake Bay, USA - CPBay_Sum_0.6_0.8_DNA | ecosystem: Environmental > Aquatic > Marine > Coastal | place: USA: Chesapeake... | reverse complement strand
TTTGAAATCTTCAAAAGTTTGTTTATTTAGTTCACATTGTTTTGAAAGTTTTTGTTCTAATTCCTTAAAATTTTCAAAGTTATCTTTGAAGTACTCATCTTCTTCTTTAACGTATTTGATTTTCTTAGAAATATCATCATTCACATCTAATATTACAGAATACGCAACGTCATTCAAAAGTTCTTTTATTTTTTTCTTTTTGAATTTAATTTTTTTTGATGCAAGTTGACAGAAATCTTTTTCCTCAGAATATGCGGCAAATCTATTACAACCCCATTCAACTCTTTCATTATACATATTGAATAAATAGATAGAATAATAAAAAATCCCCTCCTTTTCGGGAGGGGATTTGAAATCTTACTCTACGGAATCTCCTTTACCTTTGTTTATCCACTTGTCTACCGAACCAATACCGAATGAACCTAATACTAACCACATAAATGCGTTAAAAATAAATTCATTGATGATAAGGTCTTTACCTAAAGAACCTGTCACTATATCAGTTACAGCAAATACAACCATGACAACAAAAGCTAAGAAACCCACGACACTTTTTTCGTTGATAGAGTTTTCATCATTGAATAAATCGTGAAAAAATTTTTTCATAGTTTGGTAATTTACTTACCAATAAATATCTTTCGAACTAAAATTATAGTCCATACAAAGATTTTCTAGAATTAAAGAAATTGGTTACTTGAGCCTGACTGATTGCCCCATTCCAAACTCTCCATTGTCCTATAAAACCTCTAAAATAACCGTTAGCACCTCCCAAATATGAGTTTGCTGTATCAGGTCTTCCTAATGTTAACGTTGTCGATGGAGGATTTGCTTTAACTCCGTTTGTTGTAGAGATTATTGAACCATTTACATACAACTTGAGATTCCCACTAGTGCTGTCGTATGTTAGTACGATATAATACCATGTATTAACTGAAAAATTCGGTCCTTGAATATATGGGTCAGGGGAGAAGTTATCTGGGAAAACACCACCATTTATTTTTCCGCTTACAAATGCAAGTTGAGCGTCATTCCATCCCGTTGGTGGGAACCCACTCCACTCTGCAATCAAAGTACCATTTTGTGTTTTAGTTGGATAAGCCCATATTTCGTATGTAAGTCCACATGTGTCCATATCGGTACCGAATCCTGATAATGGTATTACAAATGAGGTAGTTCCACTCAAAGCAAGAACTTGATTTCCGTTGAATGTAGCTAATGCATAATCGTTGTATAATGTGGCATTTCTTCCGTTACCTGAAATATCCGCCCAAATGTTACTTGTAATTCCTGTTGTAGAATCTAATTCCATTAGTTTTGATGTCGAACCACAACCTGTATCAAATGAGGTCCAATAACCATTATCATTCAACCAATTTTTTGCTTCAGTACCATTAGCAAAAGTCTGAGGGTCATTATCCCATATAGAAACCGATTGTGCTAATTCAATAAATGACTCCTCGGTTGGCAAATCACTTCTCCAAAAACCAACAAACGCTGACACATCTCCCGATGCTGTATTACCTGTGTGCGAACCAATTGTATCCTCATGAGCAATCACATATCCTAAATCTTGGTCTGGAGTTGACCAAAACGTAACACCATAGTTAGCACCAACAACACCATAATCTTGTGGAGTTGTTCCTGCAATTAAATTTCCAACTTTAGTTGTTCCAGGTATTGAACCAACTGGTTTGTACGCAACGGGAGTTATAGTAGCCATATTTTTTTATAATAAATATTTAAATGCTAACAAAAAAGGGGACACCGTCGTGCCCCCTATATCTCCGTCGAGAAATGTGTGGTCTAAGTTTTTAATCGGATAGGGAGGTGAGACCGAAAGAACCCCGTGGGATTGGACATATCCTGTTTTGATTATGTGTCACAAAACATCCGAAAAAAGACATGGTTGTTAGTTTATCAAGGATTAAACAGGAATGACCTTTCCACCTAAACCTCCCGTGTTTTAGTCGTCTCTGTATTTCTGATTTATAAAGCGGAGAAGAAAGTTAGACGGGGTGAGTATGGGGAACCACCACAAGTAAACATTCCGCTGTCCATGTTACAAAGATAAGAAAGATTTTAATGCCTTCCAAATTCTTCGATGAAAATTCAGATAAAAATCTGAGTTTTTTCGTGGTTGGGGGTGGAGTCGAACCACCGGCACAAGACTGTTCAGGTCCTTGCTCTACCAAAACCCTAAAGAGTTACTGAGCTACCTCAACCAAATGTCTTACAAAGATAAGAAATCTTTTTAGACCGCCAAAAATTGTAAGAACTTTTTTTATTCGAGTACCGAGTATCTTTCATCGCCTGTAAGTCCCGAATTGTTTTACAAAGATAAGGAGAAAAAAAATAACTGTCAAATTTTTAAAAGGAGTCCCAAAAAAATTGTTTCCATTCTTCAAGTTCAGCTGCAGTAAAACCAACTGCTAATCTTGCAGGTGAAATTATGAAGGAGGTAGGTTTTGTATCCAATAAAATAAAATAAATGTCATCGACAAAATCATAAGTAACAACTTCTGTATGTCCGCTTTGTAAATAACTACAGAATTCTTGTATTGTGTAAACTATCATAGTTATAAATATATCGATTTAACTAATCCCGTCGAGATACTTTTTTATTGTCCTTCGAATTTTTCTCTCACCTAAAGAATCCCATAATTCATGGACAATATCATAAATTTTAGAGACCAAATATTTTTTATTATCTTTTAATATCCTTGTTTTATCATCCACCTTTATGAATTTTACAGGCTCCTCCATCCAATCATGATTTACTTGGGTTACAGGAAAATGTCTTTTCAGATGAAGTAAAAGTTCGTCTGATGTGTCTCCAGAATATTTGGACAATAACTTTAATTTTTCTTCGTAAAGAGAATTCATAATATCAAATATATAGGTATTTATTTTAAAATTCAAACTATGGCAAAAGGTTCAAAATCTTCAGTATCATCAAGAAAAATAACATTTGGAAAAAGAAAAGGTGGGAATGCAAAGAAATCTTACAACAAACATTCTCCAAGACCTAAAGCATATCGCGGACAAGGAAGATAAGATTACTTTTTACTGTTTTTATTCTATAATATCTCATTATGGATGAGAAAAGAAGATTCATACGTCTTTTAGAACTATACATCAACGGTCATCGAGGAAGTGCAGTGGAAGAAATGTATGGTCAAGGTACAACAATCAAAATTCATAACGTTATTTTTTCACCAACACAGAAATCGGTTGTCGTGGAAGCTGTAATTATTTTGGGGAATATCATTACAGAAGAAGTTTTAGACAGAGAATTAGCCGATGTTTTAATTCAAGATGCAATCCCTTTATTCTTTTCAGATTACAGTGTAAAAACTATGGTAAGGTGGGACGTGTAAAAATTACCCTTTGATAGTTTTGAGAAGTTCGTTGTTTTCTCTTTGTAAAAATTCAACTTTCACCGCTAACGCAGAAACTTGTTCCGTTAGTTTTAGTATTGTGGCTCTCATTTCATCCTTTTCTCTAGATGATTCTTGTAATAGCACTTCAAGTTTAGCAATTCTATCTTTACAATCGTGACGTATAAATTCTTCATCCCTTTCTTTTCTCATTGCTCTTTTTTCATAAAATCTCCACGCACTAGCGGAACCTAAAACAGTAACAACAGTTATGAGAACAGTCCAAAACGATTCTTGTGCCATATAATAAAATTTACTTTCAATAAATACGAAAAAGAATTAAAAAAAATTTTTTGAGAAAAAAAAGATTTTCACTCATAAGACAATAATTATTATTCTTTTAGAATAATAATAAAATATTAAATAAATAAAAAAACTAGAATACTAGTTCTAGGAATTTTCCGTTTTTTTTGGATGGTCACACCTTAGACCATGTCATATCTGAATTTAAAACAACCGAATACAAAAAGGACTTCGACCATTCGGTGGGTCCAATTAAAGAGAGGGTCTTTGACCCATCTGTCCCTTCGTATAAATGATATATCTCCCCAATTTTGGGTTCAAATTTATAAGTTGACTGATATACCTCCTCTTGTAAATAAATCGAATTTTGGAGGGTTTCTGCCTCTTTAACAAGTTCAGTAAATTTTCTCTTCATTACCCTATCCACTTTATTTAAACCATGTTTTTTAAAGGAGGTCAAATCTTGGGGTTCAATCTTGGGTGCTCCGACATGGGTTGGGTATGGAATCGACATCGGTTGAAGATTCACTTTGTCTATATGTGATTGAGTTGACATAAAAAAAAATGTCCCGATATGGGACATCAATATAAGAAAAATATTTTATTATCCAAATTATTCCCCTTTGATTATATTCAAAGATTGTTTGAGAAATTCCTTAGCTCTCGGATTTAGACTTTGTAAAGCATAAACCTTTTCGATGTCCTTCACTAATTCTTCTCCGTGTTCGTTTTCTTTGTAAAGTTCAATAATTTTATCCATAGCTCTATTACACTCTTTCTTGGTTTCGTCGAAATAGTTGTAAGGTTTGTAAGATTTCAAATTATCCATAATTTGATTTGCCAAATGAACTCCACCATCAGAAACGTTTTTCAAAAGTCTTACAGATTTCAAAAGTTCTAATTTGTCTACTAAACCACGAACACCATTCTTTCTCATTCTTATACCATCTATGTAATCATCATCTTCCTCATCACCCATAATTTCTTCCAAAGTTTTTACATTTCCACTGTGACAAAATTTTCTGTCTTCCTTTGGTTCTTCCATCAGGTATAATTTTCTAATTTTGTTTTTTTCTTGTTCAGAAACGATAAATCTTTTACTCATGACTATAAATATATCTCAAATCAGAATGTTTCATGTAAAAAACTTTTTCTGTTTTCATCATTGATTTCATCTAACGTAAAAGAGAATGGGTCATAGTCACAGATAAAAAATAACTTTTTTTGGTACTGATAGACCTTATTAGCACTTTCAAATGAATAAACTTCGTTGAAACTGAAGGGACGATTTATTTTAAAATTATTATTGTGAATCATTTCTTTAATTTTACCTGATTGCCATAAATCACTTTGATTTATGAAATCAATTTTTTGTAAATCCTCTATCATATTCTCAGTTCTTATGAAAAAATCAGGAATTCTATTTTCAAAATTCAGTGAAGAAATATAATCCTTTACGGGTTTATCTCTTTCTAAATTGACAATTTTGTTAGTCAAAATTGCATAATGATAAAGTTCTTTAACAAAGTAATTAAAGCGTTTTATAAATTTTTCTTTAGAGTCTCTCTTAAAAACAGAGTTTATCCCTACTGATGTAAAATTTAAATACAATCCCAAAACTCTGTCATAAGGATTACGCATGTTGCAAATTATCTTATAATCTTCACAACCCTCAGGTATACTCAAATGATGAGAATGGTAGGGCTCACCGAGTTTTTTCCAATCATTTTTTCCAACGAAATATTCAAAATTGAAATTTTTCAGTATTTGTGCTGTCAATTTGGTCGCAGTCCTCTCTGGTGCCCACCAAATTATTTTGTGTTCATGAGATACGTTCATAAATTTAAAAATAAGTCAAAAAACTAATTTTTGAACGTATTTATTTCTATGTTCAGACTATATTTTGGATTGGTATTCCTTTTTTTAACTAATTTATGTCTCTCACAAGACACAATAAGGTTAAAACACACAAACTACACGTCAATTTACAGTAAATCAAAAAAATACCCTGTGTTAGTAGAATTTTGGGTAACAAAAAGTATGGTTGACTGTAAGACACCTTTAAAAAGGAAAGATAGTTTCAAACCAGACCCATTATTATCAAATGAAACTGATAATATGAAGGACTTTGTAAATAGTGGGACAGACCGGGGTCATATGATGCCAGCAGCAGACAATTTATGTCAAACACAACAAATCCAAGATGAATGTTTTTACTTTTCAAACATTTCTGCTCAATATCATTCATTGAATGCGGGTGATTGGAAATCTTTAGAGGTTTATGTCAGAGAAACCGCTAAAGTAAAAGACTCAATAATGGTATGGTGTGGAAATTTAGGTGAATTAAAGAAAATTGGGAAAGTTACAGTACCAAAATATTGTTGGAAAGTGATTTTTATCAAAAAAGAGAACCTTTGGTCTGCCTTTCTATTCGAAAATTCAACCTCAAAACCCGACGGTTTCAAAAACAACGAGGTTACCGTTGAAGAAATAACAAAATTGACTGGATTTAGATTTCGTTAAACAAAAATTTGTTCAAATTATGAATTGTATTGGCCGAGTCCACTTTGTCATAACACAAGTCCCATAAAGTTTTGTTTTCGATGAAGGGATGCGGTTGTGTTTTAGCCCAATTTCTTCCTTTTTCATAATCTTTTACAGTCCATGTTAGTTTACTTGAAGGTTTTTCCGCAAATAAACTTTTAATTTTCAATAACATTTTAAACATAACATAAAAAACCCCTCATTTGAGAGGGGTGTGAATATTTTAATATAGTTTTTTAGTTTCATTGAACACTCTTTTCATTTCGTGCTCTAAAAAATCAATTTTTTTCTGATTTTCAGGTGATACATTGATATCCTCCGATTTAATCAGTCTAACTTGTTCTTGTAATCTTTCATATTGATTTAATAATTTGTTATAAATCTGAGCTTTCTGATTATTTGATAAATTTTGATACATAAAGTTTTTTTTTAAAAATACACTACTTTATAAACTTGTAAATTGGTCTTGAAATTTTGTTTGGTCGTACAATTTATTTATTTTATTAGTCAATTTGTAAAATTCTCCTTCAGATTCAGTAGAGATTGTCTTACCAGTTTTGAACATTTGTTTTAATTCATCCAATTTGGAAATATTATCATCAATTGAATCAATCAAACTGTCATTTCCTGCAGAAGTTGAATAATCAACAGGTTGAACATAGATGTCTAAATCCATAGCCGTTTCTAATAGTTTCACTAATTGGGATTCTGTTATTATAATTGACTTCATCTTGTACAATAAATATAAATAGTCAAAATAATAAATGGACTAGAATCCTACTTTTCAAATAAAATCTGAAACGGTAATATATTTTTTATTCAGGTTTTTTTTCATATCAGTGTACTTTTTTACGATGTGATAACTCCATCCATACCTTTCAAATATTGTCCATTCATCTTGGTGTTTCTTGAACAAAACCTCCAAGATGTAATCGAAATTACCTCCCCTTCTCGAAATAATTCTAATTTTTTGCGAAGTTATAAATTCAAACCACTGCTTTAGAACATCTTGGTACTCTTCTTGTTTGAGAGAAAATAACCTGAAAAAACGATTGAAAAACTCTGAATTATAATGTACTTCACCATCACAATTTGATAAGAAATACCAATATTTGTCGTCTGTATTTACAATCCAAGTCTCTCTTCCTGATGGAAAAAAAACACACTCCGATAAGTCCGAATTGAGTTTTTTGAAAATTATTTCTCTAAATCTGTCACTAATTTCCATTAAAAAATGATAGAGGTTATGACGTTTTAATCAATAAAAACTTTAAAATCACCTTCCAAATCAAACTGAGATAATTTCAATCCCACAAATTTTGCAAAATGTAACATTTTATATCTGATATTAGGAAAAATATCCTCCCCGTATACTTTATTAAATAATTCCTTGGTTACTTTGTCTGTACCGTTCCAACCAGCATCTATTAAAAGTTCTTTCTTCATGGTAATTTTTACCAAATATTTCAAATCATCTTCCCAAATGTAATACAAATCACCACCTAAAGTTTTTTTATGCTCAACCCATTTAGCACCTTTAGTTTCAAATGTCTTTATTTGTGGGAACTGTGGAGGTATAAGGTTATCCCATAATTTTTTCAAAGGTTCAGTGTAATCAACTACCTTATCTTTATCAGTCCAAGTATATTGAGATTCTTGTTTCATACTCATAAATACAAAACACATTAAAAAACCCTCCGTAGGGAGGGTTTGTTTTTATTCTATAACTTTAGTTAGAAAAAATCTTAAATTATATCCTTCATCCATATCTATTATGGATACCACAGCAATCGGAGACTCATTACTCACAAGTACATCTATTTTAACAATATTATCTTCTTTTAGATTTTTAGCAGAATATCTAAACCCTGATAAAGTTTTTGTTTTGAGTTCTTCTTTACTGTTCAAATATATTTTGTACATGCTAGGGTTTTTTGCCTGAATGTTGATGAACTGGTCTTCAATTACCACCGTTATGTTGACATCTGAATTTTTTTGATAAAGTTCCCATTCCTTCTCGACTCTATTCCAAGTATACATTTCTGTAATCGATGCTTTGTAATAGGTTTGAGTGAAACCAAAAAGAGACGAAAAAATAAGAATAACACTGAGGATTAAATTTTTCATTTTTTGTATTAGATTACGGTAATTGAATTGATTTTCTCACCTTGTTTAATTTGGTCAATAAGTTCCAAACCCTCAATAACTTTACCAAAACATGTATGGTTTCTATCGAGATGTTGAGTATTTTGTCTGTTGTGACAGATAAAAAATTGAGAACCTCCAGTATCTCTACCCGCGTGAGCCATAGATAAAACTCCCTTGTCGTGAAATTGTTTTTGAGCATTTACTTCACATGGAATTGTGTATCCAGGTCCACCGGTACCGTCTCCACGAGGACATCCTCCTTGACAAACAAATCCAGGAATTATCCTGTGAAAACTTAGTCCGTCGTAGAAGTTTTTGGAAATTAAATCTAAGAAATTTTTTACTGTGATAGGGGTTTCGTTATCATATAACTCACATACCATATCACCTCGGTCTAGTGAAATTTTAATTTTTGACATATATTATTTTTGATAAGAATAAGTTTTTGTTTTGATAAAAACAACAATTATTCATCTTCACAAAGAAAAAATCTATACCCGTTGAAATCAATCCACTCAGTTCCAACTTGATACTTTGGTGAATTTTTGATTTTAAATATTTTTGAGTAACCTACGTCGTATTTGATAATAATTTCATTTTCACTAAAAAAAATACTTCCTATTGTACGACTCATATTGATAAATAGGGCAATAAACAAAAAACCCTCTCGTTTGAGAGGGTTTTATATAAATTATTTGATTTTTTAAACCATATCAGAAGGTTCAACACCAGTACTAGCAAAATCTGCTTTAGGTACCCATTCGCCTTTCGAATTTTTCATACAGAATTTTTTTCTGAGTCTTTTAACAAAAGAATCAGATTTGTATTTTATAACTTGAGGAGCGTCTCCTTCTTTTGCACCTTCAACTTCTTTCTCTATGTCTGTTTCCAAATGTTCATCTGCACATTTGTAAGAAACTTTAACTTCTTGTTTTTGAGATTTACCACCTAATGAAGTTTGTGAAGATTTGACATCTATTCTTACAACACCATTCAAATCCTGTACAACTTTAGAAATCACAAATCTTTTATCTAATTTATTAGTTTCATCATAAAGATTTATTGTTTCACCTCTTTTGATATCAGGTACTGTGGGCATTAAAACTTGTTCAACAATAGTTCTTTTTGGAGAATGCATTTCTAATATTCTCATTTTTTCTTCTTCACTAACAAAAAAAGTACTTTTCATAATCGATTTTTTATATAAATATATCTCTCAGAAGAAAAAATTAGTAAAGTCTGAAAGATTCTAAATCAGGGGACATATCATTCCAATATCTACTTTTCAAATCAAAAGCATTCTTCTTTTTCAAGAAATTACCCTTTTCATCATATATTTTTATTTTTTCACTAGGTATACCTCTCCAAAAATCCGCAACAAATATGTATTTTTTACCATCTTTACCTTTCAAAACATCAGTCCACTCACCTTCGCGCATTCCTCTTAAAAATTTACCCTGTGATTTGATACTACCATCACCAAAAAAATATGTCCACTCACCCAGTTGTGAATTATCAACGCCTAGGGTACCTATTGCATTTACACTTCCTGAAGGGTTGAAAAATATAGTTTTTCCGTAAGCTGGATTTGGTCTCCATCTTTCATTATCTTGCTTTCTTGCAGTACTCACATATCTAACTTTTCCAGTTGAAGTAAAACCGGTTACCTCAATTGGATTATTGTCATAATCAATCATTCTATGTACGCCGTCTGCATCTCCCATAATCCAAACCCCAACTCTCTCCCCGAGTTTATATTTTCCTTTTTTGTGTACTTCTCCATTTGGATGGTAAGATTCAAATTCACCATCTAATCTGTCATTCGGACCAATAAATCCTTTTTCTTGTATTTTTTTTTCATCAAAATATTCTACATAAGGACCACGAACAACACTATTCACATAAGTTCTTATAGCATCAAGTCTACCCCTATCAAAATTTTTCCATAAACCTTGTTTACGTCCTCTGTCATCGAGGGTGCCCTTACCCTTCACAGGTATTTCGAAATTACCAGGAAATTTAGGATTTTCAATATTATATTTTGGAACCCTATCGCCGACCCATTCGAAAAATTTTAATTGTTTTATGTTGTGTCTTTCTCTATCGTTTTTGTCCATGAATTGACCGGACTCGTAGTGCAATTGGTATGGTGACCTTGAGTCGTCTAAATTAAACAACAAAAAATAACTTGAACCTCTTGGGTCGGTCAGATATTCTCTAAAGTAATCATATTGACCTATCGTACAAATATCAATTTTAGCTCCTCTGTTTCTTCCTTTACATCTACCTAAAATGTCTCTGTATTGTTTCCAAACTTCTTTTCCCACTCGAAAAATTTGAAAAACTTGATATTGAAAATCTCCATTGTCATATATCCCCAAATATTTTATTCCGTCGGTTCCCTCTAATTTTTCAATGTCATTTTTACTTACAAAATTGTCTTTACCTCGGATTTCTGTAAAAGTTAAATCTCCCTCACGAACATTAAAAACTTCATCTAAAAATTTTTGTAAATCTTCAGCGGTTTTGTATAAGTTGATATCTTTGTGTGTGAATTTCTTTTTATTTTTCTCAAATATGTCAAAATACTCTTTGTATTTGTAGATATCTTCCGCTTTAATCATGCCAATACCAACTCTTTTGGCTAACCATGCGATAATATAAAATTTGTTTTCAGCAACTTCTTGGATTTTTTCAAAATCCTTTTCAGTCATAGATTTACCCTCACCAACATATTTGTCCTTTAATTGTTGTAATTGTGAAGCTAAATCCTCCAACAATATTCTTCTTATTGTTTCGCGTAAAATCACAATATAAATACCCGTAGGAATAAAAAAACCTCGGATTTTATCCGAGGTACTTTTTTAATATTTGATTATTAGCTGCGATTCTTTTGTTTGTTTTTCTTCCTGATTTTTTACTTCTCGTAGGTTTGAAAAACTTTTTTGTTCTAGCCATGATGTTTTTTTCAATAAATACATCGTTTGACCTATCCATTCATTTCATTCAAGAATTCGTGGATAATTTCTTGAATTTCATCTTCATTCCCTTCTTCATCATCCCAAGAAATCTCATCTGTAGTTACATTCCAGTCATCCCAATCATTCCAATTAGCATTGATTGTGAACTTTTTTCCGTCTTCGGTTTCTCCGTTAAACATTACAGTTTTAGAAACTGTTTTTGGTGATTCGTAGTCAATATACATAGGTTTTTTTTTCAAAAGTAACACTTTTTTTTGAAATAATAAAGTTTATGAGAAACCTAATTTATCTTCTGAATACCCATGATTTTTCCAAATTTCTCTTATCTCTTTTTTGTGGTCAATGCTCAGATATCCGTAGGGGCTGAAAGACACACCGATAATAAATTTCCTATCATTTTCAATTTTACCCCGAATAGCACGAACATTATCTAATTTAGGAATTTGTTTAATTTCTTTTTTTATTTTAGGAAATGTATTTTTAACCCAATCATTGTATCCAACATAGTCATATTCTTGGACTGAAATTTGAATACCTCCAAATCTAGATTCTCCAACCTCAATACCCATATAATTCTGTAAAAGTC
>Ga0129333_10005486_pt1 | contig 11941 bp, 10 predicted proteins | sample CPB6_08_DNA_FD_94474 | JGI IMG/M metagenome (GOLD analysis project Ga0129333, IMG submission 94474) | Freshwater to marine salinity gradient microbial communities from Chesapeake Bay, USA - CPBay_Sum_0.6_0.8_DNA | ecosystem: Environmental > Aquatic > Marine > Coastal | place: USA: Chesapeake... | reverse complement strand
TCGTTCGCTCTATTCGTCTTTCTACTTTTTGTCGAACGGGGTGAATCCGCCGCAGGCAGATTTGGCGGCGAAGCTGGTTTCCGGGAGGTCTATATCCGGCGGACTCTTCGATCCGACCGTCAGCGATCTATTTCGCGTCAATAACTCGCGCGGCGAACCAGCGCGCGCTGCGGTAAAGGTTCAGTATCGGGGTGATTGGTTCTACATCGACGAAACTGATTCAGATAGTCAAACGACCTTCGCCTTAGTGAACATGATGTTAATGCTGCAAAGCGGCGACACCTCGCGGATGGCGCCGTTGATTTCGCTGTCGCCCACTCGATAAGAAACGAGAGAGAAATCTTGGTGCAGTAAGAGGTCCGTTCGGTGATGGAAGCGGGAATCTATTCCTTCATTCTCCGTCACTCGCGTCGTGATCAGGTACTGCTCGTGCTGCTCTCTGCAGCAGCACTGCCTTTTCTCTATTTTTCTTTCGAAGTCCCGAAAATCATCATCAACGAGGCGCTGTCGGCAGGCGCCTCGTTTCCCCGTCTGATCGGTGGTTTCGAGCTCGGGCAGATCGGGTATCTGCTGATGCTGAGCGGGATATTTCTCGTTCTCGTTCTCATCAACGGCGCGTTCAAGTTTTTCACATCGACTTATCGGTATCGCGTAGGCGATCGGTTACTTCGCCGCCTCCGCTATGAACTGGTCGAACGCCTACTCCGATTTCCCGTCAAGGATTTCCGCGATCAGTCGACGGGGCAGGTGGTTTCGATGGTCGGCGCCGAGACGTCACCGCTCGGTTTCTTCATGTCGGAGGCGTTCACCGTTCCGACGGTCGCCGCGGGAACGCTATTCACGATCCTGCTTTTCATATTCATGCAGGACTGGATGATGGGTTTGGCGGCGATCGCCTTGTACCCGATCCAGTTATATCTGATCCCGAAATTACAGATCCGGGTCAATGACCTTGAGCGTCGCCAAGCGCTTGCCGTTCGCGGCATGTCGGACAATGTCGGCCACATCATCACCAACGCAGCCGAGATGCATGGCCACGATACCTCGCAGTTCGAGCTCGCGGTTTTCAGCAAGCGTCTTCAGGGTATCTTCAAGCTACGAGTGAGCATTGCGACGGCGCGTTACACCATCAACGTCCTCAACCAGTTCTTTTCGCAGCTGACTCCTTTCTTCTTTCTCTCCATCGGTGGATACCTGGTGATTCGGGGGGACATCAGCATCGGGTCCTTGGTTGCCGTTCTCGCGGCTCACAAGGATATGTATGCGCCGTTCAAAGATTTGATCGACTATTACCAGAAGGCTGAGGATGCGCGGGTCAAGTACGGTCAATTGCTCGAGTATTTTTGTCCGCCGGCATTGCTCGATCGCGCCGTCATCGCGACTGATTCGGAGTCCGTCACCCTAACCAATACGGATCTCGTCCTCACGAACGTTGTCGTCGACACGGGTGATGGCTTCAAGCCCATAGACGGCGCGAGTCTGCGGTTGCCCTTGCCCGTGCATGCGGCATTCGTGGGCGGATCGGGTAGTGCGCGTGACGAAATCGCACGGCTTCTGCTGCGCCAATCGGTTCCGTCGGTGGGCGAGGTCAGGTTCGGCGACCGGGAGGTCAGTTCCTTGCCGGACAGTGTGGTTGGCCGGCGAATCGGCTATGCCGGTCCCGACTCGACGCTTGGGGTCGGTGCGTTGAGGGAGATGTTCGTCTACCCGCTGCTCCGAAGGCCGGCGCCCGGCACGCCCTACGAGGGAATCGACGAGGCGATATTGTCGGGAAATTCGACCCACGATCCCGATGCCGATTGGATCGATTACTCCGCGGCGCGTTGCGCAGATCGGGAGGCTCTCGATCATCACATCCTGCACATCCTGCAAATCGTGGATCTAGAGTCGGACGTCTACGAGTGGGGCATCCGTCGACCTCAGCCGTCCTTAAGCGAGCAGGATCGAGAAAGGGCGCTGAACGCTCGCGCGCTTTTGCGTCAGCGATTGGCGGAGTCGCATCTTGGTGAGGCGGTTGAGCCTTTTGAGGTTGATCGCTTCCTCGAGCGCTCGACTATCAGCGAGAACATCATATTCGGTACCGTGGCGACCGATCTCGACAAGTCGAGACGCGATCGACTCGACAGACATTTCTCGGACACGATCGAGGCTATGGGGCTTTCGGGCAAGTTCGTCGAGATGGGCGTGAAAATTTCGTCTCTGATGATCGAGATGTTCCGCAATCTGGACCCGACCGAAGAGTTCTTTCAAGACTTCAGCTTCATTCGCGCAGAGGAGTTGCAGTCTTACGAGTCCATCATCCGGCGAATCGAGGCGAGCGGGGCGCGCGCTCTTGCCGATACGGACCGACGCAAGTTGATGAGCTTGCCATTGAAACTGATCGCCTCGCGTCACACGATAGGGCTTGTCGACGATGGCTTGCGTGCAGACATACTGAGAGCCAGAAAGAAGTTTCGCGATGGCTTGCCGGACGATCTACGCTCTGCGGTGGTATTTTTCGAAGACGACGCCGTCAATCCGTCGATCAGCCTTTACGACAACCTGTTGTTCGGCAAGTTGCTCGCCATCCGATCGGAAACTCTCGAAGAGGTGGCCTCATTGACTCGACGAACGGTGGCGGAGGCGGGATTGCTCCCTGCCGTTTTGAGGCTTGGATTGAAATACGACGTGGGGATAGGCGGAGCACGGCTCACCAGCTCACAACGTCAAAGATTATTCCTCGGCCGATCTCTCATCAAAAGGCCCGATATTCTGATTTTGAACGATGCACTCAGTGCGATCGAGCCTGCACAGCAAGACTCAATAATTAGTGCGATTCGACAGTTCATGCGAGATGGCAGTCTTTTCATGATCGAGGCTACCGATCAGCGAATACAGGATATCGAACGGATTTTCGACATCGCACATGGCCGCCTTGTGTCGCGTAACGGCGAAGCGCCGGAACGGGAGCTTTCGGGCGCCGCCGCTGCCGAGACAAGCAGTGGGGCGGCATCCGGGCTCGGCGCAACGGCAGAAGTCATGGCGCAGATACCGCTTTTCGGCGGAATGGATCGATCAAAACTCAAGTTGCTCGCGTTTACGAGCGAGACGGTTACCTACGCTGCCGGTGATATCGTCTTCGAGCAGGGGTCTTTCGGCGACAAGGCCTTCGTGATTCTCGAAGGCGATGTAGATGTGATTGTCGAGGGCGATGGACGTAATACCGTGGTGGCGCGGTTGGGGCGAAATCAGTTGTTCGGCGAAATGGCGCTGCTCGCCAATCAACCGCGCACGACGACCATCCGCGCTGCTACACCGCTGCGGCTTCTGGCGCTACGTCAGGATGTATTCGTACGTCTAGTCGAGGAGGATGCGGGGATCGCCCTTGGCATCGTCCGCGTATTGATTGCCCGGTTAGCAAGCACTCTCAAGAGCGTCCGATAAACTATGATTCGGATGTATCCGGTAAAGGAGATCTGCGATAAAAATTTCGGCCGGTAGCGCCGAGTCGCCCTTCGTCCGGAAGTAAGGTATTCAGCTTGGGAGCCGCGCACATGAGCATTCACAAAATTTTCGTTCTAAGTATCGTGCTGCACGTTTTCTTTCTGATTCCGTCGGAGCGCGTTTTCGCAGCCCCGGTACCGGAGTCGGAGCGTATTCCCGTCGATCTCCGACGCACTACGCTTGTAGTTCGTGATATCGACAAGTCACTGCCGCTTTATCGTGACGCTCTCGGGCTAAAGGTCATTTACGATCAGGTGATCAGCGGCACGACGCGGCTCGTGCTGCTTCGTGCGAACGACGACTTCGTCGGTGTGCTTGGCTTGATGCAGCGGCTGAACGTGAATGATCCCGTCCCGCCGCCAGAGTATCGGAAGGCGCGGGCTGGGGAGCTTATCTTGGTCTTCAATCTGCAAGATCTCGAGAGCCGATTCGAGAAAATCCGTCAGACTGCAAATGTCGTCGTCGCTGAACCGCCGCGGCGCATCGACTACCCAGCGGCCGGGGGCGGTGTCATACCGGTGATGTTCAGCGCGGTGTGGGATGCCGATGGCCATTTCATAGAGCTCAACCGGATCATGGGCACTCCGGCAGGCGTGAATCGGTGAGTGAGCTCGTGATCGTCGTGGCGATTATCATTCCGAAGTGAGTCGACTTGTCAGCTTTTCGGCGTTCGCGGCAGTCGCCTTCATCGCGTGGGCCGTATTCGTACCGCTCTATAGTTTGTGTTTCGGTTGGGCGGAGTTCGTCCCCGGGATCAACTGGATTTATCTTCCGCACGGTCTACGAGTCGTCCTCGCCTTGCTGTTCGGAATCCCTGGCGTGATCGGCTTTACCGCAGCTGCGAGTGCCCTCAGTTGGACTTTGCTTCCCCCGCCAGCGCCTCTAGGCATTGCAGAACATTTGTCTTTATCGGTTGTTCCGGCGCTCGCGGTGTTTGGGGCGGTTCGGTTGGCGCGGCGTGATAGCCCGAGTAGCCGCGATAGATCAAAGATTAGCCCGCCGCACTCGCGATTGGACGGAAGACAACTGCTGCTGCTGGCATTTGCCTCCGCAGTGTTAAATTCCGCTGGGCATGCCGCCGTCTGGCAAATTTTCGAGCCGTCGGGGCCGAGTGTGATCGAACGGTACGTTGCGATGTTCGTCGGTGACTTGCTCGGGGCGACCGTATTGCTTTATCTCTTTCGTCTAATCGTAATACTGACAGAACGTGTCATGGGAAGGAGCAAATCGCATGAAACGTAAGACACCTCGTGGCGATTTGGTGGATCTCTATCTGCGATTTCGTTGGCTGCTCGGAGGTATCAAAGATTTGCCCGCGCTCGATCTGCTGCGAAAGCCCAACACGGAGGCGATTTTGGCTGAGATCGTTCGGGCGTGGCGGGAGGGAGAACCGCAGCCTATGCAAAAATTGCTTATTCATCAGGAATTTGGGCATCTCAACACCATCCGCAAGCGCATCTATCAGCTCGAGTCAGCGGGGATGGTGAGATTCGATTCCCTCAAAACGGACTCTCGGGTGAAGCTCGTAGTCCCCACCGAACAGGCGCTGCGGATTCTCGCGAACTATGCGACGGCGATCCGGAAGGCGGGCAATCGGTGAACCGGGCAATCGGTGAACCGTATGTCTATAACCATTTGATAGAGTCTCATAAAAGAATTGAATATTGACTCCAAGTTATGTATCTATCATCTCTAGATGAGCACTGCGGTTTCCGAATCCCTACGGCATATTTCGCTTATGCCGGCGATCCTGTTGGTTGCGCAGCACGACAAGATGTCGATTTCCGAGTTCGTCGATCTGTTGCAGAGCTATGGTTTTGGCGGCAAGCGCAGCTGTCGCAAGCTCGTACATCGGCTCGAGCGCCTCGGGCTCGTCGCGGTGGGTCCTGGCGCGCGCGGCGATCGTCGGGAAAAGTCCGTCGCACCCACGCTGGCGGCTCGCCAGCTCCTGCAAACCATCGACGAGCTGCTGGACCGTATTCTCAGGAACTAGATCCATGACCATCGACTGGGCGGCATTCTCGCCCTGGATGGCGCTAACCGGCGGACTTCTGCTCGGACTCGCGTCGGCGGTTTTTATCCTCGTCAACGGGCGAATTTTAGGTATCAGCGGCATTCTCGGTGGTCTGTTACGGCCAAAGACGGGTGATACGGGTTGGCGTATTTCGTTTCTGCTCGGACTCGTCGCAGCCCCGACGGTTTATGGCGTTTTCACCTCGCTACCGGAGGCCCGGGTGGACGCCGGGTGGAGCGCCGTGATCCTTGCGGGGCTACTCGTCGGCTTCGGCACCCGTTACGGCTCGGGCTGTACGAGCGGACATGGCGTCTGTGGCCTATCGCGCCTATCGCCGCGATCTCTGGTGGCGACGCTCACTTTCATGGGCGCGGGTTTCCTCGTCGTCTACCTCATGAAACACCTCATCGGATTCGCGTAATGCAGCGTCTGATCGAGTTCGTCGTAGGTCTCATGTTCGGTCTCGGGCTCCTCATTTCCGGAATGACGGATCCTGGCAAGGTCATAGGATTTCTCGATCTCGCCGGAGCGTGGGATCCGTCGCTCGCCTTCGTGATGGGCGGAGCGATTGTGGTCGGTATTTTCGCCTTCGGCATGGCCAAGAAACGCACAGTCGATTTTTTCGGTGGAGCTATTCGTTGGCCGAGTTCGAGCACCATCGATCGTCGTCTCATCGGCGGCGCCTTGGTGTTCGGCGTCGGCTGGGGTATCGCAGGGTTCTGTCCGGGACCTGCACTCGTTTCCTTGGCAGCCGGCGTGCCGAAGGCTTTCGGTTTCGTCGTCGCCATGGTCGTCGGCATGGCGATCTTCGAGTGGCTAGAGATCCGCCGTACGGGTGACAACTGAGACTTAGCGCTTCCCGCGGATCATTTTGTCGATGGCGCTTCTTCGGGGCGCGGAGTGCTGGGCGCCTTTCTTGGTCACCGACAATGCAGCCGCCGCATTCGCAAAGCGAACGGCTTCGAGAAGAGGTTGTCGCTCAGCCATCGCGACTGCAAGGGCGCCATTGAAGACATCACCCGCAGCGGTCGTATCGACAGCTTTGACGGCATAGCCGCGGACGAGAGTCTCACCCTTCCCTGTAGATACCAATGCGCCGCGCCGACCGAGCGTGATGATGACTATCGATACGCCACGCGAGCGCAGCTTTCGTGCTGCAGCCTTCGCGGAGGCGAGAGTGCGGATCGGAATATCGGTGAGTTCTTCGGCCTCCGATTGGTTCGGCGTCAAGAGAGTGACGTCGCGCAGCAAGGATCCGGGCAGCTTGCGCGCCGGCGCGGGGTTCAGTATCACCGTCCTTCCGTATCGGCGTGCCTCCTCGGTGGCGGCGACGATCGATCCGAGCGGAGTCTCGAGCTGCAGAAGGACTATATCGGTGTCACGGAAGAGTCCGCGGGCAGCACGAACATCCGACCTTGACAGTCGTTCGTTCGCACCGGGCGCCACTGCAATGGCGTTCTCGCCATCTTTGGCCAGCATGATCAGGGCGATACCCGAAGGCTTACGGGAATCACGGATGACGCGAGTCACGTCGATGCGATCGCGCACGAGTCCGGCGATCGCCGTAGCGCCAAGACTATCCCGGCCGACGCGACCGACGAATCGGACTTTGCCGCCTGCGCGTGCAGCTGCAACCGCTTGATTTGCGCCTTTGCCACCCGGGAACGTCGCGAACGCTCTGCCAAGTACCGTCTCTCCCGACCGTGGAATGCGGTCGGCGCGTACCACCATGTCGGTGTTGGAGCTACCGACGACGAGAATTCGCGCTGCGCGCTTTCGGGTCACCCGTGCCATGTCGGTGATTTGAAGGCGGTAGATATCGGCTTCGGCTGCCCGGAGTCCGACGGGTTGAAGTTACCGCGGTCGTCATTAGAAATCTTCGGCATCGTTGCGCCTTCCTCGACGATGAGGGGGCGACGCGGGGAGGCGGAGGTGGCGGGTCGGACCGACATGCGAGAAGCATGATAGCCGGTTATCCGGATGATGATATCTAGTAACCGTTGTAGGTGCGCCTAGGCTACGTTAGCCTTTCGACCGCATGAAATCATTGCGTCGTGTCGCGCCGTTCATTCTCAGTGCGGCGCTCGTTTTGTCGGTCATCCCGCCCTCGGCGTCGGCGCTCGGTCTCGAGGAGGCGGTGGTCCGTACAGCTGCGGTCCATCCCGATCTGCGCGGTTTCGTGATCAAGCGTCGCTCACTCGCGATCGAGGCGAGTCAGGCTGATTTGCGTCCCGCGTTGAGTGCTGGACTCGAGCTCGAGAACGTCGCAGGGAGCGGAGGGTACTCGGGCGCCGATGATGTAGAGGCGACTCTCACTCTGGCAGGGATACTTGAGCGGGGCGACAAGCGCGCGGCGCGACAGGCGCTCGCTGCCACTCGGATCGACGCTCTGGCGGTCGAGCGTGAGGCCAAAGAACTGGACGTCCTCGCGGAAGTTGCCCGTCGATACCTCGATCTCGCCGAGGCGCAGGCACGATTGCCGATGATCGAGCGCTCGTTGGAGCGTCAGAGGGAACTCGCGAAAGCGGCGCGGCGCAGGTTTCAGGAGGGGGCTTCGCCCGAGGTGCTCGCCCTCTCAGCCGAATCTGCAATCACTCGAAGAGCGCTCGCTTTGGAGAGCGCACGTCGCGACGTCGATCTCGCATGGCGAACTTTGGCTTTGATGTGGGCTGACAGCGCACCCGGTGAAGCCCCGATATTGCCCGCGCGATCTGCGGAACTGCCGGCTCTAAAAAATCTCGAGACGCTGGTGCCTGGGTTGCGCCGCTCTCCCGATCTTCGCTACTTCGCCGAAGCCGAGCGAGTGCAGGATGCGCGCCGACGTCTCGCTTCGGCCGGGCGTCAATTCGACTTGAGCTGGCAGGTCGGTGTTCGCCGTTTCGAGGCGACCGATGACACCGCCTTGGTCGCCGGCATCACTGTGCCGCTCGGCATGCGTTCGCGGGCGGCGCTCGATGAGTCGCTGGAGGCTGAGAACCTCGGGTTGATCGCTAGCACTCGCGATGCGACCTCGCTTGCTCTCGAGACGATGCTCGTGCGCGTGCATGGGGAGATAGCCTCGTCGATCAGTCAGGTGCGGGCGTTGGAAGGGGATATCCTGCCGAGACTGTCGAAGTCCGCCGCGCAGGCGCAACGCGCCTATGCGGCAGGTGCTTTGTCCTACTTCGAATCCATGCAATTGCAGAACGAGATCACAGAAGCGGAGTGGGAGGCACTTTCGTTACGCTTCGCCATAGACCGCAAACTCGTTGAACTGCAGCGTTTGACCGGCGAGCCGATCGTCGCCGTCGGGCGCAAGAGCCGGGAGACTCCATGATTCAGTCTTTGACCTTCTTGAGCCGCAGCGTAGTGTTCTCGGCCATCATCGCCTTAGCGGCCTGCTCGGGCGCACCGTCCTCACATGACGAACACGACGATCATGGACCGGAAGGTCCGAATGGCGGACACCTGATCGTTGCCGGTGACTATTCCCTCGAAATAAAGATCGAAGAGGCTGCGACTCCGCGGTTCGTGGCATGGGCTTATCACGCCGATAAGCCGCTCTCGCCCGATAAGGTTCGTCTGTTGGTCGACACCGAGCGGCTCGGCGGAGCCAAAGAATCATTCGTCTTCGTGGCGAACGAGGGGCGGCTCGTGGCGAGCACCGGAGTGGGCGAACCGCACAGTTTCATGATCGAGGTGACGGGCGAGATCGACGGACAAAAATTCAATGAGCGTTACGAGAGTTTCGAGGGACGTACGACGATCGAGGCGAACGCCGCCAAGGATGCGGGTGTCGTCGTTGCTGCCGTCGCGCCCGGTGACATCGTCCAGTCGATCAGCGCAAACGGCGTAGTGATCCCGCGGCGCGGCGGGGAGGCAGTCGTGACGGCGAGGTTTCCCGGCGTCGTCCGCCGGATCGACGCCGAGGTGGGTAATCGAGTCGCCAAGGGACAAGCCCTCGCGACGGTCGAGAGCGACGCCAGTCTTGCCGAATACGTGTTGCGCTCGCCGATTGCAGGGACCGTGGTAGCCCGCGAGGCACGTATCGGCGAGTCGACGGCGGGAGAGGCGCTCTTCACCGTGGCCGATCTCGAAACCCTGTCGGTTGAGATGCGGTTATTTGGTGCCGACGCTTCACGCGTCAGGGTGGGTGCGCGGGTGCGTCTCGTTCGCCCGAGTGATGGGGCCGCTCTGGAAACCGCCGTGGCACGCGTCTCTCCCGTGATAGATACGGCGAGTCAAAGTGTGCTCGTCCATACGACGATCAAGAACGCCGATCGTAGCTGGCTTCCCGGGACGGCATTGCGCGCCGGGATCGAAGTGCGTCGCACGACGGTACCGATACGCGTCCCAGTTTCCGCCCTGCAGAAGTTCGGTGCCGGAGACGTCGTATTCATCCGCATCGGTGATGTCTATGAAATCCGTCCGGTATCCATCGGACGGCGTAGCGAGGACTACGCCGAGATTCTCTCCGGCATCAGCGTCGGCGATGAGATCGTCGTTGAGCAGAGTTACCTGATCAAAGCCGACATCGAGAAATCCGGTGCGGTCCACGATCACTGACCGATCGGGATACATCGTGCTCGAGTCGTTCATCCGTCAGTCCATTCGCCACCGCTGGCTCGTCATCGCCGCCGCGCTGGGTCTCGCCGTGCTCGGCGTGATCAGCCTGCTGCGTTTGCCGATCGATGCCGTTCCGGACATCACCAACGTTCAGGTGCAGATCAACACCGAGGCGGCAGGCTATACGCCGCTCGAGGTCGAGCAGCGGATCACGTTCCAGATCGAGTCTGCGCTCGCCGGACTACCGAGAGTCGAATACACACGATCTTTATCGCGATACGGGCTATCGCAAATCACGGTCGGGTTCGAGGACGGCACCGATATTTTTTGGGCTAGACAGCTGCTCGCAGAGCGCCTGCAGCTCGCCGGAGCGCAGTTGCCGAACGGAGTCGAGCCCGCCATGGGGCCGATCGCGACGGGGCTCAGTGAAATCTACATGTATACGCTCGAGGCGGTGCCCGAGGCGCGTCGCGCAGATGGTCGCCCCTATACGCCGACAGATCTTCGAACTCTGCATGACTGGGTCGTCAAACCGCAGTTGCGCACGGTTCCCGGCGTGGTCGAGATCAATACGGTGGGCGGCTACGTTCGGGAGATTCAGGTTGAGCCCGACCTGCTTCGACTCGACTCTCTCGATCTGACACTCGAAGATCTGATCGTCGCCATCGAGCGTAACGACGAGAATCGTGGCGCGGGTTACATCGAGCGAAACGGTGAGATTTACCTGGTCCGCGTCCCCGGCCAACTTGCCGACATTCCTGCGATCGAGCAGGTCGTCGTCGCACAACGTGGAGGCCGCCCGATACGAATTGCCGATGTGGCGCAGGTCGGTGAAGGTCGTGAGCTGCGCACCGGTGCTGCGACCGAAAACGGCGTCGAGGTGGTACTCGGAACCGTCATGATGCTCGTCGGCGAGAACAGTCGCGAGGTCGCGCGGGCAGTCGATCGTCGAGTTGAGGAGATCCGTGATTCCATACCTGATGGGGTCATCCTGCGAACGACCTACGATCGCACGGCGCTCGTCGATCGCACGATTCGAACGGTCACGCTTTCACTGGCCGAGGGAGCGCTGCTCGTCGTCGTCATTTTATTTCTGATGCTCGGAAATTTTCGCGCAGCACTCATCACTGCGCTCGTCATCCCCCTCTCGATGTTGATGACCGCGACCGGGATGCTACAAGCCGGCATTTCTGGCAATCTGATGAGTCTTGGCGCGATCGATTTCGGACTCATCGTCGATGGTGCGGTGATCATCATCGAGAACTGTCTAAGGCGATTCTCGCTCGCGCAGGGTGAGTTTGGACGCGAGCTCTCGGATGACGAGCGTTACGATGTCGCGGCAGCCGCTACGGTTGAGGTGATCAAGCCCAGCCTCTTCGGTGTCGGCATCATCACGGCGGTCTATCTTCCGATTTTCGCGCTCGAAGGGGTGGAGGGAAAAATGTTCCACCCGATGGCATTCACTGTGGTGTTCGCGCTGACTTCCGCGATGCTGTTGTCGTTGACGGTGGTTCCGGCGATGGTTGCACTCGGCATGCGTGGCCGAGTGGCGGAGCACGACAGTCGCGTGGTGTCGTGGTTACGCGCTCGTTATGAGCCTGCGCTGCGAGGCGCACTCGCCGCACCGCGAGCTGTCATCGGCGGAGCAGTCGTGCTCGTGGTATTGGCGGCCGGCACGAGCACGCGAATGGGAGGAGAGTTCATTCCGTCTCTCGACGAGGGCGACTACGCGCTGCACGCACTGCGAATTCCGGGGACGTCGCTGACGCAGTCGGTGGCGATGCAGGCCCAACTAGAGCGCAGCTTAAAGAAGTTACCTTTCGTGGAGTTCGTTTTCAGCAAGGTGGGTACAGCCGATCTTGCCAACGATCCGATGCCGCCTTCGGTTGCTGACACCTT
>Ga0129333_10005485_pt1 | contig 11941 bp, 7 predicted proteins | sample CPB6_08_DNA_FD_94474 | JGI IMG/M metagenome (GOLD analysis project Ga0129333, IMG submission 94474) | Freshwater to marine salinity gradient microbial communities from Chesapeake Bay, USA - CPBay_Sum_0.6_0.8_DNA | ecosystem: Environmental > Aquatic > Marine > Coastal | place: USA: Chesapeake Bay... | reverse complement strand
TATTTATCAGTACCGGTAAATTTTAACGGTTGATCATATAATGTAATTTCGGCATCAAATAATTCTTCATCTTTTCTGTTTAAGTATTCTGGAGTCCTTGGCATTGTAACAATACCAGGCTTCAGACCTCGTAACTTTAACATATATTTACGTATTCGTTGATTTATCTGTTTAAAATCAAATAAATTTATAGTTCTAACATCTGGATCGAGTCCTAATGTTAAAATGCTAAAAGCATGACCCAAAGCTTTATTATAATCTTTTTCGTTTCTACTAGCATTATTTTCTAACCATTCATCACTAGGTAACAACTCTCCGTCGGCCCAGTCATCGAAATGATCTGAATCAGCTTTAGTAACCGCGGTAGCCCCTATATAATAATCTACTTTTGGTGGAAATTCATTCAAATTGTTAGGAACTATAGGATTCATTACTCCGACTATAGTAGCTTTAGGAAATACAAAAAATACATAATCATACATTTTAGTAGTTTTTGATATATTTGCAGACTGAATCCACCAATAGTTTCCAGTTTTATATTTAACAATTTCTGGAAATTCTGTTTTATTTAAACGTTGTGTTATAGCTTGCAATACCTCTTCATCAGTTGGCGTTAATTTTACTTTGGTACCGGCATCATCTACTTTTTGTTCTTTTGATTTAGCAGTTACTTGAAATGCAAATACAGCTCCTAATTCTTCAGCTAATACCTGTTCACCTATATTAACAGAAAATTTCTTAATAGTTACCGGTATAGTTAATGTTTGTTCCGATAGTACATGTTTTATAATTCTATCTAGTATGTTATGTTTCTTTATCATATACAAATAAATATTAACTTGTTACCAATCTACCATTACTAACTTACCATTCCATTGCATAACATTATCCGATCTAAAATCTAAATCCAATTCAAATTCTGGAATGTTTAATTTTTTAATATCAGTTTCTAATGCAGTTAAAAAATTATCTAATTGTTGATTTATAGAATCAGTTTGCTGCATAAAATCAAAAATAGAAACTTCTCCACCTTCTTGACGTGCATAAACAGCAAAATCACGCATAAACGAATCAATTTCTTGACGTATTGAATTGTCTAATTGTTCAGCATTTGCCATTATATACATATCAGTTCCGTTAACATAATATACCGGAATAAATGTAGTAAAATCTGAATATCGATTAACTATGCGTTTAGCAACTTGATATTCATCACGTTCCTTTGTAATTTTAAAAACTTTGTCTTCGCCGTTAATTTCATACACCCGACCATTATCACCAGCTCCTAGTAACTGAAAATCATTGTTTTTTATTTTATCCAAACAACGTTTTATTTCAGTATCAGCAAGTTCAAATAATAATGTTTTAAGACGTATCATTGTTATCCTGGTAAAATATTTTTATCTAGATCTAAACGAATAAAAAAGTTTAAATCAACATCATTTCTTTTTTTAATTGGCTGTGCCAGTTTGGCAATTGCTAATAATTGGCCAGCATCGTTATACAATCCAATTGTTGTTATGTACGGCGTAAAGCTACTACCAGTTGCAAAATTATAATATGTGCTATTATCATCTTTTAACAACGTATGATTTTGCGATTGATTAAAATCGCCAGCATCTAATCTAGCAATAACTCCTAATTCATACAATGTTAATGTGCTTCTATAACTAGAAGTAAATGGTGTAGTTAAAACATTGTTATATCTATAATCTGCACTAGATACAACTACCATTCCTTGTTTAGAAAAAACATTTCCTACAATATTGGTTTGCAACATAGAACCACCTTCGGTTGTATCTGCTAAGTATGATATCTGTGTAGAATTTAATGATTTATTAAAAATACGAATTTCATCAACAACACCTTGTAAATTTGAAGAAACTGCATCATATCCACCAATTACTAAATCATCTTCATTATGTATTCTTGCAGTAGGTACAAAAGGATTTGTTTGGGGCTGCAACAAAGTACTACTCGCAGAAGCTTGTAATACGCCATTAACGTACAATTGTAAATTAGATCCAGTTTTTTGACAAAGTATATGTGTTAAATTTGAAGATGTTACTACTGTTGATGATGTTATACTTTTACTAATAGTTTCACCAGTTACCGTAAATACAATTTGGTTGCTACCACTCAATTCTATTTTAAATGGATATGATGGAGTTATACTGCTAGAAGCTTTTGTTAATACCAATTGATTACCAGTACCAGTATTAGATCCAGATATAAACAATGAAACTGCATAGTCATGATCTCGATCATAAAAACCATTTAATTTTGTTTGTATAAAACCATTACCAGAAAATTTTGCAGCATATCCTATATTACTAGTAGCACCAGTTGTAGTTTTAACACCAGGTACATATGTTACATTTTGTGATGTATATGATATCCGCGTAGTGTCAAAATACTCATTAAATCCTTCATAATATTTAACACCATTCACAATCGATGCAGAATTAAATGAAGTGTCATAAACATTACCATATCGATCTGATGCTAAATACACTGAACCTGTATATGTAAATGAAGCCGGTTTAATACATTCTCCTACCCGTTTGCTAGGTATAGAAAATATAGATGCTGAAACAAATATATTTTTTGTAGTTCGATTTAAATCAGTTGGACCGAAACTATTATATGGTTGTGTTTTATTTTTATAAAATAAATGATTAACTGAATAATAAGCAACACTTTTTAATGTTCCGTTAACATTAGATGAACTGTTATATGATGCACTTATATTAGGAAGTATGTCTGTATATATTCCTATCATCGGCGTAAAACTAGAAGTAGTGCTTCCAGAATAAAACGTCCATAACTTGTTAGTTTGAAACGGATTAACACTAACATCGGAAGTATCAATCTTTTTAAAAACTGTTGGCATTATTCCTTGATAGGTATCTTCATTAGATATTCTTGTTTCTGCCATGATAGTAAAAACCCTGCTACATTTATAATAAATATAACAGGGCTAAAATCAGTAATGATTTAGTAATCTAATTTAACTCTTATAAGTGCTTCTCGTTGAAATGATTTTAACAATGGCTTACTCAATTTAGCAACAGCTAAAAGTTCTTGACGATCATTATACAATCCAACTGTTGTGATATATGTTTTAGGATCTCCAATAAATGTAGTCTGTGATAATTGACCGACACTACCGGTTACATATGATGGGTTGTTAGAAAAGTTATACTCAGCATTTTTTACTCGTACGAAATAATGCGTACTGGTAATCTTTTCTGAATTTCTTGCTAAAAATTGATTAGATAATGCACCAGACCCGGATATTGAATGATACAACACAAAATGATTATTTGCTTCTGAATTAGAACCACTATTAGTAGCAAATCCTAATTTTTGATCCAACATTTTCCCATCTAAAACTAATACTCCATGATCTGGATATGCTAATCCGTAATATACCGGTGCGGTAGAATTATATACACCATTTGTAATAGACCCAGATACGATATTATAAATTTTACCTGAATCTCCAACAGTTGCACTAGAGATTGATGAATCATCTATTAGTTTAATAACGTTAGATCCAACAGAAACAGACCCAGTAGCATTCGTAGCTCGAGACGCAATTGATACTAACGGCAATTCAAAATTTCCAGCATCTAAACGTTCTTTAAGACGATTCCTTTTAAAATTTAAAACATAAATAGAATCAGTACTTCCAGATCCTGCTGTTACAAATCTTGAAGAATTTGAACTAAGCAATAATTGTTTATACTGCGAGTAAATTGCTTTTGATGGCGAATCATTAAGTCCTAATGTAGCAGATCCGGAACCTAAAGCATGGCCATATGCTACTGAAAATTGTACTGCTGCACCATCAGCTGATGGGGTGTCTTGATATACATCTAAATAATAACGACGTTGTGATGTAGTTTGCGTAGATGATGAATAATATGCAGTAAGACTCGCAACTCCATCTGACCATAATCCAGCAGTTACTGTTTCTGTTTGATTTGAAACAACATCATTTAACGGATCAAATTTGGTATACACACGACCATTTCTTGCTAAAAGTTGTGCTTGTTGTTGTTCAGCAATAATTTCATTAGCCAACTGTTGTGCTAATTGCCGGACTTGCTCATTTACCGCAGCTCGTTCTTGTACATTTGGAATTACATCAGCTCGATTTTGTCTTGCGCCGCCTGTAGCATCGCCAGTACCAGTTGTGTTAATTCCTCCGGGAAATCCGCCATGTCTTGGTTGTTTTTTTAGATTCTGTATAAAATCTTGCATTTTCATAATTTATTTCTTTTTTAGCTACCAGTAGTTACTGCGGTAACTTTTTTAACAGTTAAATTAATTGTTACACTACCTCCTGTTTCATTTCCAATTATTGTAATAGTAGTAGTTTTGTCTTCAATGTATTGAGCTTTTGCAACAATTCGGAATTCAAATCCAGCAACTGCTACACTTTGCGCATCTTCATTATCTCCAATAAATCTAGGAGTAGTTGGTAATACCGAATTTTGTAATGCTCGGCTTACTTGTATATCTGCTACGGTAGAATCTGCTAAAATTGCAGTATATCCTAAATTAGCATTACCACCGGCTAAATTACTAGTATTCGGTGTAATTGCAGCACTATCTCCAGCTGCTAATAACGTTATTGCAGTGTTTCCTACTGTTACAACTGGAATATTTTGTGTTTGTTTTGGAAGTGTTATTAATTTATATCGAAGAGCTTGTGTTTCATCTGGTATTGCTTCTACGATCGGCATATTTTCAATAATTACGCCGTAATAATTAGTTCCTAATGGATGATTCGGATTCCATAATGAGTAATCAATTTCATCATCGCCTAGTGCAAATTGTGTAATACTAAAAGCGTTTCCGCCTTTAGCAAGAAGTTCACGTCCTTTTAATGTTAAAATTGCATCAACTGTAACTGAACTATTATCTAAATATCCCATACGTATTATTCCTATTTAAAATAAATATCATGTATTAAAAAATTATACTAAAACAAAACTTCCTTGCTCACCGGTGTTTTGATATAAAAGTTGATTTGGATTAGCCGGACGCCATTCTACAACAGGACCGCCATCAACAGTTTGTGTAGAATTTACATTAAATGCTGGAGATGTTATTTTAGCACCAGAATAACGTTGATTTTCTAATCCCTGAGCTAAATAATCTTGTGTTTGTGCATAACTTCCAGAAAACTTATAAGATATAATTGCGTATGATGATGTTCCATATGATCCGGATCCATAAACAATACCAGTTGCAACTAAGTCATATGAACTAGAAACTAAACGATATTCTGATGCTACACTATTAATAATAACTGGAAGTATAGCTTCACTGCGCCAATATGATGAAGTTGTATTTATCCATGTACTACCCGATAATATAATATAATCATATGCATATGTAGTTCCATTATATCGTTTTTCAGCAGATGCAGTTAAATAACCTTGCCATTGATCATCATCATTTCCAGATATTGTCATTATCTTACCATCAATTTCTCCTTGATAATTTAGATATGATCCGGATGCGATTAAATAATTTGTGTTATCAATAGTTACATTATAAGTATTATTAAAATTTTGTATAGTAGGTAATGCAACATCTTTATTTCTTTCTAGTATATTTGGTTGAATTAAAATACCAGTTAATTTATCAGCCCGAGCGGGTAACAACTGTTCTAGTTGACGGAAAAATGATAAATCAAATAAAGTAAATATTTTTATATATGAATTAAAATCATTTTTAGTATTATATTTTTTCCAATATTCTCTAGCTCGTTGTTCTAATCTAGGATATGATTTTAATTCAGCTTGTCCCGGATCTCCGATATAATCATCTAATTCTACAAAACCTAATTGTGAAATAATATCTTCATCAATCATAGTTTGTGGAGAAAAATACACTCCTAATTTTTTACTATCTAACGGAGCTTTATCAAATTGACTTCGTTCAGCTCGGCTTTGAACATCTAAAGTACCAATCAACTCATTAGATTCTATTCGTACTTTGTTATCATCATATGTTCCCGCAGCCAATGAAATACCATCAAAATAATATGTTTCTTCAATTGAATCATATGGGGTGTTAGTCGACCATGAAGCAAATGATGCTGTTATTGTAGAAGTTACAGGTTGTATTCCAGATAAAGAACTAGTTAATGTGTGATTAATTTTTTGCGTTAATGGAAGTCTAAAAACTAATTCATTGTATGCGTCTACATTACCATTATATGCTGCCGGTGCTTTGACGTGATTATTAAATGCAGCATCTGATAAACTGCTTGACCATAATCTTAATTCCTGAAGTTGACCTTCTAATCTAGTAGCACCTGGACTAGTACCACCTAATACTATAGATCCAGAATAATCAAATGATGCAGTTGCTGAAGCAGAAACAGCAGCTACAATTTTTCCATATTTAGAACGTTTAGCTACTACTTCTAATTTAGAACCAGTGCTACGTAACATAGTTGTTAACCATCCACCATCAAACATTTCTATGTTAGCAGATCCAGTTCCATTAATTAATATAGTACCATATGTTCCGCTTGTATAATCTAATGTTACTGCGTTTGAGCCTATATTAAATAGATTCATAGTACCAGACATCGTCGGATTTGTTATAACGTTATCTGTGCGGAAACGCAACTCTACAGTATTAATAGATTGTGAATAATTTACAGTAACTGTACCTGCTGTATTTTGCAATAGATCTAGCGAATAATCAAAATTTAATTTTTCATATATAGGAGCTCTATTAGATCTAGGACCTCCATATTCTTTTATTGTAATTAAAGATTGCGGAATTCCATAACATGATAGTAACGCCTGAACACTGCGTTTAGTTCCTTTAGATTTTAATAATAATGGTAAATTGTTTACAATTCTACGCCAAACATTGTATGTCATTTCTCGACCAGGAATCGAAGGATACCCAACGGTATTTGATCCCGTTAGTGGTACTCCAGATTCATTAGTCCCTAAAACATATTCCCATAATTCTTGATATTGATTGCCATCAGTTAAATTCCAACCAAATTGTTTAGCAACAGAATATAATAATTCATTTGGCATTCCTAATTTAGGATTTTCTTCACGTTTATGTATACGAGTCATATGATTGATATACGTGTAAAGTATATCATAATGATGCCCTAACATATTAACAAAAGTTACTAATGATTCATTTCCTGTTTTTAAACGAATATTTTCTGGTATTGCGTATGCTAATGCATTAAAATTATTTCGATCGTATATACTAGCAGACGCATATAAATTATCATACCAAAGTTTAAACTGACTACTAGAAATTGGAGTAATTGCATAAGGTCTAGTAATAGAAGTTTTTGGAACAGGTTGAATATAACTTCCAGTTAACTGCGTTACATTTGTAGATTCAAGTGGTATATCATATGTTGTTATACGAGATGATGACTCATAATATAAGTATTTTTCAAATAAATCAAATCCACTAATTAACGAAGTTTTTTTGTTTGCATAGTCTTGTGAATTTGTTGTAGCAACACTACCAGAAAGCTGTGATACTGCTATACTCTGTGAATTATAATATTCTAATAATTCTAATTTATATTTAAAATTTTCTAATCGATTTGTAGCCGAACTATAAAATACAAAATTATTAAAATCAGAAAAATCTATGTTTAAACTAACTCCGGTTAAACTTCCAGAAAAATACGCATCAACAATTTGTTGTGATGTTTGTACACTTGAACCTAATAAATCATTCCAATTACGTAAACCAGTATCGGAAGAAACATTATATGATGCATTTGCATACCAATTTGGATTTGATAATTGATTGTATTGTTTTTTAACAGTAAATGGTTCGATGTAAATCTGATCTATATATGGAGCTTTTTGTTCTTCAACTATCCAACATTTAAAATCAGTTTGTATATTATCAGCTAATGGTTCATATAGTTTAACATATAAATACTCACCAACAACTACGCTATTAACAAATAACGCACATTGATTTCTGCTAAAGTTTAATAAGTATGGCGTATACCAATCTGAAGATGTTTGATTAACTGTTGCTATAAAATTAGCAATTTGCTGTAAAAATTCTGAATCTTCATTGTCAATAGCACGTAATCGTACTTCCGTACGGTCTGGAGAAATTTCATCGATCCTTAAATGTTGACGATTATAACTTCCAATTAAATTTTTAAAAAAATTAACTGCTATTTTAAACGTCCCAGACGTTAAACCTATTTTTTGAAATTCTGAATATACGTCAATTGCAACAGGTTGTTTTGGGAATAATATTTCTTTATTAGTTACTTTATCAATATATCTAGGAATTTTATTTTTTAATGTAACTTTATGAGTTCCAGTTAACCATGAATCTGCTGAATATATATGAAGTTCTATTGCCGAATCTATAGTTTGTTTAGTAATTTCAGAATTAAATTTTATTTGTTCTGTAACATCATAACTAGCAAATTGAGTTTTTCTGTTGGATATTCTTTCTGCAGAAATCGATCCTACTGAATTTTGTATTTGCTGTGTATTTTTATATTGTGTTAACATGTTTTATTCAACCGGTTGATTCCATACATCTACGTTTTTACTTGCATTAGTAATTGACCAATATGTTTGCTCTGCAATAATATTATGTTGGTCTAATTGACCAGCTTGTGCTCCAAATGTAAATGTATCTCCTATTTCAAATTCAGATGATGGTATAATTAAATCTAGTAATAAACTTTGTTGGGTTCCTGGAGCAATCTCACCATATCCGTCTTGTGTAATTTGCGGTATTCCTTCAACTGATTGTTCTAATGTATTTGCATATGCATCAACATTGCTAATTACTTGATTGAATTGTCGATTTAATTGACGATCTGGTCCGTTTCTGTATAAATAGAAATAAATAGTACCATTCGAAATAGGAATTGCTAATTCATAGTTATGTGTAATTTTAGCACGAAATCGCAAGTCAACATTTAATTGTTTTATGTCTTTTGTTATAGTATAAGCATTTGAATTTTCTTGTGGAAGGCCTTCTACCACTACATCAAATAACAATCCAGAATTTACCGTAGGAACTGTTAAATTTGCAGATGGTTTATATCTAGCATATACTATATCTAATAATTCTGGGTCAATATTAATATTAGTATCTACGTTAGTTAATGGCGTAGTAACAGGAAATTTAAAATATCTAAACTGAGTATCTAATACTCGTAACATTGATTTTGTAGATATTTTTGTCGTGGTTGGTTCTATAATTAATAACGGATTAGTTTCAGAATTTTCTTGTAGTATAATATTACCACCTTTATCGCGAGGATGTATGTTAATATTATTAGATGTAACAGTTAACCCGTTTTTAATGTATTTTGCATTTTGTGCTAAATTAACTGTATCAAATTTTGCCATTATTGAACCACTTTAAAGTAAATTTGATCTGTGATATAATTTTCAATAAATCCACTTTTAATCTTTAATTCTATTCGATAATACCGCTCCGGCATAAATCCATTAAAATCTATATAAAAGAAATTGCTTGTACTATCACAACTCACTTTAGTATAAATATCATCGTATGGAATTATAGTTTCATTTGTTAAAGCATCAGTAATTGAATAATATGTAGTCGGTGGCAATGCTTTAACTGTCTCAAATGGAAATAAATTATTAGGTTGTTTTTGTGGATATCTATCTCGACCATAAATTCGTATTTTTGTTATCTCAGTATCTTTATACGTAGGTTTAACGCGAGTATATGTTGAAAATGAATCTAGATTAATCGGTAACATCGATCCGGATGAGTATGTGCTATCATCCCAATACATTGTAATTTTAGGTACGTATATAGTATGAGTTTCGCGACTAAAAAATCTAACATATCCTGCTACGGCTGAATCCGCTTCATCGGTATCTGAAAACTGTAATAGAAATCCATAATTTGGAATTGATGCTCCTCCACTACCACTCAACCAAATTTTGATTGAATCAGTAACATTCATGTTAATATCGGTAGTACGATATGAAAATGATTCTGATGTTATTAAACCTGCAGTACTACCACCCGATGCCGATTGAAACATCCAAGAACCGCCAGCGCCACTTCCAGATACATATAATGTGCTGCTTCCAATTTGTATGTTTTGACTACTAGAATACCATGTGCTAGCTGAAATTGGATATGTCCACGAAACACCATCGATGGTTGGATCTGATTCAAATCCAGTTCCGTTTATCCAATTTTGTCCAACTAATTTAGCATATACATTATAATCAGATGGTAAATTTTTTGCATGAGATGTAAATAATTGCATCACAAATTTACAATCATTTACTGTTTTAGAATATTTAGAAAGCGATGCTGAAATTTCAGTCATATCAAATTTAACTACTGATCTAGATTTTAATAAAGTTTCTCCATCAGTATCTAATCGTTTTCCTATTTCTAATATCTCATCTAATCCAACATTATAAGCAGCTGCTGATTGATATAATGTTGAATCTGATTGAGCATAAAATGTTCTAAACATGTATATTCCTTATAAATTTACTACTCGACCGCGTATATCTTGATCTGGATACTTAAGCTCAAATATACTAGGATCTAACGAAGGATAAATTACTCCATTACGAGTTGCAGTTCGCAAATCATAAACGTTTCCAGAATATCCTAAATCAGAATCATATAAATTTAATAAAGATACGCCTACTACGTTTTGAATGCCTTTTACATTTCCTAGTATATTTAAAATGTCTGATTTAATTATAGGCTGATTAATTTGCCATCGATCAATATTAAAAAAATCTTTTAATGCATTAACACATTTTAATAAAACTTCATTGCTATTATAATTTGGTAATACAGAAATTTCAAAATCTACTCCTATATTAATAATAAACGCATCTTTAATATTTACTGCATCAGTCATTATACGATAATAATCTAAGTAAGTTTTTAAATTTTCTTTAATTGCCGTATTTAATTGAACTAATTGTTTTGCTGAATTGTATCCTAGAACATACATATTCATTGCTAAAGGATTTGCTACGCGAGTTTCTACCAGTTCTTTCTGTGATATTTGATCATCTGGCACTATATATGCTTTTGCAACACTGCCATATTTCGAAGGCATAGAATATGCACGAACGATGTAATCTTCTCTAGTTACTAATCGATTCTGAGTAGCAAAATTTGCCAATGCATTGTTTTTTATTTCAACTTCAGAATCTCCGGTTTTTGCACCTAATGCCGGCACCGGATTAATTACTGCAATAGTAGATTTTATAAAATTAACCAAACTTGTATTGTTAGTTGAATTAATATTTTCTGAAAATTCTATAAAATTAATTAGTTTTAACGTACGTGCTGAAACATTGTCCGCAATGCCATTCCCTACTGTATATGTAACCGTTAATGTAGTATTTGCAGGAGCTTGTCCATATGTTCTTGTATATAAAAAATTAGATGGATCTATATCAATATTTACATCTCTACGTACTCCAGATAACCCGTTACCTACATTATCTGGGTTTGGTATTATTTCTTCATCATTATTATCCGAAATACCCGATCCGAATTGCAATTCCAATTTACCATCACTTCGCAATTTTGTGATATAACGTTTAGATGTTTTTCTAAGTTTTAATAAACTAGTAGCAGACGATCTGAATTGAGATAATACTGGATCATTTTCTGCTAAATTTGGGATTTCTTCAAAAATCGTATCTTGTGCTAAATATGGAACTTGATACCAATTATCACCATCAGATTCGGTAACTGAAATAATATCAATAATATTGGTATCAGGCAATACTACTTTATCATATGCAATCGGCGATCCAAATGTAAATCTAGTAGTTTTTACATCTCCGGAAACAGCTTTTGTAGATTTTTTTAATAAATAGTATGTAGGTTGTTTAGTAATAGGATCACTTTCATA
>Ga0129333_10005484_pt1 | contig 11943 bp, 15 predicted proteins | sample CPB6_08_DNA_FD_94474 | JGI IMG/M metagenome (GOLD analysis project Ga0129333, IMG submission 94474) | Freshwater to marine salinity gradient microbial communities from Chesapeake Bay, USA - CPBay_Sum_0.6_0.8_DNA | ecosystem: Environmental > Aquatic > Marine > Coastal | place: USA: Chesapeake... | reverse complement strand
GAATATCCTTTTTATACAAGGTGTTAGTAGGTGAATTGAGCGTTATCTGCATTGACATGGTAGGGGTCACAGGTTCGATCCCTGTACCACCCACCATTTCCGGTTTGCGTGCGCGCCTCCATCGCTGACCGCTGCGCCCGGTTCGAGAACCCCCCTGGAACTTCCGAAACCTAATCGCCCAGGCGCCGAAGGATGTCACGTGCGGCTCGTTTCACGGCGTCGCGCGTGTCCTCGCCTAGGGCGTCGGGATCAACCGTGATGTCATAGCCTGTACCCTTGCGGATGATCGCGCCGTCAGACGCTCCGCTGGGTTCGCTCAGCACGCGATAGAGCCGAACGGGCGCTGCGAAGCCCTTCAGCGTGGCGGGTTCGCATTCAGCCAGCGGCACCTTGTCATGCACCAGCGCCCATGTGGAATGCGACATCAGGATTCCGTCCTTCGGGGCCAATGACTGGATGCGGGCCGCGAGGTTCATGTCGCCGCCGATTGCCGTGTAGTCCATGCGCGTCGCGCTGCCGAAATTGCCAACCGTGCAATAGCCGGTGTTGATGCCGATCCGGCAGTGGAACGGGCGCTGGACGCCGCGCGCAGCCCATGTGCTGCGCAGGCTGCGCAGCCGCGCCTGGATGTCGATGGCCATTTCAACGCAACGCAACGCATCGGTGCGCTCGCCCGCTGTCTCGGGGTCGCCGAAAAAGGCCACCATCGCATCGCCAATGTATTTGTTGACGGTGGCGCCGTGGCGGTGGGCGGTTGCGGTGATCTCCGTCAGATATTCGTTGAGAAGTGCCGAGAGCTCCTCCGGTTCGAGGCTGTCGGTGATTTCCGTGAAGCCGACGATGTCTGAGAAGAAGATCGACAGTTTCTTGCGTGCCGCGTGGATCTCGACATCACGCCGGCCAGAGAAGATTGCCTCGTAGACCTGCGGTGCAAGATAGAGCGAGAGCTTTTCGGACAGCCTCTTCAACTCGGTGTTCTTCTCGGCAAGCTGATGCTCGATCGCTTCGCTGTGGTCGAGCGTTGCGTCATAGAGGTGGCGCGCATCCTCGAGCTCGGCACGCAGACGCTTCAGCGTCTCCTCGGCAGCTTCTGTCCCTGAGGTCTGGTCCTGTGTCATGCGTCAGCGGGTCATCAGCCAGACAATCACGATGTAGGACAGCTGGTGAAGCCCCTGGTCCGCGCCGGCGAGCCACCAGAATTGCTTGTCGGCGGGCGTCCAGCCCATGCGATGTGTCCAGCCGTCCTTCAGCCAGTCGAGGTGATAGTGGAACAGGGCCTCGCCGAGCAGGATGGACAGCAGCAGCGGCAGTGCGACGTCGGCGACCAGCAGGATGGGCAGCGTCAGCGCGGCGTGGATTGCCACATGCAGGAGCCCGCCGCCATGACCCCAGATCCTGCGGTTGGCGAGGATGTAACTGTTCTGGAGAACATAGTCTCCCAGGAAGTGCTTGATCTGGAAGGCGCAGAGCAGGAGGAGGGGGCTGAGCTCGTTCAAGAAGGGCTGGCCTATGCTGGTCCGTTGCCTCCACAGCTAGGCTGCGCAGGCACGGGGGTCAAGCAACGCCGGGTCGCGGTTTCTGATGCCGTTGTTGCCGCTCGCCTGCCGCGTTAGACTGCGGCATGGGCTGGAGAGACATCAACATGAGCCGCCGCAGGCCGGTCCCGCGTGTCGCGGTGGTTCCGCGGGCGGCGGGGCAGGACCATGACGCGGCCGTCCTGGACAAGGCCGCGCGTGCGGCCTCTGCGGCGCTCGGGGCTCAGGAACTCGCGCCGTCCGCGCTCGCGAGTCCATTCGCTGCGGCCTATGTCGCAGGCTATGCGCGCCAGCAGTCGCTCCGGAACGGTGTCGATCCCGAGAGCCGCTCGCACGGCATGGCGGATCTTGTCGCCTGTCTGTCAGGCCTGTCGCCCGCGCCGGTGGCCAGCGGCCTGCAGGCCCTGCGGTTCGAGAAGCGCGAGGGCGATGGCCCGCACCGCGCCTTGCTCCGCGCTGTGGGGGCCGAGGCGGATGCGGGATACCTCGTCGGCCATCTCGAGTCGCTGTGCGGTACGAGGATGCTTCTGGCCGCCGCCCTCTCGCCTCGTCCGGAGTCAGCGTCCGCCTATCTCACCCTGTGCGATCTTGCCGCCGACCGCCTTCAGACCCATCAGCCCACCGCCAGCCTGCGTTTTGAGTCCGGCGAGCGCGCCGTCCTGCGTGCGGCCTTTGGCGCCTAGCCCGCCGTTCCTCAGCCCCTGGGCGGGATCACGCCCTTCTTGAGGATGAAGCAGCCGTAGAAACGCGTCTCGCCGGTGACGATCACCGCATAGGCCTTGCGCGCCTTTTCATAGAAGGCGAAGCGTTCGACCGATCCCATCGGCCAGTGCCTGCCCTCCCATTTGTCGATCACCGCCTGAACCTCGGCCTGAACCGGAGGAACCTCCTGCGGCTTGCCGACGATCTCCATGCGCTCGGCCGGCCTGTCGACGAAGCTGTCGAGCGGCAAGACCGAGAGAATGGCATCGATGGCCTCGGCCGCCGTGAGATTGTCCATGCGCAGCAGCTTGCCCGTGACCGTGTGGCGCGCGACCGAGTCGGCAGGAAAATTGGTGTCGCTTATGATCAGATCATCGCCATGCCCCATGGCGCGCAGGCACCGGATGACATCGGCATTCAGGCGGTTGTCGAAATTGCGCAGCATGGCGGACCTCCCAGCAAGTCCGGTCAGGCTAAACAGGCCGTCTCAGGAGTCAAGCAAGCCTCAGAAGCCCTCGGGCTTGCCCGGCACCTTGACGAGCGCCTCGCCCTCCAGAACCAGCGTCTCGCCGACCTTGCAGCGGCAGATGAGTTTCACACGCCGGCCCTTCTCCACCAGTTCCACGACCTCGACGCTGGCCTCCACCAGGTCGCCGATGCGGACCGGCGCCTTGAAGTTGAGGGTCTGCGAGAGATAGACCGCGCCCGGCCCCGGCAGCCGCGTGCCGATCACCGCCGAGATGAGGCTTGCGGTATAGAGGCCATGCGCGATGCGGCCGCCGAAGGGCGTGCGCGCTGCGAAATGCTCCGACAGGTGGATCGGGTTGCGGTCGCCCGAGATCTCGGCAAAGCCGACCACGTCGGAGGATTTCACCTCCTTCACATAGGTTTCGGTCATGCCGACCGACAGGTCTTCGAAATACAGTGTCTGGGTGGGCGGCAGCATGGCGTCTCACGGAACGGTGCGGTTGCCGGTCGTTATGCCGTAGAGATTGACCAGATGCACCAGCGCCAAAAGTCCAAGGAAACCGAACACCAGCAGGACCGGCGTCGTCGGAAACAGCCGGGGCGTCAGGCCGGTGCGGGGGCGGCGCTCCAGCCAGGACATCAGACCGACCACCCCGGCGCTGACCAGCGCCACGCCCAGGGTGATCCAGAATTCGGCGGTATCGGGGGAAGAGAGCATCGGCAAGGGTCGATTGGTTGACAGCCGGAGGTCCCCCGGCTAAGGAACCCGCCAACGAACAACAGGCGGGGCAGGGCATCTGGCTCTTACTGCCTGAAATATCAGGTGAAGTCCATGAAAGTCCGCAATTCCCTCAAGTCGCTTCTGAAGCGCCACCGCGACAACCGCATGGTGCGCCGCAAGGGCCGCATCTACATCATCAACAAGACCAACCCGCGCTTCAAGGCGCGCCAGGGCTAGGTTTCGGCTTTTACTGCCGTTTGGATCGCCGTGAACGGGAAGCCGCTCACGGCGCTCTTTTTGTTGCCATGATGGATGGTATAGTCTGGCCATCATGCGTCCCGTCCTGCTTTTTGTCGCCCTGACCGCTCTTGCGCTGCCCGCCGTGGCGCAGGATGCGCCGGATGCCGTGGTGCCGCCTGACCGCGAGAAACCCTCTGAAATCCGCGCCGAGCAGCTCGACACGCTGTTCGCCCGGCTGCACCAGCCTGGCGCCCAGGGTGAGGCGCTCGAGGAGCGCATCTGGCAATTGTGGAGCAGCTCCGACTCGCCAACCGCCGAGGCGCTTCTCCAGCAGTCCGAGCGGGCCATAGCCGCGCGGGCTCCGGCCGAGGCGCTTTCGATCCTGGATCGGCTCACAACCGCCTACCCCGACTTTGCCGAAGCCTGGAACAAGCGCGCGACGCTCTATTTCCTGATGAAGCGCTATGACGCCTCGCTCCGGGACATTGACCGGGTTCTCGAACTGGAGCCGCGCCATTTCGGCGCGCTGTCGGGCAAGGGCATGATTCTCCTGAACCAGAAGAAATATGCCGAGGCACGGGCCGCCTATGAGGAGGCGCTGGCCGTCAATCCCACGCTTGAGCGGGCCCAGGAAGCCCTCGACGAGATCGACCGTCTGGAGCAGGGGATCTAAAAGCTGTCTCGCACGTTGCCGGCCTAGCCCACATAGGCGATGCGGATCATGTTGGTGGCGCCGGGCGTGCCGAGCGGCAGGCCGGCGGTGATGATGATGCGCTGGCCCATGTCGGCGAAGCCTTCCTCGCGCGCAATGCGCGTCGCCCTGGTCACCATGTCATCGAGATCGCGCGCATCTTCCGTCAGCACGCAGTGCAGGCCCCAGACCAGAGCCAGACGGCGCGCCGTGGCCGGGATCGGCGTGAGCGCGATGACGGGTGCGTCGGGGCGTTCGCGCGACATGCGCACGCCCGTGGAGCCCGAGCCCGTGTAGCAGACGATCGCCGCGAGCTTGAGGGTTTCCGAAATGGCGCGCGCGGCGCTGGAGATTGCGTCGGCGCTGGTGGGCTGCGGCTCATAGCGCTGGGCGGTGATGATGCCGCGATAGAGCGAATCCCGTTCCACGGCCTGCGCGATCCGGTCCATCGTGGCCACGGCCTTGTCCGGCCAGGCGCCGGTAGCACTCTCGGCCGACAGCATGATGGCGTCCGCGCCTTCATAGACGGCGGTGGCGACATCCGAGACCTCGGCTCGCGTCGGAACCGGCTCGACGATCATGGACTCCAGCATCTGGGTGGCGACGATCACGGGCTTGCCCACCCGCCGCGCCGCCCGTGTGATCTGCTTCTGCTTGCCGGGTACGGTCTCGAGTGGCAGCTCGACGCCGAGATCGCCACGCGCCACCATAAGGCCATCGGCGATTTCGAGAATTTCGTCCAGCACATGCAGGGCTGCGGGCTTCTCGATCTTGGCCATGACGCCGGCCCGTCCGGCGATCAGCTTGCGGGCCTCGGCCATGTCATCGGCACGCTGCACGAAGGAGAGCGCGATCCAGTCAACGCCCACGGACGCTGCGGCCTCGAGGTCGGCACGGTCTTTCGGTGTCAGCGCCGGAATCGGGATGACCGTGTCCGGCAGATTGACGCCCTTGCGGTCCGACAGCGTGCCGCCGAAGATCACGCGCGTCGTCAGCCGCTGCGGCTCGGCCTTGATGATCTCGACGCGCAGCCGGCCATCATTCAGAAGCAGGTTGTCGCCCTGGCGGGCGGACGCGAAGATTTCCGGATGCGGCAGATGTACGCGCGTGCGGTCGCCGGGCGTGCTGTCCGTATCAAAGATGAATGTGTCGCCCGCCTCGATCTTCGCTTCCTTGCCCGCAAAGGTGCCGATGCGGATCTTTGGACCCTGCAGGTCGGCCAGTATGCCGACCGGGCGCTTGAGCTTCGCTTCCACCGCGCGGATGTCCTGATGCAGCTGGCGCAGCAGGTCATGCTGCGTGTGGCTCATGTTGATGCGGAAGACATCAACTCCGGCAAGGAACAGTTTCTCGAGCATCTCCCGAGAGGACGACGCGGGCCCCAGCGTCGCCACGATCTTGACCTTGCGGTTTCGCCTCATCACGGGCCTTGTGTGGTCTTGTCGCCGGAAAGCGAAATGGTCCAGTCCTTCTCTTCGCCGGTGTCGACCTCGAAGAAGCCCGTCTTGTTGTAACCGCGGGTTTCGCATTCCTCGACGCCGCGGATGGTGAACACCTTGTCGCGGGTGCACATGATGGACTTGCCCCCCCACGAGCCGCCCTTGTCATAGTCGACCGCGAACACATAGTAGTAGCGCGCGATCAGGTCGCCCTTCAGCAGGGTCATGCATTTCTGCGGGGCAATCGTCCACCAGCCCTCGGTCGCCCAGCCTTCCTTGTCCTTGTAGCCCAGTGCCACGCCGACCCGGCTCTCTGTGTTGTTGCACAGCTTGAGGTCTGCGTGAGCAGGAAGGGCCATGGCGCCCACCATCAAAAGCGCGCCTGAAATAAGCGCCAACTTGCGAAGCATCCTGCCGCCTCCGGGTCTAATCCGCGAATCTGTCATAGCTTTCCAACCCGTTACCTCCGCGTCAACCCTCGGCGGGGCGCCGCCCCGCCCGGCTTGCGTGGCGTAACCGGGTGACTGAGGAATTAGCGTCATCTATATGGCCAGTCCATGGCAAAGATTTCGGCAACGGAAGCGTGTGAGATTCTGGCTGGAACAGCCGGGGCGCGGCTCATTCTCCTGTGTGACCATGCCTCCAACGCGATCCCGGCCGATTACGCCGGGCTCGGCATCAGATCCGATCAGCTGGCCCGGCACATTGCCTATGACATCGGCGCCCGCGACCTGACCCTGGGTCTTGCAGACCGGCTGGGAGCCCATGCCGTTCTCTCCTGCTTTTCCCGTCTGCTGATTGATCCCAACCGCGGGCGCGACGATCCCACCCTCATCATGCGCCTGTCGGACGGCGCCATCGTCCCCGGCAACAGGCATCTGGACGAAGCGGAGAGGCAGGCCCGCCTGGCGCGCTTTCATGACCCCTATCACCGCGCCATCGCGGGCATCATCCGTCAGGTTCAGGATGCGGGCCAGGTCCCGTTTCTTGTCTCGCTCCACTCCTTCACGCCGGTCTGGCGCGGCTGGCCCCGGCCCTGGCACGTCGGCATATTGTGGGACAGCGACATGGCGGTGGCGCAGGCCATGATCCGCGGCTTCCTGAGCCAGGGTGACCTGGTGGTGGGTGACAACGAGCCCTATCGCGGCGGTCTTGAGGGAGATACGCTCAATATTCATGGCACTCGGACGGGTCTGCCGCACGCGCTGATCGAAGTCCGGCAGGATCTCATCGCCTCCAAAACAGGTGTGGATGAATGGGTGGAACGGGTGGCGAAGGTCATTGAACCCATTATGTATGAGGCGGTAACGGCGGTGCCGCGATAGGAAGTGTCCATTCATGAACATCGACGCAGCGACGAAAACGGAACTCGAGGCGGCGGCTTTCCGCCGTCTGGTCGAGCATCTGCGCACGCGCACCGACGTACAGAACATCGACCTCATGAATCTGGCAGGCTTCTGCCGCAACTGCCTCGCCAACTGGTTCGAGGAGGCCGCGAAGGCCACAGGCGTGGCGGTCACGCGGGACGAGGCGCGCACGATGGTCTACGGCATGCCCTATGAGGATTGGAAGGCCCGGCACCAGCAGGCCGCCACCGACCAGCAGCAGGCGCGGTTCGCGCAGTCACAGAAGCACTAGAACGCCGGGAACAGGATCATGGCCGGAAGCAAGACCAGTTTCGCACGCGGGCAGCTCAAGTCCATCGTCGAGCGTATCGAACGTCTCGAGGAAGAGAAGAAGACGATCGCGGGCGACATCAAGGAAGTCTATGCAGAGGCCAAGGCCAATGGCTTCGACACGAAGATCCTGCGGAAGGTCATCAGCCTGCGCAAGAAGGAAGCCACCGAGCGCGCCGAGGAGCAGTCGATGCTCGACGTTTACATGGCAGCGCTTGGCATGATCCCGGGCGAGGCCGAGGAAGCGGCCTGAGAGGCCGCATCGTCAGCGTCTTCAGTTCTGATTTTCGGCAGTCTTGGCCATCTCGTCGGGTGACACGAGAAGGCTGCCTTTGCCCTCACGGTTCACGACAAGCATGTCGCCTTTCCCGGAAGCGGGGAACTGGGTCATTTCGGCAACCGCGAGCCGCGGCATCTGCGGCGGCGGCTCGGCTGCGGCGACGCTGACGCCGGGCAGCAGATCGGACAGGGCGGTCTCGTCGAAGGTCTGCGGCGCACCGTCACGACGGACGGCCTTGGCATTGTCGAACACCAGTTGCTGCGGCCACCAGAACAGATCCTCGCCCGCTGCGGAGGCAGTGATCGAACGGATGGTCGGAATGCCTTCCGACTGGCCGTTGCGCAATTCATCCGTCAGGCTGGTCTTGCCGTCGGCAGAACCGGCGTCTTCGGTTTCGGTCATGGTCTCGGCGGCGATCACCATGCCGATCGCGTTGCTGTCGAGCGGGGACTCCGTCTGACGGGCGTTCGCATCCGGCGGCGGCGCGGAGGCCGGCTCGATCTTCATGTTGACGGCGGCCATCATGAGGACTTCGATGGGCTTTGGCCGCGGCTTCGGCGTCGGATAACCCTGATTGATGCCCTCGGCGTCGGCGATGACCTCACTGCCGTCTGGCGCGGCGTCTTCGGTCGCCGGCTTGTTGCGCGGCTTGGCCGGCTGGCTGGAGGCATCCGCGCTCATGCCCGCGAGTTCTTCGTCATCCTCGGTATAGGCGGTTTCGAGAGGTATCTTCTTCTTTGACGAAACGGCAGCGGTCTCAGCTCCCTCCTGCTGTGACGGCAGGCCGGAGGCTGTTGCATCGGCTTCGGCGACTTCAACCTCGGGAACGGCCTTCATGCCCTTCTTGTTGAGACGCGCGCCAACAGTCTTGCGGTAGTCGCGCATGATCTTGGCCATCTGCGACTGGCTGATCGCCGGACCCCAATGGCGCACGCGGCCAGAATCAATGTGGACGAAACCGGTCGGGCCGCCGCCGGAGCGGTAATAGCCGACGCCGCCCACCTGACGCACCAGAGCGGAATTGCGCACCTTCACGGTCGGAACATCGGGGAAATAGAGATCGATGGCGTGGCCGATCATGTGCTGGCTCTTGCGTGCCACGTTGCGGCCGATCTTTTTAAGAAACGCATTGGTCTTGGGGGAGCGGTAACCGGAAATGATGTGGATCGGCGCCTTGGAGCCCAGGTCGGCGTGCAGTTCCCACATCAGGTCGATGGTGCGGGGCGAGATCGCGATGGCTTCGTTGCGGCGCCAGTCGCGCAGGAAATAGTTCAGCTTCTTCATGGCGGACGGCACATACTTGCCGTTCTTCATGTAGGTGATCGTGATGCTTTCCTTGGTGTGCACCTGATAAAGCGACAGTGTCCGTGTCTCGCCGCCCGAAAGCGCGGGGCTCTGCCAGCCAAAAACGCTGGAAAGTCCGATTGCCGCCGCGAACGACACGGTGGCGGCTGCTTTGATCCAGCGTTGAAACAAGGTGCGATGACCGGCGTCCCTGCAGTCCAAACCCATACCCCACTTACGACCGGTCGCCCGGTTCCTCTGGTACCCGTTCAGCCTGCCAACCCCCATCCGGACATTGGCTTACACTGAAACCGCGTTTTGAACAAGAATAAGGCCGCGATGAGGCGGCATTCAGGAAGAGTAAATGAGTATGTTTAACAAGCGCTTAATCCCGGGCAACAGCGCGCGGATGCTCAGTTCCGGGCCAGCACGATGGCCGACCGGGCCGTCTCCATGGCCCGGTCCCGGCCATAAATATCGTTGAAAAACTGGATGTTACCCGATTCATCCGGCCATGCCGTGAAATAGGTGATGTGAACCGGGATCTTGGTCTTGAGGCGAATGGTTTCACTGCGTTTCGACGTGATCCGCTTGGCCACGTCCTCCGGGCTCCAGCCAAGGACCACGGCAGCGAAGTCGCGTGGATTCTGAACCCGCACACAGCCATGGCTGAAGGCGCGCACGTCCCGCGCGAACAGATCCCGGCTCGGCGTGTCGTGCATGTAGATGTTGTGCGAATTCGGGAACAGGAACTTGATCTCCCCGAGAGCATTGTCCGCTCCCGGCGGCTGGTGAATGCCATACGGCACCTTCTTGCCGTAGTTTGCCCAGCTGATGGACTTCGAGGGTACGACCTTGCCCTGCTGATTCACCACCTTGAAGCCGATCCGGTCGAGATAACCCGGGTCGCGCCGCAGCTTCGGCAGATATTCGTTGGCGATGATGGAGGGCGGCACCCCCCAGGATGGATTGAAGACCACAAGTTCCATTTCGTCATGGAAGGCTGCCGTTTGGGTATTGGGCTTGCCCACGATCACCCGGGTCTGCCAGACCGGCCGGCCATTCTCGATGACCTCTGCAGTGAAAGCCGGCTGGTTCACAAACACATATCTGGGCCCGAGGTTGCGCGGCAGCCAGCGCAAACGTTCCATGTTGTCGAGGAGCTTTTCCGTGTCGCTGCGGTTGCCGTCGCCATTCAGCGCCTCCAGCGTCTGTGGCCCGACTGCACCGGTCATCTTGATGCCCGCCGCCTTCTGGAACAGTTTGAGCTGCTCCGTAAGCGCCAGATCGAGGAGGCTGTCCCCGGCTTCATTTTCCGGCACGGATTGATAGCCGAGCCCGGCGAGGCGGCGGCGGATCAGCGGGATGCGTGGATCGATTTCCCCCGGCCTGATGATCTTGCCAGCGGCGATTGGTTCATCCTCTGTGCTGCCCGCCTCAGCTGCGCGCTGCTCAGCCAGCGCCTTCTTCATTGCCGCGTAGGCTGGATGGGTGGGATGAAGGGTCTTGAGATACTCTGCCGCAAAGGGTGACCAAGCGATCACCTTGAGGGCTTGCGGCGCCTCGATCCAGCCCGGCGTGATGTCGTTGTAGCGCGACAGCCGGCGCGGGTCGAACTGTCCGCCCGAGGCATCGCGCGCATAGCGCAACGCTGCCGCCGAGAGATCGATATCAAGACGCGCCATGGCGGCGGGGTCGTTGTCGGGGATGGGGGCTGAGAAGCTTGCAAGTGGGGTTGGCAGATAGCTGGCAGGGTCGAGCCCGTCCTGATCGGCAGTGGAAAGAAGGTTGAGAACGTCCATGCCGCGCACGCCAAGCGTGCCGTTCTCGAGCCAGACCGGCTTGAACCCCTGGGCGACGTAATGTGCGACCAGTGTGTCGCGGGCGCCGGGGAGCAGGCGAAGGGCGGGTCCCTCCGCCGTCAGTTGATCATGGATCTGTGCTGCCGCGGTGTCGGCCGGCCGTGGCGCATCGAGCTTCAGGCCGCTCAGCGGCAGGAGCTTCGGCGGCACATAAACCAGGTTGCCAAGCCCGAGGCCGGGATCGCCCTCCGGGTCTTCATCGGGGATGCTGGCGGTTGCGCGCCGTGTCTTCCGCGGGACGTTTCCCGCAACATTTTCCTCATCCGCGCGGCGTCCAAAAAGCTTCCGCCGCAACGGCTGACCATCCGCGTCAAGCCGTTCCGAACCGCTGAACAGTCGCTCGAAGAAACCGGAATTGCGGGCTTTCGCAGGCTCCTGGGCAATGGCGGGTGCGCTGGCCGCGAGTGCCAAAAGACAAGCCAAAGCTTTGAAACCAATGTGCTTTTTCATGCACTCCACCTGTGCGGTCTGGCCGCCGCCCGCTCTGTCCGAACCTAGCCCGCAGCCTCCTCGAGGCCAAGGTCTTTCATGCGGCGGTAGAGAGTCGATCTCCCAATTCCCAGCTTTCGCGCCACCTCGGACATCTGCCCCTGGTAGCGGGCCAGCGCCAGCCGGATCATGTCCGCCTCAACATCCTCAAGCTTGCGGATGTGCCCACCCTCTGTGACGGCGGGGATGCCGTAGGCGATGCCGTCCGACACCGCTGGTCCACCCTTGAGCGGCAAAGGCGCGCCGCTGGCGATGGCTTCGGCGCCGCGCGGCAGCGGCGCTTTCGGTGCCAGTTGCGGAGCAGGCGGTATCTTGATCTCATACCCTTCGACCAGCGAGGCAATCTGCGGGAAATCCTCGATACTTAGCCGATCGCCCTCGCACAGGACCATCGCCCTGAACACGGTGTTCTCAAGCTGTCGTACGTTGCCTGGCCATGTGTAGCCGCGCAGAAGCTCGAGCGCGTCCGGCGTGATGCCGCGGATCTTGCGGCCTTCTTCCGCGGCGAAGCGGGTGATGAAGTGCTCGACCAATGCCGGAATGTCTTCCTTCCGCT
>Ga0129333_10005483_pt1 | contig 11943 bp, 14 predicted proteins | sample CPB6_08_DNA_FD_94474 | JGI IMG/M metagenome (GOLD analysis project Ga0129333, IMG submission 94474) | Freshwater to marine salinity gradient microbial communities from Chesapeake Bay, USA - CPBay_Sum_0.6_0.8_DNA | ecosystem: Environmental > Aquatic > Marine > Coastal | place: USA: Chesapeake... | reverse complement strand
GACGAAGACACGGATGGTCTATAACAGCACTGGTCGGGAGCAAACCCCTTATGTCTAAAACAAGTGTCCTGAGATATATTGGGAGCTTTCTTCTCTTACTTGGTTATCAAATCATGTTATGGGGAGATTTTAAAAGTGGTTTGGCAATAAAGTTTATCGGGGGACTTCTCGGCATTCCTTTTGCCATCAAATTTAAACTTTGGGATGTGCTATTTCTAATAGCATTCTTTGGTATTACCGAGATATCAAAGTTAGTTCAACTTTTCTTAGTTTCTTAAAACTAAGTGGTGGAGTCAAATATGACCCTGTTTGTTTTCTTGCTTTTCATCAAAAAGCAAGTGGTGCGGATGGGACTCTCTCCCGCCTGGTTTCTTGCCTCCAGTCAAAGGGCAAGTGGCGAGCCTGAGTTACAGAAGGTGGGTTGCATAAACCCACCTTTTTTAGTATAATCAATTAAAAGTATTTTGCTTTATGAAGGTAGCGTTAATCACAGGTATTACAGGACAAGATGGATCATATCTTGCTGAACTTCTGTTGGAAAAGGGGTATGAAGTTCACGGTATCATCAGGCGCTCTTCTATGATCAATACTCATCGTATTGATCATTTGTATCAAAATGTTAAGTTACATTACGGAGATTTAACAGACTCGACTAATATAGTCAGAGTTATACAAAAAGTTCAACCTGATGAGATTTACAATCTTGGTGCTCAGAGTCATGTCAAAGTATCCTTTGAAATGCCTGAATACACTGCTGATGTCGATGGTGTGGGAACTCTTCGTATTCTTGAAGCAGTGCGTCTTCTGGGTATGGAAGAGCGTGTCCGCATCTATCAGGCATCTACAAGCGAACTCTATGGACTTGTTCAGGAAACTCCTCAAAGTGAAACTACTCCCTTTTATCCTCGTTCTCCTTACGGTGTAGCGAAGATTTATGGTTATTGGATTACCAAGAACTATCGTGAATCCTATGGAATGTATGCCTGCACTGGGATTCTTTTCAATCACGAATCTCCTCGCCGTGGTGAGACTTTTGTAACTCGTAAGATTACTCGGGCACTTTCTAAGATATCTGTTGGAATGCAGGATGTTCTTGAACTTGGCAATCTCAATGCAAAACGTGATTGGGGACACGCCAAGGACTTTGTAGAAGCAATGTGGTTGATGCTTCAACAAAATGAGCCTGATGATTATGTGATTGCAACGGGTGTTCAGTATTCTGTGCGTGAGTTTGTTGAAGAAGCAGCACCTTATTTTGGTATGAAGATTGTATGGGAAGGTGAAGGTCTTAATGAGGTTGGATATGATTGGAATACTGGAAAAGCAGTGATTAGAGTCAATCCTAAATATTTTAGACCTGCTGAAGTAGAGACTTTATTAGGTGATGCCTCTAAGGCAAAGGAGAAACTAGGTTGGGAACCTAAGACTTCATTTAAACAACTTGTTGAGGATATGTGCATTTATGGACAGTGATTCTAAAGTATTAGTTGCTGGTGCCAATGGGATGGTTGGATCAGCAATTGTGAGAAACCTTGAAAGCAAAGGATATACAAATATCATTAAAGGAACTCGTCAAGTTGTAGATTTTACAGATCAAGAGGCAACTAATACTTTCTTTAGACTTAATAGACCTGAATATGTTTTTGTTGCTGCCGCCAAAGTTGGTGGAATTATGGCAAACAATAATTATAAGGCAGATTTTTTAACTGAAAATCTTCGTATTCAAACTAATATTATTGATTCTGCGAATCGTTGGAATGTAACTAAACTCTTATTCTTAGGATCCTCTTGCATTTATCCTAAGTTTGCAACTCAACCTATTACTGAAGACCAGTTGATGACTGGTACTTTGGAACCCACTAATGATGCATATGCTATTGCCAAGATTGCTGGCATTATGATGTGCCAGGCATACCGTCAGCAGCACGGGTTTAATGCTATTTCATTGATGCCTACTAATCTTTATGGTCCCAACGATAACTTTGATTTGGAAACCTCTCATGTTCTTCCAGCAATGATTGCAAAGTTTCATAATGCTAAAGAATCTGTAACTCTTTGGGGTGATGGATCTGCGATGCGTGAGTTTCTACATGTTGATGATCTTGCAGAAGCATGTTATGTCTGTATGCAAAACTATGATGAAACAGAACATATTAATGTTGGCACTGGTGAAGATGTTAGAATATGGGAACTTGCAAACATTATTTCAGATGTAGTTAGTTTTTCTGGAGAAACTTTATGGGACTTTACTAAACCAAATGGAACTCCCCGTAAAGTGATGAACGTAGATCGAATCAAAACACTTGGATGGGAACCAAAAATCTCTCTTCGTGAAGGGATTGAAAAAACTTACGAATGGTATGTAAATAATGTTATCGTTTAATCATCTAGGAAATCTTGGTAGACTTGCCAATCAAATGTTTCAATATGCTTCATTGAAGGGTATTGCTAGACATCATGGATATGATTTTAGCATCCCTCCGCGTGAAGTTTTTGGTCGTAATGATGGCAATGTAAAAAATTCTGATACCATTCTTTATGACGTGTTTAAAATAGAAAAGAATAATAATATTCAGATATCCAATAATAAAATATTAGCAGAAAGGCAGCATCATTTTGATGAAGAGTTATTTAATAGATGTCCAGATAATGTAGATTTATTTGGATATTATCAGACTGAAAAATATTTCAAACATATTGAAGATGAGATTAGACAAGATTTTTCTTTTGACGAAGAACTGTTGAGTAGTTGTCGATCATTTATTGGTGAGATTGGTAGTGATCTAATATCACTTCATGTTCGTAGAGGTGATTATACAATGAACCCAAATCACCCAACTCAATCTACTGAGTTTTATTTAAATGCAATTCAAAGATTTCCTGAAGATATTCCTATTATAGTATTTTCGGATGATTCTGATTGGTGCAGTAAACAAGATTTATTTTCATCTGATAGATTCATGATATCTGAAAATAATTCAACAGATGCGGACTTATGTATGATGTCTTTATGTGATTATCATATTATTGCAAACTCATCATTTTCTTGGTGGGGTGCCTGGTTGGCAAAAAGTAAAAAAGTTTACGCCCCTTCAAATTGGTTCAGTGGTGAATGTGTAAATAAATCTATCATAGATATCCCTTTTATTAATTTTGAATTTTTAAATTAAATGAAAAAGTATTTAATGGTAATTGCAAATTACCCTGATTATAGACAGAGTTTTTTTGAAACTTACATGTCTCCTAGGAATAAAGAGTACTGTAAGATTCATGGGTATGAATATTTGGAATATATTGGACCTCAAAAACCTTTTAGAGATCATCCAACCTGGTGGAAGTTTACGATTGTTAGAGATTTATTGAATGATGGAACTCTAAAGGATGGAGATATCCTCACACATATTGATGCTGATATGTGTATTCATAAGTTAGGAGTTTCTTATCCAACAAATAAATCATTTACATATTGTATTGATTCTGGAAACACACATTGTATGGGATCTTATTCTATAAGAGTTAATGATTGGTCTCGTGGAATGATCGATCTTGTTCTCGATGAAAATAGATATCAAAACTTGAAAGATAAGATAACATTACACGAATACTTTGGACATTATGATAGTTTTTGGAGTGTCTTTAGAGAACAAGCATCTTGGTATTCATTAGCAGGAATTAAACGTCACTCAAATATACCATTTTATAATCTTGCTCATTATGGATGGTATTCTGCTCAAGATGAGTGGACTGTCTATTCATTGGATGATTTATATAAACATGTGGAAATACTTCCCACTTGTTGGAATGTGACAGAGATGCCTGGAGAATCTGGGTGTGAGTTTAATATTAATAGTGTTGAAAGATCTGATGTGATTGTAAGACACTTTGCTGGCGGTCAACCATGGCGGAAGGAATGGTTTGATGTATGATTAATATTCATTATCGAGGTAGTTCAGATGTCTGTTCTGGGTTTGCAAATCATTTAGGGCAATATATTGTTGGTAGAATTATTTCTAAAAAAACTGGTTACTTTTTGAATAGTCATAAACCAGGAAATTTTGAAGATGTTATTGAAGAAAATAATTCTCTGATGACAACCGATAATATTTTATTGGTTGATAAAACAATCGTTGACTATGAAAAAGTATGTCAACATAAAGGTGGAATATACCTGAGTGGATTCTTCCAAGATTATGAAAACTTCCGTCCTTATAAAGAATATATTAAAAAGGTTTATTCTTTTCCAAAAAATAATGATTTATATAATGATGAACTGATTGCTGTTCACGTTAGACTTGGTGAATATTTGAGAGACGATTTTCATCTCCCTATGGAATACTATATTGATATTGTTAAAGAATCTAAAAAAGTTCCCATTCTGTATACAGACAGTCCAAATGCAGAATATATAAAAGAACTCAGTGCAGTTCTTAATTGCCAAGTTAGATCAAATTCTGAATGGCAAGATTTTGTTGAAATAGCATCATATAAAACAATAGCAATGTCCCAATCATCATATTCGTGGTGGTCTGCATGGTTATCGGATGCACAAACAGTGTATTATCCTTATACATCTAAAAGATATTGGCAACATCGGAATGATGGTGATGATATCAATTTCGTTGTTACTGATGAAAATCGTTTTATTTTAGTTTAATCTTATGAAAATTACAGAGTTTACAATCTGCCTACATTGTGGGTGCAGTCAAGATGTTGTCGATGCTCAAGTTTCTGCATTGAAACCATTGGAAGAAAAATATAAAGTTCACTGGAATAATCGTATTGATCGTTATCCTAAACTCTATCAAACATATTCTCAGTTAATCAATCATTCGATTGCAACGTCTCCGTCTGAATGGGTGATTTTGATTAATGATCGAACCTCTCCAACGGTTGAAGAAGTTGAAAAAATGATTTCTCTTTTAGAGAATGGTATGGCATGTGTCCTTCTTTATAATGTTGGATTTATGGGATTTTCAAAAGAACTGATTAGAACTATTGGTTGGTGGGATGAAAGATTTATTCTTGGTGGTTGGGAAGATCGTGATTGGGTGTTTAGACTTAAACTTCACGATTTAGCACTTTATGAAAGTCTTGAGAGTACTTATGATATGAGTTGGAAATCTCCATTGAATGGACCTCCTGGAGATGCTGAATCGTATCCCCATTGGGCAACAAAATATACTGATTATGGAAACATAATCATGAAAAATCTTCATGAAGAAACATATGATCATTGGGATCTTTTTATTGGAGATTCAAATCAAGAGATTAAAAACTCTTGGAAAAAATGGGATGATTCTCAACTGAGTATCATGTACAATCAACAAGATCGTCCTGGATCTGGGCCATCAGGATCTTCAATGATTGCTGGTAAATCTATTATGATAAAGTCATGAGAATTTTATTTGTAACAACTGCTGCCCCTGATAAGCAAGGTGATTTATTGGAGGTATCTCTTCTTCATGGTTTAAGAACTGTTTTGGGTGATGATCTTGTTGATTATCCAAAAAAGAAAATCATGTATCATGATTTTTCAGAATCTCCAAAAAATGAACTCCATGGTAGAGGATTTAGTTTATTGACAACACCAATCGCAGATGTTTCTGATCGAAATATTTTTGATCAGAAATTTGATGTCGTTCTCTATGGTGATGGACATATGTATGGTGAACCTCCTGATCGTGAGGATATTAATAAACTTGCTGACGGTAACACTTGGATTATTGATGGGCATGATTTGTATGGAAATGCCCCAAGAAAAATTTATTACAATGGTGAGGAGATTATTGGTAATCAATTTACGAATAGTTTTAAAAGGGAGTTGATTGAGGAAGAGGATAGTGTTTATCCAACAGGATTTGGTATTCCCGAAGAAAGGATTTTACCAATAGATTTTGAAAAGAAAGATCAGATGTATCAAAGGACATCACCATCTATGGCAACTTTTGGTGGAGCAAATGAACTTGGTGGGGGTTTTTCACATCATAAGTTCGATGTTGAAGAAGAATATTATGATGATCTTTCAAGATCTTGGTTTGGTTTAACTTGTAAAAAGGGGGGATGGGACTGTTTACGACATTATGAAATTCTTGCCGCAGGATCTTTACTCTTGTTTAAAGATTATGATTCAAAGCCATCACTTTGTTCTCCACAAAGTTTGCCTTGCTTTTCCTACTCATCTCCACAACAACTATATAAGTTAATGTCTGAACTAGTTGTAGATAATAAACCTACAGAACAATATTTGGACATGCTCAATAAGCAAAGAAAATGGTTGTATGAGTACGGTACAACTACTGCTAGAGCAAAAAGTATAATAAAAGTTCTTTCTGATAACATCAATGGCAACTAGAAAAAAAGTTTTAATCACTGGTGGACTTGGATTCATCGGCGCCCACTGTATTGAAAAGTGGAAAGAAAATGATTGGGATATTGTAGTTATTGATAATCTATCTACTAATGCTATTCCAACGAATCATTTTCTCACAGAAAATGTAAAAGTCATTCAAGATGACATTTTAAGTGTTGACTGGAAAGATTTACCGAAGTTTGATCTTATTTTACATCTTGCTTCTCCCGTTGGACCTGTTGGGGTTCTCAAACATTCTGGTAATATGGCAAGAATTATTCTTGATGATATTTACTGGGCAATCAATGGGGCAAAGTATAATAAATGCCCTTTAGTTTTTATCTCAACTTCTGAGATTTATGGTCATCGTGACAGTAAGAGTTATTTAAAAGAAGATGATGATAAGGTACTTCATGGAGACTTTACTGTAAGGAATGAATATGCTATTGCTAAACTTTTATCTGAAATCGTTCTAACAAATCAAGCAAAAATTAATCCTGATTTTAAATATCAAATCATTCGTCCATTTAATGTAACTGGTAAATATCAACTCCCTGATGGTGGATTTGTTCTTCCTAGATTTGTGGAGCAAGCACTATCAGATAAAGATATTACCGTATATTATGATGGACTACAACTCAGAGCATTTACTTGGGTTAAAGATATTGTAGATGGAATCTATTTGACTTCTATTGCTCCAGAGAAATACTGGAATGAGGAATGGAATATTGGGAATGAAAAAAATGAAAGAACTATTCTTTACCTTGCTGAAAGAGTGAAAGGGATTACTGGAACCACCTCCAATATTTCTCATGTAGATCCAACTGAACTGCATGGACCATTATTTGCAGAAGCTCCTGAAAAGATTCCTAACAGCGAAAAGATCAAAGAACTTCTAGGTTGGGAACCAACAAAAGGAGTTGACGAAGTAATCGAAGAAGTGGTAGAATATTATATGAATAGGAGCAAAAACTGATGAAGATTGGTATTATTGGATATGGTGAAATTGGAAGTAGCCTGGCAAAAGTATATTCTGAGTTTCCCCAATTTGAAGTTGGTGTGGTAGATCCTTTTGTTGGACGTGATGATGATCTAACGGGATCTAGCATTTTAAATATTTGTATCCCATTTATTTCCGATTTTGTAAATGTTGTTAATCAATATATTGACAAATTTAAACCAGAACTAGTCGTTATTCATTCTACAGTTGCTCCAGGAACAACGGAAAAAATTAATGGTAGGGTCTGCCATTCACCTGTAAGGGGTCTTCATCCTAATCTTGATTTGGGTATTAAAACTTTTCTCAAGTACATTGGTTCTGAGGATTCAAATGTTGCTATTGAGTATCAAAATCATTTGAGTGAACTTGGAGTTATTTCTTATGTTTGTAAAAATAGCAAAACAACTGAGTATGCAAAACTTTTAGATACAACATATTACGGTGTTTGTATCGCTTTTCATGCCGAAGTTTCAGAAGTTTGTGAACGAGAAAATATTGACTTCGATGAAGTCATGACAATATACAATAAATCTTATAACGATGGGTACAGTAAACTAGGAAAATCAAATGTTGTTCGCCCAGTTCTTTATGGGACTAAAAAGATTGGTGGGCATTGTGTTACTCCAAATGCTAATATTTTGAAAGATTATATTGATTCTACAGCAGTTCAATTAGTTTTAAAATATGAATAATATTACTCTTGCTATTCCCTTTTATAATACATCGCAGTATTTTACCGATTGTATTAAATATGCTCTAGAAGATGATTTTGTTTCAGAAATTGTTGTCAATGATGATTGTTCTTCTGAAGATCATGTTTATAATCTAGTTAATATTATTCAATCTCTGGGTTCTGAGAAAATTAAACTTTATAGAAACTCTGTTAACCTTGGAGCATTTCGAAATAAGTATCAAACAGTTAGAAACTGTACAAATGACTGGGTTTATCTTTTAGATAGTGATAATCATCCATTTGAGGAGACCTATCAAGTTATTAAAAATCTACCAGAAACTTTTACAGATATTTGTTACTCTCCAGCACATTTATACTGTAAAAATGATTCAATGTCTGATTATGAAAATATCTCTGATTATAATTTTGGATATGATACAATAGGTATTGAAGAATCTAAAGAATCTTTAGTTAAAGGTGTTGAGTGGTTTAACTGGTTTGTAAATACTGGAAACTATATTTTTCATAGAGAAACATATTTAAATAACTTGAAAGAAGTGTTTAATGATTTCTCTGTCCCCCTTCTTCATGCAGATACTGCTGCAGCTTTTTACTTTTGGTTGAAGGGTGGTGGTAAGTTTAAAGTCGTTAAAGAACTAAGGCATAATCATAGACTTAGGCCAGATAGTAATTGGCATTCTTGTGGAGATAACTCATCTAAGTCAGCGTCTTATTATGAAAATCAAATTAAATCATTATGATTAAAATAGCAGAAGTCCCTCAAGAGTTCCTTCCAAAAATGCCAGTGGAGTATCCTCCACATCAAGGTCATAATCCCATGATTGAAGAGAGAGCATATTCTTTCTTTTCTATTAAACAAGATTTAGAATCAGAATATATTTACATACCAATTCAATGGACTTCTTTTCATATTAATAATAACTATGGACAGAATCTTCAACCATTGATTGATTATTGTAATGATCTAACTTCTAAAAATCCCAATCAAAAGTATTTTACGATTGTTCAATATGATGGTGGAACTTTAGTTCCGATTGATAACTGTCTCATATTCGGTTCTTCTGGTAGTTTTAGCTCTCCAGTTGGGAAAAACTCTCATTATGAACCGATTCCTCTTTTATGTGATCCTCATAGTGGACTTCCAAAAGGAACTAGAGAGTTTAAAGTTGGATATGCTGGTAGAGATACACATCCACTTCGTACAAAAATGTATGAATATTTAAGATCTTTTGATGGATATAAGTTTGCTATTAATCTAGATCATAATAGAACTGAAGTTTTTAAAGAAATACTTTATAACTCAGTATTCGCACTTTCTCCAAGAGGGTTTGGACCAGCTTCATTTAGAATGTATGAAGCTATACAAATGTATTGTATTCCGATTTATATAAGTGATGAGTTTTGGTTACCCTTTACAAATCATATTGAATGGGATAAAATGTCTTTATTGATTGGTCCTGATGAGATTGAAACCATACCACAAAAAGTTGACGCTTTGCTAGAAAGTGGTGAATATCAAAACTTTATTGATTATGGACAAGAAGTATATCAAAAGTATCTTACTTGGGATGGATGTCTAAACACAATTGCTAAAAGAGTATGCTGATTAATTTTACGAGATTATATAAAAAATACAACATGAACATAAAAGGTGTTGTTCATGTTGGAGCTCACTATGGTGAGGAAGTTCTTGATTATGTCAAACATGGTATTCAAGATATTATTGTTTTTGAACCTCTTTCAAATAATTTTGATATTTTGAATAAAAAACTATCTGATGTTAATGCAAATATTCAAGGATATCAAATTGCTTTAGGTAATGATGAAAAAACTGTTACTATGCATTTAAGTAGTAATCATAGTTTAAGTAGTTCTATACTAAAACCAAAAGAGCATCTTGAGCATCATCCAGATGTATTTTTTGAAGGGACTGAAGAAGTTGAAATGAAACGTCTTGATAGTTTTGATATTGGAGAATCTAATTTCGTTAATATGGATGTTCAAGGATATGAACTAGAAGTATTAAAGGGTGGAGCAGAAACTTTAAAACAAATTGATTATGTATATTGTGAAGTCAATCGTGGAGAAATGTATGAAGGTAATGCCATGATTGAAGAGATTGATGACTTTCTTTCACCTTATGGATTTGAAAGAGTAGAAACCTATTGGCCAGAAACTTGGTATAAATGGGGAGATGCACTTTATATTAAGAAGAAATGAAAATATGTATTCTGACTATTGCAACAAATAAGTACATTCAGTTTGTTGAGCGTCTTTTGGATAATATTGAAGATAACTTTCTGAACGGTCATGAGATTCAGTGTCTTCTTTTTACCGATCATGAAGTAGAGGCATCTGATAATGTACGAGTTTGTCAAATTGAACATGAACCTTGGCCAATGCCTACTCTGAAGAGATACAACTACTTTATAAAAGAGAAAGAGTTTATCTCTCAGTTTGATTATTGTTTCTACTTCGATGTAGATATGGGTCTGGTTGATAAGGTTAGTGATGAGGTTCTGAGTGACCTTGTTGCTACGATGCATCCATATCAGTCCTTCCATAAAAAAGAAGAGAGGACTTATGATAGAAACCCTGCATCTCTGGCATATGTTCCCTATGGTGAAGAAGGTGAGAACTACTATGCTGGCGGATTCAATGGTGGTTCAACCAAAAGGTTTCTTGAGATGGCAGAGGTTATTGCTGACCGTGTAAATCGGGATCTTGAGAATGGAGTAATCGCTCTTTGGCATGATGAATCACAGATGAATCGTTATCTTATTGATAATCCACCAACTCTGAGTTTGACTCCATCTTACTGCTTTGCTGAGGAACAAATGGGTAATCCTCAGTATCCTTATGAACCAAAAATCATTGCTTTGAAAAAGAATCACAATGAACTTAGATCTTAGAGAAATCCCTGCTGTTTATATGAATCTTGAACAGCATAAGGAAAAAAATGAAAGTATGCAGAATCTATTGAAACAATATGGGTTCAAGCATATCATCCGTGTTGAAGGTGTTGCCCGCCCAGATAATCCTGTGGCAGGATGTTCTGCTGCTCACCACAAAGGACTATGTGAGATTGACCCTCCATTTGTTCTGTTTGAGGATGATTGTGTAATGAAGAACTTTCGCCCAGAGATTGAAGTTCCTGATGATGCTGATGCTGTTTATCTTGGTATTTCATCCTGGGGTAGAATGAATGGTCACTCTGGTCCTTATGTGCAATATGAAAAAGTCCAGGGTGATCTCTACCGAGTTTACAATATGCTTGGTGGACATTCAGTCTTGTATTTGACTGATGAATATGTTAAAATGTGCCAAAGGATAACGTATCACGCTGGATACATAATAGAGGATTACCAAGACATTGGATTCGCTGAGGTTCAGCGTTGGTTCAATGTTTATACTTTTGATGATCCATTCTTTTTCCAAACCAGTGGATATCACGGTACTGTGAATCCACTGACAAGCTATCCCACTGAGGAATGCTTTAACTATAATAAAACTTATTTCCTACCTGAGAGAGTTGTATGACTAAATCACTAGTTACTGGTGGTGCTGGATTTATTGGTTCAAACCTTGTAGACCGTTTACTTGAAATGGGACATGAGGTTGTTGTGATTGACAATGAGTATTCCGATGCTCACGATCAGTTCTATTGGAATGATAAGGCACAAAACTATAAGTATGATATTCGTGACTATGTAAATACACGTCCACTCTATGATGGAGTAGACTATGTATTTCATATTGCTGCAGAAGCACGTATTCAACCTGCTATCGAAAATCCGATTGAGGCAGTCAGTATTAACTCTGTTGGTACAGTGACCGTTCTTCAATGTGCTCGTGAAGCAGGTGTTAAACGTGTGATGTATTCATCCACTTCTTCTGGAT
>Ga0129333_10005482_pt1 | contig 11943 bp, 6 predicted proteins | sample CPB6_08_DNA_FD_94474 | JGI IMG/M metagenome (GOLD analysis project Ga0129333, IMG submission 94474) | Freshwater to marine salinity gradient microbial communities from Chesapeake Bay, USA - CPBay_Sum_0.6_0.8_DNA | ecosystem: Environmental > Aquatic > Marine > Coastal | place: USA: Chesapeake Bay... | reverse complement strand
TGAATTCCTCATCTCAATAGTGAATGAGGTGTTTGCCCCTGTGGTGTTAGCATAAATACTAACTCTAATTCTTGAATTAACTGATGCTAGAACATATGAAGAAACAAACTGACTGTATAGGTAGTTATTTTGTGTGTTTGTAATTACAGTACCCGATGCTGCAGAACCAGTCGCAATGTTTGCAATAAAAGTAGTTCCATCAGACGCCATTTCATCTATAACAATCCAATAAACTAAAGTACCAGCACCTGCAGTTCTTTGAGCAAATAAATTACTAGCCCAAACACCTGGAATAATTGTTACAGTATCTAATGAAGTCGCAGGTGTAATAAATTGAACTATTTTAGTATCACCATCTGCAGGGTCAAAACTTGATGTTACTATTGTGGTTTGAGTTCCAATATTTGGAAACAATAATAAATCATCAGTTATTAAAGACCCGATTGGAACTGTTTGTGTTGCACTTGGTCCATCGTAGTAATAAACTAAACCACTTGATATACCATTAACTCCCGATGTACCATCAGTACCTGAAGACCCACTACTTCCATTTGTTCCATTAGTACCTGAAGACCCACTAGTACCATTAGTTCCCGACGTTCCATTGGTTCCACTAATACCACTTGAACCCGAGGTACCGCTAGATCCATCAGTTCCACTTGTTCCTGAAGATCCATTAGTTCCATCTGTTCCACTTGATCCGCTAGTTCCTGATGATCCTGAAGTACCGCTACTTCCACTAGTTCCATCCGTACCACTACTTCCACTTGTTCCTGAAGATCCGTTAGTACCGTCTGTTCCGCTTGAACCTGAAGAACCACTTGTTCCGTTTGTACCTGATGATCCATTTGTACCATTAGTACCCGAAGATCCATTTGTACCATTAGTACCTGATGTGCCATTAGTACCACTACTTCCTGATGTGCCATTAGTACCACTACTTCCTGACGTTCCGTTCGTACCGCTACTTCCTGATGTTCCATTTGTTCCTGAACTTCCACTTGTACCATCAGTTCCGGATGTACCAGACGCACCACTTACACCACTTGAACCTGAAGATCCACTAGTTCCGTTGGTTCCCGATGTTCCATTGGTACCACTAGTACCACTTGAACCCGACGTTCCATTTGTTCCACTAGTACCACTTGAACCCGACGTTCCATTTGTTCCACTTGACCCTGATGTTCCATTGGTCCCCGATGAACCGCTTGTTCCATTAGTTCCACTAGTACCATTTGTACCCGAAGAACCAGAAGTTCCATTTGTACCTGAACTACCAGATGTTCCATTTGTACCTGATGAACCACTAGTCCCATCAGTTCCTGACGTTCCGTTAGTACCACTTGAACCTGAAGTTCCATTTGTCCCACTAGTACCATTAGTTCCGTTAGTACCTGAAGTTCCATTGGTTCCTGAAGTTCCGTTAGTACCTGAGGTTCCGTTGGTACCATCAGTTCCACTTGTACCGTTTGTACCCGAAGAACCATCAGTTCCACTTGTACCGTTTGTACCCGAAGAACCAGAAGTTCCATTTGTTCCACTTGTACCATTAGTTCCTGAGGAACCGTTAGTACCAGAACTACCACTAGTTCCATTCGTTCCAGATGAACCCGAGGTACCATCAATACCACTTGAACCATTTGTTCCCGAACTACCACTTGTACCTGAAGAACCAGAAGTTCCATTTGTACCACTACTTCCTGATGTTCCATTTGTTCCGCTACTACCACTAGTCCCGTTTGTACCACTACTTCCTGAGGTTCCAGAAATTCCACTTGTACCATTCGTACCGTTTGTACCTGAAGAACCGTCAGTACCACTAGTCCCATTTACCCCACTCAACCCACTTGACCCTGAAGACCCATCTGTTCCTGAACTACCACTTGTACCGCTTGACCCAGAAGTTCCGCTCGATCCACTAGTACCACTTGACCCAGATGTTCCATTCGAACCACTTGTACCGGAACTACCAGAAGATCCATTTGTTCCACTTGACCCAGAGGATCCACTAGATCCTGATGTCCCACTTGTTCCTGCTGCCCCTGTGGCAGTGATCCCGGTAATCGACACAGTGTTACCCGAATTATCGTAAAGAACAATTGTACTTGACCCTGAAAAATATGTTCCACCAGTAGTATAGACATCGAAGGGCCTGAAAATTCTCCAATTTGAATTAGATGTTCCACCACTAACACCTTCTATTGTGGATCCAGTCCAAGCATTTATAAATGCCTGACCATTTGCAGTATTATTTTTTACCGTTGTACCGAAATTTGAAATTACTACTGTTGGTCCGCCCGGCCCAGTTGATCCAGTTGCATTGTTCCAGAGGGTATCATAATTAGAAATGTTGAATTGGTAGAACTGATCGGTCTCATAAACATACACCACCATGCCCAATCTTTTTCTACCGCTGGATATATTATCAGAATTCAAAGTTAATACATCCGGAGAAAATACTGAACCACTTCCTTTGGTAAAATTTATTGGTATTACGTTTCCAGAAAACTCAATCAATCCACTACTTCCAGTTGGAATTTGATATGTTAGATCAGATATATTATAAACTTCCGAATATCCTCCAACAGTTAATATACTATAGTTGGTACCAAAGGTCTGACTTCTGAGTACACTTGGTGTACCTATTGATAATGTTGGTGATATGGGATTTTTATACAGACCTGACATTTTATTGTTATGAATTCACTTTATTATTGTATATCATTTCCTTTAAAATAAATACGGAAATTATTGTTTAATTTGAATATTGGACTCGGGAAAGTTGTATAAACTCGATACACATCTTGTGGTATTGTTGATCCTGTATAATTAAAGGTGTATGTATATATTGTTTGTTCCATATTAACCGGACTCAATGATTGTGCGTTACCAGAATCATTCAATCCGATTTCTACTTGTTTCAATCCATTTGTAGATCCTGTTGGAATAATCCATGTGTACCATGCTTGACATCCGACATAATTTTGTGGAACTTCTGTAGTAAAGAAGTTGTATGCAACAATATTGTTTCCAAAACTATCTAAACCACCCGAAGTTGTTGGAACAAACTGTGTAATTATTCCTGGGAATGAACCTCCAGTCCACCCACTATAATTTACATATAGATTCATGTCTATGTTAAACTGTGTTTGATCTTGAGTTGGTTGAGATGAATTTGTAAATCCAAAGAAGTTAGAACCCCCATCATACATATACTGACCTATTGACGTAGATCCTGTTACTGGTTCTATGAACAAAAAGACTTGATTCACAAACGTTGGACTTGAAGTAGGTGTTGGTGTTAATGTTGGAGTTAACGTGGGTGTGACAGACGTAGTAACAGTTGGAGTTACCGTATTTGTTGGAGTAATTGATGGAGTAATTGTTGGAGTTACCGTGTTGGTTGGGGTAATTGATGGTGTTGGTGGTGGAGATGTTGAAGTGACAGTTGGTGTAGGTGTTGTGGTTGGAGTTTTTGTTGGGGTTGTTGTGACAGTAGGTGTTGGGGTGTAACCAGAAGAAGGGGTCACTGTTGGGGTTACTGTGTTAGTTGGTGTTACAGTGTTCGTTGGTGTTGGTGTTACAGGGCATCCACTTGTGTTACTTGGGGTTGGTCTTGGTGAAGTTGCCGGTCTTGGAGTTTTACTTGGTTTTGGACAACCACAAGGATTTGTACAAGTTTCTGTTGGTGTTGGGGTTATTGTAGGTGTAATAGTTGCGGTTATTGATGGTGTAGGTGTTGGAGTAGGTACTTTACAAGGATCGTAAGATGGTGTAGGTGTAGGTGTGGATGTTGGTGCTGGTGTTGGAGTTCTTGTAGGTGTTATGGTAACAGTAGGTGTTGGAGTTAACCTTGGTACTTGTAAAATGTTATTACAATCGTTTCCACAAAATTGACCCAATACTAAAATTGTATAAGTTCCATATATTTCTCTTGGTGGACTTAAAAGTGAAGAATCAAAAAAATATGGTAACAATTGTGTTCCAAGATTTATAACAATATTTTGATTGTCTGGCTTGAACAATATTTGGGCATATTGACCATTATAAGACGGACTAGAAATTGTTATTGTTTGACTCATCGATACTTTTTTATAAATACCTATTTAAACAAAATTGGTCTAAACAAAATAATTTGGATCCAATATAATTGGTGGATTTGCACCTACTTGACGATATATAACTGTTCCATTTCCACCCACCTCTATGTCAAAACTTCTTGGATCATTAACATCTGTTCTTCTAATAATGTATTCGGTATAATTATAAGGATGTATTTTTTCGGGATTTTGACCATCTGGTCCCGGACATAATGGTAACAACAAATTCGGACTTGGAGGATTAATTACTGGCTTTCTCGGAATCCAAGAACTTGCCATACATCCTATTGTGGTGGGCCAAGCATTACCACCGCAATCAACAAAAAAACCGTCTGAACCAGTCCAGTCACAAGTTGTGGCAGATAACGAAGGTATGATTGTCAATGGATTACCAGAGTATGGGTAAGTAATATTAGAATACCACGGAACAGACCAAGTTCCCCCATCACAACGGTGACTCATGCTGCCAACTGTTCTTACAACACTCCTCACTCTAATAAAAGGGTCAATACTTCTAAGTGCTGTGTTAGAACTCGATGAGTAATTTATGTCGGCATAATAACTTGGATTTACATTGTTGATAATGAAAGTAGTTACCGTTCCAGAACAAGCGGAACATAAAGGGTCATTTCCACCGTAGTTGTTAGTTATCAAATTCATATTGATTATCATTTTGAAATTTCCGGGGGCATTACTTGTAGTTACTAACGATGAGGGATGAAATGACCAAGATTTTAATGTAAATTGATTATCGGCACAATTTGAATTTATATTGAGTGGTTGATAGTGATCAAAAATAATTACTTTATAATAATCGACTGATGTTGGTAAAGGGGCTGTTGGTAACCATCCTATATTAGTCATTCTCGATAAATAAGAATTATAAAATGCGTCTCTATCGGTTTGACTTGAACACGTAATTGTTATCACATTATTAACTTTTGTGACATTCACTGTGTTTGGTATATTAGAAGTACATGTTGTAGTTACACCAGTATTAAGTGTTATACAGTTTCCACCTAATGGACCAAGAGGACTTATAGGTGAATAAAATGTTGGTGTAAGTGTGTCCATTCTTGAATTTTCAGCGGCACTACATGGACATGAGGTCCCCCCCTGATTTGAGGCGTTTAAATATGGATTACTCAACCCAGGAAATTCAGGGTGAAAATACTTGAAAATATCTTCGTTTGCCAAAATGTTTGCACTACAACCAGTAACGGTTAAGTCAACATCAAGAAGGTTACAAGTAAAACTAGCATTTGAAGTTATTGATGATAAAATAATTTCTTGTCCATACGGGTAAGAGTAAAATTGTTGTATACAAGAATCACATTCGAACCGTTCCAAACAAGTGAAGTATAAATCCCAAGAAGTTTGGTTTTGAGTTTGATTCGGTATCACTTCGATTATTAAATAATCGCCATTATTAATAACAAAGTTACTCAAATTAATAACTTTCATAAAATAATTGCTGGTGGCCTGAAAAGTTTGTAAGAAAACATATTTTTTTGGTAAACTAGTTACTCTATAATCAATATTTTTATTTAGGTTATGAGGAAAATTATTTGGACATTGCTGAACCCCACCTACTGTAATATATTCCACCACAATTGGTACATTTCCATAATTCGATCCAATAAATGTTATCTTCAAGGTGTCTGGAACAAGTTGACCTTGAAATGCGTAAGGAATATATTTTTTACTTGGGTCTATATCAAAATGTGCATACATACTTCCCGGAAGAACTGCCGAACCCGGGAATGTTGAATACTGTACTCTATGTTCATATGCTCCAGTAAGTGTTCCATTAGTACAATTAAATGATTGTATATTAACTTCTTGAGATGTGAAACAATCCATCATTGCTTGAGTTGTTCCAGAAATCCCAGTTGGGGTGTATGTTGTTCCAGCAATTGTAACGGCTTGTAGAACTGGTGTATATACCCCAGGAGGTAACATCGGGGAATTTAATCCAGTCATCGGATGGTTGTAATTGTAAGGACCAACAAACGGATACGGTGTACCAAAACCAGATTTCAATGCAATGTTTCCAGATGAATCATACCAGAAAATTGTATACGCCTGGATGTTACCACAAGTTCCAGTTAAATTTCCACATGTCAATTGACCAACAGTATTTAAGTTATATCCAGAAAGACCTAAGTTACATGGGTCTGTACATAAATTCATGGTGGTCACACAATTCTCATCTAATGTGGTGACGATACCACTGGCATCAAATGTATTATCAAATGGGGTGCTCACAAAACTACCTCCAGTTGCAATTGACATATTAATTAATGCTATAAATCCTGGCGGATAGGGTGATACTCCACCTGCCGGTGGAATGATTAAATTCATTGTAATATTTTGAGAAATACAATCAGATGTTAACTGTTGGATTACTAAATCATCTTGACCCAAGGTATAAACATCATTATTACCACTTGGTTCGGCATCTGTAATTAAAATAATTATTTTTTTATGTGTTGGCAAGAAATTTCCTGCAATTCCAAAATTCACAATTCTATCAATTGCAACATCAGAGGGTTCTGGTCCATTATAACCCCACCCCAATGAAAGCCCCAAAAGAGGATTATTTAATTTATTTAATTGTACAGAAAAAGAAGATTGATTGTTTGGTGTCATAACTTCCATTGCCGTTATAACCTGTGCTCTGTCCGGCCCAAAGTTTTGGTAAACATATTTTTGTGATGCCGGAAGAGAAGTGTAATTTATTGATGATGTGTACGATAGGTTATTTGGGTAATCGGCTTCATCAAATATCACTAGTCCAAGTCTGTAATTGTTATTTGAATTAGTAATAATATTGTTTACAATAATTGCTATGTTTGCTTTGATAGCATTTATTGCAGGTCCCATACTTCCAGTGTAATCGACCACAAATACCACATCCATTCCATCTTCACAATTAACCTCAGGTAGAGGTAAAGAAGAACTACTTGGGGTGGGTGTTGGTGTAGTAGTTGGTGTTGGTAATGGAAAAGTAGAAGAAACCGTAGGTGTTGGTGTGGTAGTTGGTGTTGGTAATGGAAAAGTAGATGAGGGAGTTTGAGTTGGTGTTACGGTGACTGTTGGAGTGATAGTTGCTGTAATCGTCGGTGTTGGTGTTGGTGACTGAGTGTTAAATTGAAAATCATTTGGTTCACAAACAAGTGGATTACAGTCAGGGCAATCCGGATTGAACATAGAAAATCTATCTTTTAAAATTTTAAAATTGTGTTTGATTTCAGGAGCCGTTAATGGTGACACATAAAATCTAAACTGAGACAACGCCCCATCGAAAGTACCCCCAAAATTCTGTTCTAACACAATATTTGTGTTTAAACCAGAAAGAGAAGTCCCACTTAAAACATTTTTGGGAAATAATTCTGGATCTTGAATATAGTCTGAGTATGGTAAAGTACAAGCAGATAATATTAAATTCTCCCTTAATCCTTGAGTTCCACCTCCCCAAGACATATTGAATGGTACGCCAACTTGTCTTTCTTTATCGGTGTCAAGAGGACGTGGAATAATCTCTTCAAAGTCCTCTACTGTAAAAAATATTTTTCCATTTACATATATTTTTAAAGAACCTTGTCTATAAACAACGTCATCTAACCATTTTTGATTCAGTTTTACAATCTCTATTTCTTTTGGATCTAAACTACAGTGAGTGATCGGTGGTGAAATTAATTTTACAGTATCGTTTGCTAAAGAGTCCAAATATTTTATTTCTGTAATATCACCTAAACCACCAAAATACCTCAAGTCACATTTATCAAAAAACGTGTATCTTCTCCACACAATGTCTAATAATAACCATTTTGGTATATCAAAAAATTCACTACACCTATCTAAACAGTAATCGTATATACCTTTAGGTGAACAATAGTTATCGATTGTATGTCCAGTTGTGTAAGTAAATCCTGTTGTCTCACAAGTCCCGGTTGTTTCACAGGATCCAGTAATTCTTAAACTTCGAATACAAATTTTTGGGTTTTTTGGATCACCAGAAAATCTGACGGATAAGGCATTAGATAATGCATCAAGTTTCGGATCTTTCTCACATGTATCTTCAATAGAAGTCCATCCACTCATCGAACACGGATGACAATCCTCACATTCACAATCATTACAAGTAGTACATGTGGGTGTACAAACTGGTTCGGGTATGCAATGTATTGGACTTGATGTTGGTGTTGGTGTCGGAGTTGGTGTTGGTTGACAAGGTGGACATATTAAAGGTACAACAGGTAATGGCGTTGGTGTATATCCAGTTGTAAAATAACAAGGATGTGATTTACATTCCCAACCACACTTATCACAAGGTAATTCATTACATCCACACCCACAACTTGTTATCTGCTGTCCACAGACATTACACCCATAGTTTACATGTGGATCATGAATTCCATCCTGGGATCTTGGTGGATAAACAAAAATACATCGACTGTTTGTAACACCTGTGTTACAACAAGCACAAGTCACCCAACAATCTTTCAAAGGTGTTGTTACTCTTGTATATCCAGTAAAACAATTCGGTGTACCGTCAGCATGATGATAAAATTTGTTTTCAGCACGAGTCCCTAAATAAAATACAGTACCCGCATTATCTGGATATAATTCATTTAGAGTAGTTTCATTTGGACCTGGAGTATATTGATCTATGAGTCGTGGTCTAACGACCATTTCTACTGCCCAACCTTTGGGGACTCTTTCAGGTAAAATTTCATAATCATACCCAAATAATTTATAAAATCCTTGATAAAACCCTCCGTAAAGTTCATGATACTTTCCAACTGAAGGTTCAATCTTACCTTCTACCTCATAGAGTGTGGTTTTGGTAATTCCAGAAAACCTATTATACTGTGAAGTATAACCAGTAACCTGAAACATTTTCATTCTTCTGTCAAAATATGTTCTTTGAAATTTCAATAGATCGTCAAACAACCCATTCGTGTAGGTAATAGTAGGTCCAACAATTTTGTCAACCAATCCATTATCCATACCAACTAAACCTATGTCACAAATTGTTTGTGCTGTAAAACATGAAAGATCTAAGTTTTCTTCATTATAATATGTTTCTGAAACAAGAAGATTTCTATCGTCATAATTTTTGTATGTCAGATTTAATTCTTGTGTTGTTTCTAAATTATTGATATCATAATATACTGGTAATCTATTGCCATATCCTTGGGCAATCAAATATGGTGAAAAAACTACTTCCTCATTATAATCTTTCTCATCAGAAGTCAAAGACATGTCTGAAATATCATGAGCAAAGTTGAGTTTTAACTTATTATATACGTATTGATTAATGTTTTGTTGAGCCATTTTTGTATAAATACCTCCATCGCAATATTTATCAAAAAAATAGATATGTTAGTTTTCAATAAAAATATTCTTAAAGGATCTTACTTTTTTCATTTGAAGGAGCACAATAATAAACTTATGCTACACTTTAATAACCTTGGTGTTTTAAATGAAAATAATACAAGTTTAATGACATTCATTTTTTCTAAAGATAAATTAAGTAATGTAAATTATTTAATTGAAAATCTCATAAATGAAAAAAAAGACTTAAAGGGTAAGGAATTGGAAAAAGAATTTGTAAAAATCGACAAAGGAGTTGACCAAAAAGAAATCAGAGATCTCACACAAAAATTGAAATCAATTTTTACAAAATTCAAAGAAAATAAAGAATTTACCTTAGATACTAAAGACAAAAAAAGTTTAGAAAAAAAATCCCCACAATTATTGGAAGTAATTCCAATGATATTAAAAAAAATAATTTCTTCTAAAGTTGATCTTAAAAGATTTGTAAGGTTTTTAGGTAAAGAAATAACCGTTAAGTTACCCAAAGAAGTTTCATCCGGAGAAATTGATGAATTAGTGAATGATGATGGTACTTTTATTAATTCTAGTGTTCCTTTGTTGAATCTTTGGTTACATCCAAGATATACTCAAGATATGACGGTTGCTATGACAAGACAAACTACAAACCCAATAGTTCGTGGTTATAGAGTTTACTATGGTGAATCAAAAAATTTAGAAAAGTCATTAATCAAAGAAGTGGATTATACCGGAAGTTATGCTTGGGAAGATGTCCAAGATGCCAAAACTTATAAGGAAGCCGATAAAATTTTACAAGACGTTAATGGGATTAAAAATGAAAAAAATAGAGACGAAAGATTAGATATTTTTGGGTTTGATCCTGAATTGGATGCGGAATTAGAGGACGCAAAGGAACATGGCTTTTGTAAAAAATGTTTTACCAAAAGAAGACTTTCTGAGTTAGAAAAAAATAAAATGGAAAGTATAATTGATGAAATATTATTAGATAAAAAAAAATCTAGCAAAGAGGTGATGAAAAAAAACACTGATTCCCCATCAAGTCCTGTAGAAAAAATTTTAGTTAAAAATTTAGAGTCAATTAAAAAATTGGCAGATAAAGAAGATTTGGATTTCAATTCACTTTTAAAAAAAATAAAAACTGATGAATAGTGAATTATATGGTCAAGAAATTGTAATTCCAGATGAAGTAATAAACCATCTTACGATATGTTTTGAAAATGTGCCAAGTTCCAATTCGAACACCGAGGGACATAATAGAAATCAGGAATTACGAGATACTGGGTATGTGACTTATCAACAACTTGGAAGGATGAAAAATTGGTTTGATTCTTTCCAAGGTAAAAAGGAGGACGCACCATATGTTTTGAATGGGGGAGATTATATGTATAATTGGATAAATAATACATTACAAAGTTTAAGGAACGGAACCAACCTTCAAACAAAAATTGATAAAGAGTACCAACCTGAAGACATAAGTGATGAACTTATAACCGATATGGGATGGTTGTCAAATATGAATAGACCGTCCAAAGAACATAGTAGTGAAATTGATGATTTGAAAATTACAGAAAGTGTAAAAAGAATAAACCAAATAATAAAAAAAATAATATAAAATGGCAACTTCAGAAAGATTGGATTTTAGTCAACCTCTAAATGATTTAGGTATTATTGGTCAGGATCAAAGAAAAAAATTAATCCCAAAAAATGACTACAAAGAAACTAATCAGTATTCCGCAACCAATAAAGATGCAATAAGTGATGGTGATGATTTTGGTAAAGGTACTGGAGTGTTTTTGGACACAGTAAACGGAGGTTCTCAACTTGATATCATTGAAAGAAAAAATGAAATTAAGATAAATGAATATCAACCAAACAAACCATATACAACTCCCTCGGCTTAAAATGAAACTTTACAAAAATTTAAAAGGTCTTATTCTTGAAATAGCATCCTCAAGTACAATTGTGGATGCGATTAAAAAAAGAAGAAGAGTTATAATTTATTATGAGGGTGACGAACCAGGGGGAAATGGCCTTAGGATTATTGAACCAGTATGTTATGGGTATAGTAAAACTGGAAACCCGGTTTTAAGAGCCTGGGACCTTGAGGGTGCTTCACATAGGGCATACTTAGGACAAAAACCACTTCCAAGTTGGAGATTATTTAGGTTAGATAGAATCCAATTTATAAGACCAACAACTGAGTTCTTTGACTCACCTCAACCAAATTATAACCCTTTAGGAGACAGAAGTATGTCAAGAATAATAATAAACGCAAAATTTGAATAATATGAGTGCTGAAGATGATTTGATAAAAAAACTTATGATATCAAAACAAATCATGCAAAAACATGATACAATGGGTAGAGGAGCGGTTAGAAATATAACTAATATAACACCTGAAGTTGAGGATTACCAAGCACCTACAGCTAAGTATAATATCCCTCAAGAATACATGAATGAGTCTATGACTATGGAACAT
>Ga0129333_10005479_pt1 | contig 11945 bp, 21 predicted proteins | sample CPB6_08_DNA_FD_94474 | JGI IMG/M metagenome (GOLD analysis project Ga0129333, IMG submission 94474) | Freshwater to marine salinity gradient microbial communities from Chesapeake Bay, USA - CPBay_Sum_0.6_0.8_DNA | ecosystem: Environmental > Aquatic > Marine > Coastal | place: USA: Chesapeake... | reverse complement strand
TTGGAGTGACCGCCTGAGCCACGACAGAGGTCGCAGATAGCCCATTCCTCTTGGACATGGCAACGACCTATCTCCTCGTCAGCAATCGCCTGACGAATAATCTCGGCATGTGTAGTTTTCATGAAATAACCCCTTTTCTAGTAGTTCCTAATAGCCTATTCCACTAGTTCATCAGATTTCTAAGAGGCAGTCTCTCTGAGTGCCGGGGCTGAAGGCCATATTAGCTCGAATACAAGCTCGAATACTGATTCCAAAGAAGCCCCGCACTTTGTTTGGGCCGCAGTCGAGCGTCGGGGCTTCGGACCGCAAAGAGGCAGGGTGGTTAGCCCTGCCCCCTGACTAGGCGTAGTAGTTGTAAGCGTTGCGGTAATGACCCCAGTCGAGAGGGTCGTTTGCGAACTGGGCGCAGGCGAGCACCTCATTCATGCAATCGTCGCAGAACGCATGAGGCGTGTCGAGCCAGCCCTCGTCGCCTTCGCAACGCTCGCAGGTATCGGGCTTTATTTTTCCAAGTTGTGTTTTCATAAGACAAGGGTAACAAGTGGGTACTTCAGGTTTCCAAACTGGTGATGGCACACCCCGTCTTATAGAGCGTGGGTAGAGCCCCGTATCTAATTGTTGTCGGGGTCGAGTGTCGGGGCTTTTGATAAACGAAAGAGCGCCACCATTTCTGATGACGCTCCTTTGCTTATTTCTTTAGCATTTCTGCAAGGTCGTCAAGAACCTGAAGCACTCTCTCCTTGAGTCCGCCTCTGCACACATGGCTCCAAGCGATGGTGACAGCCTCTTCAATTTCAGGACTGCCTTCAAAGTCATCTTTCCAAATTGTCTTTTTGTAAACCAAGAATAAGTTTCTGAGTGAAATCCATTCGTCAAAGGTGGCAATGGTGGCGTAATCATTCCTGAACTTGGTTACCTGTTCAGAAGTAGAGAACACCCTTCCCGTGAAAACCCACACACCCTCTTTCTCGTCATAAACAACCATAATCAACCCTTTCAGAAGTAGATATATACAACATACAGTACCGGCACTTCAGGTTTCCAAATATGGCCAGCCCCGCTTCTACGGCTCAGCGCCTCAAGCGCCGGGGCTCCGGGGCAAATTTCAGCCGGGTGAACAGGCTGAAACTGGTGGGCTCACCAAGTCGAAAGGTCGACGCCACCGTGTGGGAAGTTCTCGGCGAAGCCTGTTGTCCAAATCGAGTTGCCTGTTGGACACCTGTAAGTGTCGTGCTGCCCGAGTTTGTCCAGTATGTCCACGATTACTTCGTCACCAGCGACTGTCACCAGTACGACATGGCCCTCGTAAATCTTGTACGAGGCGTCACCTGCATTGATGTAGGTGCCAATGCGCAGTTTCTCTGCGTCTATGAGTTGCGGCGTGTAGTTCATTCGCATTCCAACCCGTCCATGAATGCCTCGTTGTCCGAGTACCACCCGAGGTCGTCCTCCTGTACGAGGTGTCCGTCGAGTGTGTACTCTCCGTCGTCCCACTGGTTCGTGTCGCTCATTTTGTGCCCCTTTCAGTTGGCCTTGCTTCCTGTACTCCACACACTACAACGAGGGTACTTCAGATTTCTACCCTCCTGCGAACAGGCCAGCCCGGGCGAACATGTGTTCGTGCGCGACCCGGAGTCCCGGCTATCCGGTGCGAGTGGCGGGGCTGATGAAAAAATTTGGGGGTGTAACAAGGTTTTTATTCCCTGTCACACCCCCAACGGGGGGATTAGAACTCGTAGGAGTAGTAATACCTGCGACCGCTCAGGTGAAGTACAGCCCAACTATCCAACGAATCACCAATCTGAACCCACCTTCCGTTTTTGCGGAGTGTAAAGCATGCGGTTGGGTTGTTTGGGTTTGGGGTAATTTCCCAGTCGTTGCTGTAAGGCTTCGCACCTTCGGCTGGTTTGACGTCATCGCGCTGAACGATAATTTTCTTTCCATTTTCGCTAACAAAAATAATTGTCACCGAGTGGGTATCTACTCCGTTGCTGATGTGTGCGCCGTTTCCGACTACTGGCTTCGTTCTTTCTTTGGTTTCCATTGTGTCCCCTTTCGTGGAACTCGTTTACAAAATAAACTTTACAGCACGGGTACTTCAGATTTCCAAAAACAAACATGTGTTCGGTTTTTTATTTACAGCCCCGCTACTCAGATTTTTTACAAGCATGCCGGGGCTAATTAGAAAAAAGAGCAGGTGCTTTCGCACCCACTCTCTTTGCCGTTATCGGGTGGCGTCGTTTACTCGGTTGGAAAGGTTCTTGATAGCGGTTTCCAAATTGTGAACCACCAAAACAAGGTAACTATTCATAATTCGGTCGCTTTTCAGGTTTTCCTGAATGATGTCTCTCGTTTTGATGAGCGACAGGATTTCCTCTGCGCTCTCTGCGAGACTGAGTGTGGTTTCTGTTTCCATTTCGTGCCCCTTTCGTAAGGCTTGTTGTTGTTACTGATTACTTTACAGTATGGGTACTTCAGATTTCCAAAAGCGAACATTTGTTCGCCCAGCCCCGCCGTGCCTTGATGCAAAGAATTTATGCCGGGGCTTTTCGCTCTAAATGTTTTGTGAAGAACATTCCGAAAAGTAAAACTCAAACGGGGAGCAGGGGGTAACAAACTCCCCGGTTGAGTTTCAGAAGTAAACTACCGTGGCCTTTGTCCACTTGACGAACAAATGTCTGCCGGGGACGCCGTCAATGGTGAGCCACAAATACTTTCCGCCCTGAAAGATGTTCTCCGACTTGCGAACTTTCTCAATTTTTCTGATGGTTCCCACTGCGTATCCGTAGGTATTGCGCTCTTCGGCCGTTGTCTTCAGCCCGAACAAGTGAGCCTCGTGACGCTGCTTGTAAGTGTCGTAACAATAGCCAACGAGTATCGTGTTGCCTGCCTGCAAGTCCTCAAGTTTTTCCCGTAACATTTCCATTTGTATCCCCTTTCAGTTGGATAACTAAAGAGTACAGGCCGAGTACTTCAGATTTCCAAACTGAATGCGGGGCTTCCCCGGCAGAAAGAGCTGAAAGATATTGCGTGTATCGAAGCTGGCCGAAGCTATGAGCCCCGCTTACTGACTTACTGAAGCACTCTCTGTCGTCATCAAGTGAAGTCGTATGTCAAGAAGCAAGTCCTGCATTTCGCTTGAGGCTACGAGTTCACGGCTAGAGATATTTACTAGCGCCTTGTCAAGAAGTGTGATTATTTCTTTTTCGTTCATTGTGGGCAGTCCTCGTATGGGTTGGGGTTTCCTTCATTGTCCTCGCAAGAACAAAATCCAAATAATTCTACTTGTGTCTCGTGTGTGAGTTCAGTCAAGTCCTCGTATGACGGTGAGCCCCGTAGTTCCTCTATCACTAAACTCCAAAAGTCTACGAAAAGTTTCTCTTGTGCGTTCATCAGTTACCCACCATAACTTTCACAGCCCCAGCCATCACCATCGGCGTCAAGGTTGTCAGTGTCATCATCACCAACCCATACTTCCTCACCTATGTCGGAGCAGTCCTTATCCGAGAATGGGTCATCATCAAGATACATCGGTGGAACTGGTTCTGTTTCGTAATCGTAAAGAACACACTGTTCAGACCAACCAGTGTCGTATCCCGAGTAATACTCAAGACAGCCACCACCACTAGACGAACTACTAGGGGTCAAGATAATCCACAAAACAAAAACGATAACCCCAAGCCAACCGATTGTTTCCATAAATTTTTTGTTGCTAAGTATTTTTTTCATTACTTCGCCCCTTTCATAAGGCTTGTTGTTGTTAGTAATAACTTAGGGCAAGGGTGCTTCAGATTTCTAAAACACGTTGGAGCCCCGGGGTGTGTCACGCACACTCTTCCATCACTTGACCACCATCAGTTATGCGCAACTCGCAGGCGTTGTGTGTCGGCAGGTAGATGGTGTCGCCGATAGTTAGATTGGTTCCGTACAACTTCACGAGCCTGTCCACTACTTCCATAGTGTTGCCCTCGCAGTTTGTTCGGGCTATCCAATAAAGCGTGTCGCCCTCTTTGATAGTGACTGGTGTGCCGTCACAAAAGAACTCACTGTCTTTCGTGTTCTGTCTGTCCAAATATCCAAATGCGAATACTGACGCAAGTGTTATTGCAACAGCGATAAGCACTGTCTTTGCCGTTCGGTAAGTTTGTTCGGTCATTGCTCTCCCTTTCAGTAGGTACTCCAATACTACCCGTACGGTACATCAGATTTCTACGATACCCGTGCGGGGCTATTTCGAGCCTATAAGCGATTTGGAAATCTGAGGTACTGGCACTATATGCTTTACTTATCCACGAGAAAAGGGGAAAGAAAATGGAAGTACAGACAATGAGCCAGTGTGTTGAGTGTGGGCGAGTATTTGACTTGACAGACGAAACACAGGCAGGCGAGTTTTACTACGGTCACGATTGCGAATAGGGGGGTGAGTAATGAGCAAGAACATTATCTGCCCTACTTGTAGTGGCTTTATTCCTAACGGACATACCCCAGGTTTATACCCAGGGGCTATCTCACGGAAAGACAACAAAACAGAAATTTGTTCGCAATGCGGTGAAGACGAGGCAATGGAAGATTTCTTCCGTATGATGAAGAAATGAGCGAAACACCTAACAAGCCACAAGACATATTTGTCGGCAACACTTACGAGCAATGGAAAGAAATTGGCGAACAGCGAGGCTGGGAAAGCGGGGCTAAAGCGCCCACTCGGCAAGAAATACAGGAAGCACTTGAGGCAGGCGATGAAACTACCTTGCTTATGGACGGGTTTGACGAAGCCTTTATCGGTTGGTCACGCCGTATCAACGAGCCACTACTTGCCGTCTATAACTATGACGCACTAATCAGGGTTTGTGTTGAGCGAGACGGTATGGATTTTGAGGAAGCCGTTGAGTATGTAGACTACAATGTCATAGGTGCTTGGGTTGGCGAACAGACACCAATAATCGTTATGCCCTTTATCCACTAATTTACTATCGGAGAAAAATGACAGCAGTAGCAGTAAGAATTAGCGCACCACCGACAGGCAATTTGCCTTGTACTGGAAGGCAGGATTTGTTTTATGGCAAGTACGCCGAAAGACCTGAAGCACGATTGCGCCGTGAAGAAAAAGCCAAAAAAGTTTGTGCTACTTGTTCGCAGATAACTATTTGCCGTGACTACGCCCGTAGTAATGATGAAGTGTTTGGTATTTGGGGTGGAGAAACAGAGATGGAAAGATACAGCGCAGGATTTATGTCGTCAGTACCACCTCACTTGTCACGGAGAGTTGTTACTATGAAAGAAAGATATGGGAACTTATAACGATTTCCTCGCCACGATTTCTATTTACTACGAGACACAACTTGTAGCAGGTGGCGATTTGCGCTACGGGCAAATGTATATGAGCCATCTATGGGAAGTAAAGCCCCGCATAGCAGAGAAACTAAGCAACTCTTTGCTAGACCCGTTTCATAGAGATAACTGCCCACCTAAAGTCCACGAGTTTGTGGAAAGACTTTGGGCTAGCGAATAGGACAGCAAGACGAGCGACGAGGTTTCTGAATAACCCGTGAAGGCTTTTGTTCAGCCTCTTTTTTCTTCTTTTTTTCCTCATCAGCCATACATCAAGAATACACCTTGCGTTTCGAGCTGAGCCCCGCTAATATTTCGGTATGAGTATGCCACCGCTTTACACTTGTATTGTCTGCAACGGAGCCATTGACCCTAACTCAACGCAGTCTTTGAGACTTGCAACAGTGTGGCTAAAGAGCAGTGGCAAAACAGTTCACTCAGTTGAGACAGAGATGTATCGCTATCGGCACGGCTTTTGTAGCCTTGACCCGAACTTCCAGCAGGACAGTCTTTTTTAGCCGAGCCTCATAGTCCCAATTGCCGAGTTGGTCTCGCCAAGAGTTTTACCAGCAGTGTTATTCGTTGTAACTACCCGAGCGTCAAGGTTGTTGAGAATTACCTGAACTTGGTCAAGTTTCTTATTTATTTCAGCAACCGAGTTCATTACCGATTTCATTGCCTGTTCCATTGAGGTATCTATTGAGTTTTCTAGTTCCATAATCCCTAGCCTAGCAAGTATGATGAGCAAGTGAGACTTTATCTTGACCACGACTTACTAGCCCTTGACTTCCCGTATGACCCAGCACAAGTTGCCGAAGTCAAGACTATAGCCGGGGCTGTGTGGGACAAGGTGGACAAGTTATGGAAAGCACCCGTAGCCTCAATTGACGAGGTGCGAGAATTTGCCATAAAGCACGATTTTCAGATAACAGACGAGGTGCTTAGGTTCACAGTCCCAAAGAGAGCGTCACGGAAAGGTGTGTACCTCAAAGGAGACTGGACTTATATCCAATTCCCTTATGACAAAGTTGTACTCAAAGCAGTAAAGCAGATAGCAGGGGTTACTTGGGATAACAAAGAGATGGCGTGGAGAGCGCCACTTACCTCAACAGCCGAAGCAATTGCGTGGGCTAACTCATTTGCCGTACCCATAGCGCCCGAAGTACACGGAGTGTCTGCCTCAATAACAAAAAAGTTAGACGAACTAAAGGAAGCCTCACGCTCAACCGACGCTGACATAGAAGTACCGGGGCTACAAGGGAAACTGCTCCCTTATCAAAGAGCAGGCGTGGAGTATGCGTCTAAAGCCCGTAGAAGTTTTATCGCAGACGAAATGGGACTTGGAAAGACGATACAAGCGATAGCGACACTGGAGTATTCGTCAAAAGATAGCGAAGTGTACCCAGCAGTCATTGTTTGCCCCCCAACGCTTATCCTCAACTGGAAGTCAGAGTGGAATAGGTGGTTGCCTCACAGAAAAGTAGAAGTAATCACTAATCGTAAAGACATACCTGAGCCCCGGTCGTATGATGTGCTCGTTGTCGGCTACTCAAATATTTCTCACTGGGAAAAGCAACTACTTGCGCATAACTCTTATGTGTTTGACGAGAGCCACTACGCCAAAAGTCCAACGGCACAGCGAACTAAGTCGGCTATAAAAATGGCAAAGAGCGCACCAAAACACGGAATAGTTTTATGCCTTACTGGAACACCCGTAACCAATAGACCAGCCGAATACGCCAGCCAACTAGACATAATCGGGAAACTCAAAGAGTTTGGTGGTTTGTGGGGTTTTTACAGACGGTACTGTTCAGCCTTCCAAGACAGGTTTGGTCAATGGAATATCAGTGGTCACTCGCACCTTGACGAACTAAACGACAGGCTTCGTGGTACTTGCTATATCAGACGAACCAAGTCGCAAGTACTTACTGAACTGCCACCCGTGATACACAGTCCACTTGTGGTTGAGGGAACTGATGCGGGGCTCAAGGAATATCGCAAGGCAGAACAGGACATAATAAAGTACATAACTGAAAGAGCCAAAGAGATAGCAATAGAACTCGGGGAAAGCCCGTACTCGGCAGGCGTTATAGCGAGAATAAAAGCCGAAAGCAACGAACACTTAGTGAAACTATCCGTACTTAGGCGACTATCAGCGAAAGCAAAAATGCCACTTGTTGAGGAGTGGGTCAAAGAAAGAGTAGAAAACGGGAAAAAAGTGGTTATCGCTGCGCACCACAGAGACATTGTTGATGAACTCGCACGAAAGTTTGGAAACTTGCGTATTCAGGGTGGTATGTCGGTTGAGGAAGTGGAAGCACAGAAAGCACGATTTCAGAACGAACCAGTCGAGACAGCCCCGGTCATTGTTCTATCTATTCAGGCAGCCAAGACAGGACATACGCTCACTTCAGCACAGGACATATTGTTCGCAGAGTTGCCGTGGACACCTTCAGACTTAGACCAAACATTTAGTCGCCTTCACAGAATTGGTCAAAAAGGAAGCGTGACAGCAACTTATATGCTTACTGACGGGACTATAGACCAAGAGATTTACGCACTCATTGAGAAAAAGCGCAAGGTAGTGAACGCTGCGACTGAAGGTGGCGAGTTCGCTGAAGGTGGCAACGCAACGCAGTTAGTACTTGACTTGCTTACACGCGCCCAGTAAGCCCCGCAGCTTCGTCACGCTGGAAATCTGAAGCACCTGCTTACTAGGCTTACGTTGCCGTAAGGCAAACGAGCCCAAATGAAAGGGGGTGAGCAAAATGGAACAGTGGCAAGAAGAGGGTTTCGCTTCAGAGGAGGAATTCCACGAGTTACAGCGAAGTCTCTGCGAGCAGGAGGAGCGTGCGGAATTCATTATGAGTTACGTCGCTGGTGGTGGCTTGTCAAGCGAGGCACAAATCGCTTGGTTTCACCACACCCGTTCGTGGGGCGAGTAACCCACAGGGGCGAGGGCTAGGGCTGGCAACCCTTGTCTCTCGCTTGCGCGTGTAGCGGGGCTTACTCGGTTTCTTTGGTTGGAACTCTGCCCATAAGTTCGTCAGCAATTAGTTTTGCGTACTTTCTGCGTAGTTTCCATACTTTTTGGTTCATTTCAGCCATTGCGTCAGTCGTTCGTGCTTTCTTTATGCTGTCGCTGTCAAACACGCCGTACTTTCTGAACAAGATGTCGTCAATGTCGTTGTTCTCTATCATTATGTCGGTAATCCAATGGCCCCGCTTGTCAATGCTAAGCAACAGTTCGCAAAGACCCTCAAACCCAAACTCGTTGTAGACACGGTTCACTACTAAGTCGCAAAAATGCGCACGATACATAGTCTCGGCTTCGGCAGTGTGCGTCATAAACTCACTCAACCATACGGCGAGTTCTTCTTTTGACGGAATATCCCCGTCTTCAGGGTCAAACTCAAAGTCGTCTTCCATTAGCCTGCCTTCCGTTGTGCCGGGGCTCTAGTACTCAATAATACTTGTGATAACTGTCAAGCCAGCGACAGAATAACTTCTTGCGCTAACACTTTCTTTTGTGTTACCCACGAATTGTTATTCATTGAGGCAAGCGCCCGTTCGTCTGCTTTTGCGTCACGATAATGGTCAAGGTATTCAGCAATAGCGTTGTAAGCACTCCACCCGTTGTACCCGTAGCCACCTGCGTTTCGTTCGTTGTCATACACTCCACGAACCAACGCAACTACTTGGTCACGGTTTTTCTTTTGTCTCTCCGTACCGTTCAGTTCGTTCGGGAATACCTTGTCAAGTATCGTGGCGAGTTGCGCACTTCGTGGTGGAACATTGATAGCGAGCAGACGATTAGCCGTCAATTGGAAGGACTTAGCCCACTCCGTAGATATTTCTAAGACTTTTTGCGCTTCCTCAATAGCGTTATCAGCATTACGAGTGTGCCGTGCCGTGAATACCCGACGAGCAGATGACTGCCCTGCGATTACGGTATTTTTACACACTGCCCGTATTGAGGTATTGGCAAAGGTGATAGCCGTCTTACCGTCGTGACCATTACGAACTAGCAAGTAACGGTCTATTTTGTCGTTGATACCCGTAGGGTCTATGACGAGTTGCCCTAAGTCAAGCGAACTAAAGAACTCTCTGCCTTCGTCAAGTACGCCACAAGTGTCTACTACTGCGTCTCCCTTAGAAGCCCCGACTATTGCGAGGGCGTAATCCAAACACTCACGGTTTTGTTGTACGACATAGCGAGTACCGACTGTGGCTAGTCCGTCAAAGGTGCCGTCAGGGTTCACTCTTACGGTTGCTCTGCTGTCCTCAATAACCACTGGCGTACCGTCAGGATTTCTGATTAGGTTGCCCTCTGCGTCTACGACTGCGACTTTAGTTGTAACGACATCAAAGTCTGCTTGCGCTGCGAGAAGCATTGCCTCTGCTGTCTGTAAGCCCTTCATAGGCACTCCTAGACGGTGCCACGGCACTTCACGGTTTGCGTAAGCCATTTTCGCTACGCCCTTAGTATCCATTTCTAGTTGGTGCGCCATAACTTCGTGCCTCTCGCTATTATTTCTAGTTAGATTTATCTAAAGGCAAGCATACACTCACACTCTGCCTCACAGTGTATGCCGGGGCTGAGCTGATATGTCGTGGGATACGGAAAAGGGGCAGGCTGTGACACCTACCCCTTCTCGCTTCGGTTTTGTTAGTCGTATTCGTTGCTAACAATAATTCGGTCAAGTGTGCTTTCGGTTATCCAGTCACTACTTGGCGTGTGGCGTGTTGCTGTGAACTCACCAACTATTTGACGGGCAATAGGTGCGATTACCTCAACGCCACGCTTGACTGCGTGAAACTGCGCCACCTTCTTACCTGCCTTGTATCCAACGGCACTACCTACTCCGAACGATACGACTGCTGTCACCATTAGTAGTGCCAGTATTGCGATTACTTCTATCACTTGCTTCCCCTTTGTTAGTAGTTACTTACCTACCTAAGTATAGGGATAGTCATAGTACTTGTCAAGTCACCCGTAAGCCACCCGTAGGCACTTGCGAACTTTATGGAAATACGACTTGCGCCGTGTTTGTGTAGTTGCATAGGTGGCGTGGTGGCTGTAAGCCCCGGATTTTTCTGCTAGAACGGCTTGCGCTTTAGCGAACCACCAATTCTCTTATAGCGATAACTCGCTGTGTGTCGGTACTTTCGTGTACCTTTCGCTGTCGTGAAACTCCCCTTTGCTACTCGGCGCTTCACTCTTTCCCTCGCCTTTCGTCTACGAACTCTGTGTACGCCTTCACTGCTTCCTCAGGTGCGCCGTCTACTAGGTACTGAAACATAACGCCTGCGAGGTCACGCCACTTGCCGTCACTGAATAGTTTTTCAGTAATTGTGTAGCCTTCGTGTTCGGTTGCCCAACTTATTGAGTGTGGCTGTAACTTGTGTAGGTGCGCTACTGCTTCGTAATAAGTAGGGAAACTCTCAATAAGTACGCCGTCTCTCGCTACTTCGTAAGCAACTTTCGCTTCTGTGTTCACTTGTCAAACTCCACTTCCTGCGTCACTCGGATTACTGAACCATACTTCTCATAAAGGTCATCAGTCGCTTTCAGTGTGTCGCCGTGACACCAACGGACTGCGAGACTGCTAATGGTATCGCCTTCCTGAACGATTACCTTGTCTATGTCGCAACGGTAATCCTCGTCACCTCGCATTGAGATAACCATTGCGAATATCGTCACGAGGAATATAAGTGGGAGTGTGATTAGGTCACGCTTGCTTGGTCGGTTTGTGTTGTGTCGCTTCATTGGATTTGCCCCTTTCAGTAGGTACTAATTACACTAGGGTAGTTTGAGACATAGGTCAAGGATTTCCGAACCTTATATTTATTGGGCTATACCCGTAGGGCTACCCGTAGGCACTGCGCCAACCTCATAGGCATTGGTAAGTGGCAAGGTAGGTGGTGCTTCACACTCTATGCCGGGGCTTCGAGCTTGCTGTTCGGTAATGGCAGGTGGATTACTTGGTGACGGTGCGCTTCTTTAGTGGCGACTTCTTTGCGACTGGCTTCTTTACGGTGCGCTTCTTAGTTATGACCGACTTGTGTGGGGCAGGTAGCACTGTCACGGCAACTGCCCTAGCACTCTCAACCACTAGCACTGTCGTTGTTGTCGTTGTCGTAGGTGCTTCGGTAATCACTGGCTCACTCTCAACCACTGTCACTGGCTCACTGTCTGTCACTACTTCGGCTGTCTCGGATACGGGGACTGTCGTAGTCGTAGTGACGATAGTTGTAGTCGTAGTCGTAGGGGCGAGGGTAGTCGTTGTAGTCGTAGGTGTTACTCCATTTATTGTGCCGTCACAGGAAATAGCACAGTCGCCATTGGTCGTTACTGGATTACTACTAGCACCAACTAACTGATAGACGGCACTACGAGCGAGGGCGCTGTCTATTCCGTCACGCCATAGGGCGAGCATAAAGTTAGGGCGATAACCATTGCCACCTGAACCACTGCCAATACCAACGCCGACATACTCACACACTGCGAACCATTGGTGCGCCTGCGCTATGGCGATACCTAGTGAACGGTGACCACCATTGGAATAGGTGACTAGACGCTCAAACGCTTCAGTGCCTATCTCGGTGTCAATAAT
>Ga0129333_10005478_pt1 | contig 11946 bp, 22 predicted proteins | sample CPB6_08_DNA_FD_94474 | JGI IMG/M metagenome (GOLD analysis project Ga0129333, IMG submission 94474) | Freshwater to marine salinity gradient microbial communities from Chesapeake Bay, USA - CPBay_Sum_0.6_0.8_DNA | ecosystem: Environmental > Aquatic > Marine > Coastal | place: USA: Chesapeake... | reverse complement strand
TGTTCTAAATGAGGATTATCAGCTTTATACTGGTCTAATTTTGCTATAGACATAATCTCATCAAACTCTTCACCAGTTTCTTTGTTTCTAAAGCTATACGTTGGCATTTTTCTTTACACGGACAGGTTTAGTTGTAATTTTTGATGGCTGTTCTTTTGGTTTAGTAGTCCTAGTCCTTTTAGGTTTTTCAGGAGGAGGAGATGTAGGGAACTTGTGCCAAGGTTCACCTTCAGACACTACTGTTTTAGGTTCTACTTTGACAGGTTCTGGAACAACCTCTATTGTTTGAGGAGGTTTAACTAGTTCAGGAGGAGGATGAACAACTGGTTCTGTTTTACCAACAAATAATTCTCTAAGCCACTTAAGCATGTTCGCCTCTTTGATTAATTTTATTTTGAAGATAGTTTAAAAGTAGACCGTATGAAGGAAGTATCACTAACAAGCTGATCAGTATCTTACTTATAGAGTTATTAGTTGCAACAATATGCCAATTTGCAGCCATAAACTCATTTGCACCATAAGCAAATGCAGTGAAGAAGAATGCATATGTGTCTAAAAATGTACTTACAACTGAACTTAATGCTGGAGCAATCCACCATGTAGAGTACTTCTCTCTAAGATATTGAAACACATACACATCCAACATGTTACTGACAAAGTAAGCAACTCCTGATCCTAATCCAATTCTAAATGCTACAGAATCAGGAGCACCACCTAACTTAACTACTGCCATAGAAACTATAATAGCAGGAATAAAAGCTAGACCAATCACTGCTCTGCCTGTTTCTTTTCCAAGCATTCTAACAGTTAAGTCTGTTAGAACAACTACTAAAGGAAAAGTAAATGCAGCTAAAGCAATAGGATGACCATAAAAATCAAATTTGAATTGAACAATGTAATTGCTTATCGCTATGATTAAGATATGCAAACCCATTAGCTTATAAGCTAATGACTTATCAACACCTTCTAGTATTTTATTAATCATGATTGTCCTTATCGATAATCATCGTAATCTAATTCAGCAAGCTCTTTTAAAGATTTTTTCTTTAGTACAGTATCTAGGTTCCGATATAACTTCCTACTTTTAGTAGACTGTTTGAACTTGTAATAATGTTTGCCATTAGATTCTTCTTCGTATTCACGAGTACGAGTATTATCTTTCTTGCTCATATTAGAATTATTTCTCCTGAATTAGACCTGGAAATGCATCCTTAATAATCTGGGGAGTGATTCCTTTAAAAGGAAGCTTTTTATCTTTTACTGCACATAGTAACTTAGCATCATCTTTATCTAAACTTTCCAACAAACCAATGAACAATTGCTCTCTTTTAAGTTTAGTTAAATCACTATTACCACCTTCAATAAACAAATACATTCGACGAACCTCTTGATACAACATGGGTTGACAATCATCAAATTGATTTTCTTTATAAGGAGGTGTTCCTTCAGGTAAAACAAAATTTATAGTAGGACAAAATGCACATTTAAGTATCCTGAGTAGTGCATCATTACTATGAAGTTGAAGGATTTGAATCTTTTCTTGTTTTGTCTTTTGCTCTGAAGCAAGTTTGATAATTTCTGAAATACCTAATTTTCTAGCCATATTAAAACTCACCAATGTGTTCCATTAAGTTTTTGAGCTTATTGTTAACAAAATAGTTAAACAATTTAGATCTATCTTTGCCATTTTGAAGATTATATTCGTCAACCACCCTAGTATGAATATACTCAGGAATGTGATCAAAGTCAATAAGATTTTTATTTCTCAAATAGTGTTCTGGATATGATATAGAAAAGTTATCTTTAATCTCTTGAATTTTCTTTGCGGTAAGAGGCTTTTGTCGTAATCCATCGATTAGACAATTGTCTGGAGAAAGGACATTTGGAATTCCATCTCCACGATCTCCTCTGAGAACTAGCTCAAAGAGATAATTAGCAGGATCCTTATCAGTAATCACTTTCTTGTGAACAGGATCATATTGAGACACATTTGCAAATTTCTGTAATTGAATAAAGTCTTTATCACCAGAGAGAATCATAATCTTCTCTGCACTTGAACTATTTAGAAATACACCATACTTATAGCAAAGAACAGCAATCACATCATCTGCTTCTGCTCCTTGCACTTGAATGACTCTATATGGAAAATAATCTTTAAGTTCTTGCTTTAACTTATTGAGAACATTAAACAAACTAGACCAATCTATGTCAGACTTTTCTCTATCTTTTTTTCTGTTTCCTTTATATGGAGGAAAGTAATCTCTTCTCCAATATTGTTTATCATCACAAGCTATTACAAGTTCTCCATATTCTGAAAACTTTGTTTTTAATGATTTGATTGTATTGAGAACCATATGACGAACGAGATCTTCTTCAAGTGGTGTGTTTGTATGATTTCCCAACTGAGAAATAATACTGGAAATCATAATTTGATTGAGGTCAAGGATAAGCATATTATACAATCCTGATTAATTGATCAGTAATCTCCTGTAAATTATGGTCTATCTTCATTGTTCTATAAATTCCACTTTTTACTGCTTCTACTACCATTCCTAAATCTTTTTCATCACTGATGTATAAATTATATTTTGCTAAGCTAGCAATCAATCCTGGAATCACTTGATCCAATGCCTCTTCAACAGCTTCTCGTTGATTGTCCTCTAACTTCTCTAGCACATCATCCAATGATTGTGGAGGAGAGTCAAGCTTTTCCTTTGGAAACATAATAACATTTTTCATAGTTTGAGCTCTGTGTTATTGTTATTGTATTCTGTTCTTAGATATTGTGCAATACTATGCATAACAATCTGGTGACAATCTTCTACTATACCATAATTGTGTACTGGAGCATGAACAAAATACCTAGCAAGATTGTGTTCCATAATGTGCCCTCCATCGAAACCTACAAAAGCAAGAGTTTGATAATTTTTTTGCTCGGCTTTTCTTAGACCAGAACACACATTTGGTGAGCTTCCACTAGCTGATATTCCAATTGCTAATCCACAATTGTCCCTAAATGCCTCTAATTGTTTGGAGAACACTTGATCGTAACTGTAATCGTTAGCTATTGCTGTCAACATAGGAATGTTTGAGGATAAGCTAATGACATTAGGTCTAAGGCTTGTATCATGCCTTACTCCTTTAGTATGATCACACGAAAAATGTTCTGATAAAGATGCTGATCCTCCATTACCAAACACATAGATTGGAAAGTTGTTGTGAGCTGCCCAGTGAATAAGTTCAGTTGCTTTATTAATTTGTTCGTAACTAATTTTAGAAAGAGTCTCATTAACTTCTTTCATGTAATTGACATAATAATCGGAAGATTTCATACAGCACTCCATTTTTTTGCCATCACAGTACTTCCTTCGTTAGAAAAACCAAAACGAAGAGCTTTATGGCCCATTTCATGGAACCTTCCTTCTGCATGTATCTTCTTTTCAAAATTGTCAAAGTAGAACATCAGATATCCACCACCTCCTGCTCCTAGCAACTTACCTCCCAATGCTCCTTCATTGATTCCAATATCATACAAATAATCAATGTAATTAGTTGTTACATTATCAGTTAACATTTTTTTAACTAACCATGTCTGATGAAGCAAATCTCCTATTGAGTCAAGATCACCCTTAGCAAACAATGAAATGCTTTGCTCTGCGTTTTTTACTAGGTGATCAGTATATTTAATGTATTCTTTAGTAGTTAGATTGTTTACCTGAGCTGATAAAATATCATCTGAATTTCTGACTAAGTTTGTATTAATGACTAGAAGGTTTCTTTCTAATTTTAAAACTGTATCAGAGAAAGAAATAATTAATGGGATTGCTATTGTTCTTTCTTTCTCAAAACTAAAAACATTAAACCCACCAAATGCAGCTGCATATTGATCCTGTTTACCAATTGGATGACCACATCGATTGATCTCAATGTCACAGGCATCTTCAGCTAATTCGTACTTACTATATGGACCAGATCCATATGATCTAATTGCATTGAGAAGTCCTACAGTAAATGACGAAGAAGAACCAAGACCAGAACCAGATGATATAATATCTGAGTAAGATCCAATCTCTATTCCACATTTGCTTAAAGGTAAATGATCTTTATACTTCTTGATACATTCACGAGCTCTATCATGTTGAAGTTTATCAATGTCGTGAACAAGTTCTATCTTTGAATACATTAGCTTGAAATGCTTTACTTCAGAGAAGTTCATTGCAATGTATAAGTGCTTGTCTATTGTTGCTGAAACAACAAGACCTTCAGATTGTTCGTAGTACTTTGGAATGTCACTACCACCTCCAAAGAAACTAATTCTAAAAGGTGTCTTGGTTAAAATCATTTAGTTCACCACATAATGAAACATTGGTCCATTTTCTTTCTTAAGGGATCTAGATTCAACAGTTGGAAATCCAAACTTCAAAGCGTTTAATGTATCTTCCCACTGACCTACAATTCTAGTCCAATTATATCTACTATCAGCATATGCTTTGACAAATTTGAGATACGACTGCATATCATCGTTCTGAACTACATCAATTGCATGATCAAGAGCATGATAGAATTTATTAGCATGTCTGTTAACATTCTCATCAAATTGATATTGGAAAGTCAATCCACCTGAAGTGTCAGACAATCCAGCAAGATTAGGATGAACACACATCAATCCAGCACTCATTGCTTCAATCAAACTTCTACTATTACATTCTGACCAAATAGAAGGATATGCAAAAATATGAGACTTTTGTAATTGTTCTCTAACCTCATCATTTGATTTGAATCCATGATAAACTACTTGAGGATGCTGTTTAAGTTTATCAAACAATTCTTGATAACGTTGATCAGCTTCATCCCAACCATAGATCTTAAAACTAGAAAACACATGGAGTTTAATGTGTTTATGCTTCTCTGCTAGTTTTTCAAATACTGGATAAAGAAGTTCCAAACCCCGTTGAGGTGTTGATGAATAAACTAAATTAATTTCATCTTTAGGTTTTTCAATAAGAGGAATAGGTGTGATTGGTGTTTCTATTACAACACATTTATCATCTTGCGGAATTTTTAATTTAGTGATGTATTGATTATACTGCCAATGACCACAAAAAACCAATTTATGGAACCTATCTCGACTAGATTGTTTACTGAGATGATTAGTTTCCGGATCTTCGGGTAAGTCATGTAACCAATAGACTCGAATCTTATCCTCTTCAATCTCTCTTACTCTGGAACATATAATCTGAAAGTCATCAGCTAAACCTTCAGGTAGTTTTTCGGCAAGACCTCGCTTGACCATCTCAGTTCCACCCATAGATTTAGAACTGATTTCATTTTCTTCAAAAGGCATCTACATGTACTCCATGTGCTTGTAATGTATCATTAATCATCATTGTTAAACTATTCGAATGTGTGTATTTAAATCCTGTTTCTTCAACAAACTTACTACCATTTGCAACCAAACAAGCTGGATCACCTTTCCTATTAGGTCCAAATTGATAACCAAAACCATCACCTACCATTGCCTGAAACCTCATTGTTACTTCTAAGTTAGAGTGACCTTTACTTGTACCAAGGTTATATTTTCTATGACCTGGTTCATTAATGTTATCGTAAGCATATATCATTGCTCTACAAATATCAACAACGTGCACATAATCTCTTACACAAGTTCCATCGTGAGTATTATATTCAGATCCATTGATAGTAAACAGAGATTTGTTTTTGTATGCTTTTACTAACTGACTCATGATATGAGGAGTGTCTTTTTGTACTCCTATACCATTATAAGAACCTACCACATTAAAATATCTAAATGACGTAATAGTGTTGTTATGTACTTCTACTTGTTTGTCGATTATTTTTTCACACATTAGTTTGCTCAAACCATAATTATTAGGAGGGTTGAGCTCTGCTCTATCTTCATGAACAGGAATTAGGTACTTGTCAGCATACACTGCTGCAGAACTAGCAAAGATCATTTTTCTTTTTTCTAGATTGCGAAGTAGAGCAGCAGTTCCTCCAACATTATTCATAAAATAAATCATAGGATCGTATGCACTAGGACCTAAAAGACTATTAGCTCCTAAATGGAAAACACCTTCTACTGTATTATCAAATAACCTCGAATAATCTTGCCTGAAGGACACATCATAGAATTTATGAGTAGGAAGGTTATGATCAGTTCCGATTACATAAAAACCACTTTCCTTTAACATCTTACATAGAACAGATCCTATGTAACCAGCATGTCCTGTGACTAATACTCTTCTCATATTTAAATTCTAGTACTTGTTACGCCAAGAGGATCTAATAATTTATTAATCTGTTCTTGACTAAGAGGTTTTAATTGATAAGGACCAGTTGAGTTTAGAGTTGTTGTAGTTAATGAAGTAAAATTTTTAGACTGATAGTTCATGTTATCATTGTAAAATGAACTTAGAGGTTGATAGTCAAAAAGTTTTATCTGTTCTGTTGAAAATAATGGATGGATATTATGAATTCTACTTCTTAGTTCTGATGAACTAAATCCATGAGATCGGTCAACATATTCAAATCTGAAACTTGGATCTCTTTTAAGTAAAATATCTTTTCCAGTAAAATTTATACCTTTGTATTCAGCACCTAAAAATCTAATATTGAAGTCAACAGTTTTACAAATTAATTCTAAATCTTTTTCAGTCTCATAAACAATTATTTCATCAACGAACTTACATCCTTGAAGTTGGATTGTCCTCTCTAAAAGAGATTGAATAGGTTTATTTTTTTCTGGTCTGTCTACAGTAGGATCAACTTGTAAACCCACGATAAGACGAGTACACTTTGACTTTGCATGCTTTAACATTAAAACGTGTCCTGCATGCAATAGATCAAAAGAACCACAAGTAAATCCTATATAACCAGAATAGCTTGGTAATTGTAATGAAACATCTTCAAACTTAAGCATTGCTGTCATTCCTCAAATCAAAGTTTATTTTAATAATAGAATCATACCTAAAAGATCTCCATGCATTCTTATCTATATCCCATACTGGAAGCACTTCTGGATCTTGTTTCTTTTCTTTATCAGTCTTCTTAACATAAGTAACAACAATACTTTCTTTTAAAGTACAATTCATTTCTCTATGTTCACCATTACTCTTTTCAAATACAACAGTTATTGGTTGAGATTTTAAAATATCAATTAACCATTTTCTACCAACTTGATGATCAGGATAATCTTTACTAAAAGCATTCATAGTTTCTCCAAACAAAAAGGGGGCATAAGCCCCCTAATTGTACCATCTAAAAATTAATTAGACAAGGCCGTTTGCAATTGCACGGTAACCAGCTGCAATAACTTTACGGCTAGGATTTCCAAGACGGAACTTTTGAGTCACACGACCTTTAGTGTCAGTATGAGTGTTTGAGTAAATTGGAAGACCATCTTCAAGGCGAAGCATAGAAACAACTTTAGAAGGTGAAGCAATTCCAAAGCGAGCTTTAATTTGCTTTGAAGTGAGTTGTTGTCCTGCGAAAAAAGCTTTGCGAAGTTTGTCTTTTTGTGTCATCATATAGTTTCTCCATTAAGTTATGTGCTATAGCACACTCAGCATACTATTCAAATAATGTAATTAAGTCAACTTCTTTGTAAATTTACTAAGTACTTGTTTCGCTTCTTTAAGATCGCTATCATTATTAACATAGTCATCAATTTGATCTAAAAGATAAAATGTTAACAAACCGTAAAAAATTCTAAGCTCTTCTCGTGAAAGATTTTCTATATCTTCGACTGTATAATCTTCTATGTACTTGCCTTTGAGCTTAGTTGTTTTCTTCATTCAATCTCCTAACCGAAGTATGTATCAGTTAGCAGACTTAACAATAGAGTATCCTTCTTTAGAAAATTTTAAAAATCTAGGTCCTATTTTTACAATGTAAAAACGTTTACCTTCTATATCTTCCTCATTAACAATATCACCAACTGTAACTTCTTTAGTAATATTATTTTTAAAGGATATGTTTGGTTTTACTTTGTATAAAGGTCTATTTTGTCTCATATTTTAAGTTCCAATCCTCACCACCATCATATGCTTCTTGGTATGTGTTAAATGTAAGTATTCTACAATGTTCACCAGATTCATAGCAATGAACAATGTATAATCCTTGATGGACGTGAATAGTACACATTCTATCTGTAGATTGTTCATAAAGTTCTGTTAAACGCATTCAAACCCCGCATTTTTAAGACTTTGTTCAAACACTTTGTAGTTGTTGTAGTCAAGTTGGATTCTTTGAGTATGATCCAATGTATGTTGAACAACACTTACTAAGCTGTGATCTTTTCCTGTAAAGTATACTTTGAACGTAGTATGATCTTTGTACAAAGTACGATTAGGAGTTACGTGATCATAATTATATGGACGACCTAGAGAAGTTTTCATATCCGTATTTGCAAATGTAGTAGCTGTCAATAATGTCTGAACTTGGATTCCATTGTTTGTCAGTCAAACCAAGAACATCCTTTACATCATAGTTTGTATCGTTAATAAAGGCAACCTGCATATCTTCTTTCTTTGCATTACCCTTACCAGTAGCAAACTTTTTAATCATTGTTGGTGATATTGTGAAAACTTCATACTGGCTAGACCATAACCTATACTTCAACACTCCACCATTCTCTGCTATATGGAAAACTCTTCCAGTTGCTGCATATGCATAATCTTCAATATAAACTTGAGTTGCATGATGCATAGCAAGAGCTTTCAATGCCCAACCTGAAATTTTATGGTATCTCTCTTCCTGAGTGGAGTAATCTTCCATAGAAGCACCGATCAGTCTTTCATTATAGAATTTACTGAGTTTGTTGACACCAGTTAAAAAGTAGAAGTGGCACCGTTCGAATTTGAACTCAGTGCCACTAAAAATACAAATAGAAGGAGATGTTAAAGACAGGTCAATTCCAGCGACTGTCTTCATCATCCTCTTCTTCATCTAGGTCATAAAGTTCGTGACCACAGTATGGACAAAAAGTAATTTCTTCTACTGTTTCAATTGCTTGAACAACAAACTCAGATCCACATTCATTACAATAATGTAAATCTGAATCATCTTGTTTCATCTAAACTACTCCTGCAAGTATTGTAATCTATAATATTAAAACTATATCTTCTCATTCCTTCTAAGTAATTAGTTTTTTTCATAATAAATTTAATGGCTTCATGATAGTTTACACAACAAAGAGAGTACATTAAATGATGAACTGTTAAATTTTTATAGTCTAATTTTTCTTTCAATTTTTCTAAAAAAAATAAAGTTTCTTTTTCACTAAGAAAAAATGGTAGATGAGGAATACTATGAAAACCTAGGCTTTCGTGACCCAAAAGTAATTCACTACAAAAACTCAAAGATAAATCTAAAGGAGCAAATTTTATTTCGTGTTCTCTTTCTAAGATTTTTCTATAGAATACTGCTATATTATAATCTTCAGGAAGAATTGTTTGTTTATTTAATTCAGGATCACTAATTGGATGAGATATTTTAAATTTATCGTCTGAAAATGTATCCAACAATTTCTTACTTCTTAAATTGAATCCTCCTCCCAGTGTAATGAATTGTTGGGTGTTATAATCAAAATCAAATTCAGTTCTTTCAAGAATATTTTTAAAAACAGGATGCTTGCTTGAAGCTGGAGAGCCAATGTAATCATAATCTAAAAAATTATCATTCCACATGTGAGGTTTGCTAGCAAAACCATCATATTGTACTATCAAAACATGAGAGGTATTAATAAATTTATAGAGTTCTTTTTGAACAAAATGCGTGTAAGATTCCCAGTTAGCTTTTTTTAATTCTAGAAAATTATACTCATCATTTATATTTAGTTGTTTATCAGAACATACAAGTATTTCATCATAGGGAACAGATTTAATAGTCTTGTTGAGAGCTATTTCAGTTAGTTCATGTTGTATATTAGTATATGTAAATAACGTTAAACTTTTGCCCATACATCTTCCCATGATCCAGTCAGAGCGCCTTTAGCATAATCAGTCGCTCTGTTTTCAAAAAAATTTGTATGAGTAGGAGCATTTATCATTTCTTCTACCCACGGTAAAGGATTCTTTTTTACTTTCATAATTCCTTTAAGACCCAAGCTAATAAGGCGACGGTCAGCAATATAGCGGATATACTGTTTAACGTCACTAGCGTCCAAGTTAGCCATGTGTACCACGCCAAATGCCAAGTCAATAAACTTATCTTCCAAATCAACCATCTTAGTTGCAATGGTATAAATTTGAGATTTAAGATCGTCATTCCAAATTTCTCTGTTCTCTTCTATGTAGGTACGGAATAATTTAATCATGGATTCGGCATGGATTGTTTCATCAACAATAGACCATGTAACAATCTGACCCATACCCTTCATCAAACCATTACGAGGAAAATTAAGTAGCATAATAAAACTACTAAAGAGCTGCATCCCTTCCGTAAACGCGCTAAACGCAGCGATGTGTGTGGCAATTGATTCTTTAGTGCTATTTTTCGAGCTGATATCCAAAAGGTAATCATGCTTTTCTTTCATCTCATTGTATTGTAGAAACTCGTTGTATGTAGTTTCTGGCATCCCAAGAGATTCAATTAAATGAGAGTAAGCAGCAATATGTAGAGCTTCTCTAGCTGCAAACCCACATAACATCATTCTAACTTCTGGTTGAGGAAAGTATGGAAGGTAGTTTTTAACATATCCTCCTGCTACATCAATATCCCCTTGAGTAAAAAATCTAAAAATATGTGTTAGAAATTTTTTTTGGTCTTCAGATAATCTATTCTTCCAATCTTTGACATCCTCAATCATTGGAACTTCAGTATGTAACCAATGAGCTTGTTCATGTTTTAACCATGCTTCGTAAGCCCAAGGATAAGAGAATGGTTTATAGAAATTGCGATCTTCTGTTAATTTAAACTTAGTTTTTTTTATCATCTGTTTCCCATAGATGCTTATATTTTTGATGAAAATGTTGAAAAGCTTTGTATTTGTTTGTTTTCAATAAAAACCCAAGAAACATTCCTATTTCTGAAGGATGTAAATTCCTTTGTAAATGTTCCATGTAATAAAATATCTCCTCCTCAGAAAGGAATAAACCAATATTATACCACCCATGAAATCCTAAACTATGATCATACCCAGTTGCTATCTCTACTGCAAAATTCAATGAATCACTTAGTGACCCATACTTCATGCCCTTAGATTTTAAAAAAGGTTGATAGAAGTAGCTCAATGCTATATCATCACAAAACCAAATCACTCCGTCTTTATTTGTATCCATAAAAGACTGGATTTCATCATATTTGTTACAAATTTCTAAAAACTTTTTACTTTTAAGACTAAATCCACCTCCTCCAGTCCTCCAATCTTTAAGATGAGCAAAATTCTTAGATATACTTGTTCCAGCATCTAAAAGACCTTTAGTGACAGGTCCATGATTAGTTGAAATCAATGGTCCTATGAAATCATAATTTAAAAACCTATTACTCCAATGAAAATTGTTTACAGCAAAACCATCATATTGAATATTGATGAGATAATCGGTATCGATAAAATTGTTAATCTTTTTAACTACTAAATTACAATAATCAGCCATTCCAAAAGTTGAATCAGCGTCTAAAAGTAATTTATTTTTAGGATTTGTTAATTCAACAAACCTATAATCACATTGTAGATTCAATGGTTTATCACTGAACACTACAATTTTTTCATGACGAATAGCTAACCTAGTTTTGTTAATAGCAAAAGCCATTAACTCATGGTTAGTGTTACCAACTATAGATATTGTAATAGACATTTATCCCTCACAAGCCAAACATGTTTCTTCATTAACTAGTGCTTTCATATCTAACTCCTCAATCACTTTACGCTCAATTTGCTTCGAGACTTTATCAGCTTTGCCAATCTTCTCTGAGCGGCAGTAGTAT
>Ga0129333_10005477_pt1 | contig 11946 bp, 11 predicted proteins | sample CPB6_08_DNA_FD_94474 | JGI IMG/M metagenome (GOLD analysis project Ga0129333, IMG submission 94474) | Freshwater to marine salinity gradient microbial communities from Chesapeake Bay, USA - CPBay_Sum_0.6_0.8_DNA | ecosystem: Environmental > Aquatic > Marine > Coastal | place: USA: Chesapeake... | reverse complement strand
GCTTGATGAGATTCTGGAGATCATAATCCTTGTGAGCATGCTCCATTGCCTTCTTACCTAGCTCTTGTCTTGCTTCAGGTCCCATCTCATACATCTTCATGTACGCATCAGCAACTGTTTTGTGGGAAACAAAGTCTTCGTAAATGTAGGGAACAAGCTGATTTCCTACGAGCGATCTAACTTCAGGTTCTAGTGCAATTCCGTAGTGCTCACCCGTTTCGTGGTCCTCCACCTGGCGTGTTAGACCGCCTGTCTTTAAGGCTATGATTGGCTTTCCACACATCATAGCCTCCAACGTGCCCAGTCCAAAACCCTCGTTACACGAACGATTGATAATAGAATCGCAGATATTGTAGAGACCGGCCATCTCATTAAAACCGACTCTTTCTTTCGAAAAAGCCACATTTTCTTTTATGCCAAGCATTTCAATCACGTGATGAAGATTAGCACCTTCTGTGTCAAGAGGATCACAGTGCATCACAAGAGTCGCTTTCTTGTGACCGTGTTTTGCTTGAAGCTCATCAAGAAACATCTTCCACGAAACAACGATGTCACTTGTCATTTTTCTTCGCGCGTTTCTGCTCACGTAGAGCATCGTAAAGTGATCAGCCCTATCAGAGCCTAACAAGCTGCGCTTGAAGCCATCACACTCACTCTTGGATAATGGCCTAAAAAGCTCCTTAGGGACTGCATGAGGAATATAGTTCGTTTTTTCTGGGAACCTTTCGTGAACCATCTGGTACGTCGGCCAGTTGATGCAGTTGATCAGATCTGTGCTTTCGTAGATCACGCGATTGAAATCTGGCCACGGGGGATTGTCCCAGAGGTGGTTGTACGTAATGGGACACACCTGATGGACTTCGTCTTCCATTTCCCAAACCCACATGAAAAACCGTGGATCCGTAAAAAGCAGAATCGCGTCAGGCTTCAGTTGCGCCAACGCCATGCGCAACAAATTTTTATCTCCAAATCCATTCGTGGGTTTGATGATAAAATCTGGATTTACGACGACTTCATTGTAATCATCGTGCTTCACCGCGCCGCCAAAGACTCGAAAGCTATATTTTCCTGTAGCAATTAGACCGTTGATTAGCCATCGTGCCTGTGTACCAACGCCGCTCGTAGCCAAAGGATGGTCACAAAGCATCAATATTGTATTTTTTTTGCCGTTCGTCATGTATTTCTTACATCATGGTAATACTACACCGCTGACATGTAATCAAAAGAAAGTGAATTTATGTGCAGTGTGTAGTGTCTTTGAATGGGCAGTAAGTGCAAGAATTTTTGTTCTTGATAGCAATGCCACGCCTGATGGAACCGAGCATGTTGTTTAGAATTTTTATTGAACGCTCAGTTGTGACGTCGCCGACCGAGACTGTGACGAGCTCGCAGCGGGCTCCTTCTTTTCCTGTTCTCTTCAGAAGTACAAATCCGCACCTGACATTTTTTGGATTGATTCCTTTCTTTTTTGACCAAAAATTCTTATAGAAGACGAGCTGACGCGCGACGTCAGGATCTGATTTTTTATCCATGTTCCAGCCCCATGAGGTCGTCTTCCAGTCGAGGATCCAGTAGAGCTCTTCGCCACGTTTACCTTTTGTCTTTATGATTCCATCGATGAAACCCTTGAAAGCATGTGGATATTTCTCGATAGACTCGTACAGGTAATGCTCTGCGTCGATGCACTCCCACTCTGGGAAGTTTTCATCAAGAAACTTTGGGACCTCTGCGAGGATAGCGTCCGCTTCTTTCAAGAAAGGGGCCAGCATTTTTTCTTGATAAGCCTCCTTTCCCTTGTTGTCTTCGAAAGCTTTCATGATCTTGGCAAGAGCAATCTCTGCGTCCATCACACGGGTTTTTAGATAGTTTTCACATGATGAATGGACTGCGGTGCCAAAATCTAGAATGGGAGACGGTTCAAAAAGATCAAGCTTGTCGATGTGACGAAGCTTGTGTCGAAACGAGCACTCTTGCCAATCTCGAAGCTCACTAAAACTTACGTGAGGTTTTCCTGTGGGAAGATTTTCCAAGATCGGCTTCAAGCTTTCTAGGTCTTGCATTGTCACAATCTAATGCAGGACACGACAATAGTTCAAAGCGCTTTTCTTGATTCTTTTTCCAAATCCGATTTATACATCATTTCAACCAGCAATTCAAAGCTGGTTTTTGGTCGCCAGCCTAAAAGCCTCATTGCTTTGGAGGAATCACCCTGCAAAAATGGAACCTCATGTGGCCTAAAAAGCCTTGGGTCTATTTTTACGTATTTTTTCCAGTCTAGTCCAGCCTTCTCAAACGTGAGTTCCATGAACTCTTTGACAGTGTGTGTCTCCCCTGTCGCGATCACGTAATCGTCAGGCTTGTCCTGCTGGAGCATCGACCACATCGCCTCGACATAGTCACCAGCAAATCCCCAATCTCTGATGGCGTCTAAATTTCCAAGACACAGCTCATTTTGTAGCCCAAGCTTGATTCTTGCAACAGCTCTTGTGATCTTTCGAGTCACGAAGGTCTCACCCCTTCGGGGGCTTTCATGGTTAAACAAGATGCCGCACGAGGCATGCATCCCGTAGCCGACTCGATAGTTCCTGACAATATTGTGCGCAAACAGCTTCGCTGCTGCGTAGGGAGACGCGGGTGTCATCCTCGTCTCTTCGTTCTTCATCGGATCCATGTTGTCGCCGTACATTTCCGATGAAGATGCCTGGTAGAACCTGACATGGGGAATTACATTCCTGCAGGCCTCGATAAGACGCATCGCTCCCATGGCGACAGCATCTACAGTTTCTTCTGGAACTTCGAATGACACACGGACGTGAGACTGTGCGGCGAGGTTATAGACTTCGTCTGGTTTTATTTCAGACAAGAGTCTATACATTGATCCAACATCATTCATTGAACCATAAATCATCTTAAAGTTTGGATCATTATACAAGTGATCCACGTTAGATGTGTTTATGACAGATGAACGTCTTTTTAGACCAAAAACTTTGTATCCTTTGGAAAGGAGCAGCTCTGAAAGATAAGAACCGTCTTGTCCTGTCACCCCAGTAATAAGTGCGGCTTTCATTTTATGTTTTTCTTTTGTCCAAAAATAACAACTTGAGTGTCATTGTGCATAAGATAAACATCTTTTATTGACCACTTTGCTATCTCTTCAATCAAAAATGTTGATGTGTATGGAGAATACCAACACTTATGATCAGGGTGAACTACTTCTATAAACTCTTGATTATTTTCATTATAGACATATGGTAAATTGCGATACAAAGCATTAGGAACTGAGATGATAAACTTATCAAAGTTTATCAAATTCATTTTTTTGAAAAATTCTTCGTGCGAAGTAACATGTTCTAAAACTTCTGGTATTAAGAGCAGATCGTAGACATCATCTATGCTGTCTGTATCAAGATAAAATTTTTGATTTGGTAGATTTTTTCTTAGCTCTTCTATCCCGACTTTATCAACATCATAACCATCAACATTTATTCCTAAATTTAGCAATTTTTTATGTAACAAACCAATAGTCGGCAACGGAAAATCAGTGCACCCAACATGCAAAACTTTTCCACTAATATTTTGAACTATAAAGTCAAACTTATCCATGCTTGATCTTTTACACTTTATGGAATGTGTCCAAAAATCAGTAATACTACGTTTTATTACACTCATTTAGTGCCTCTTTATTTGTCTAATTTGCTAAATTGTTTTGGGACTATTAAGTTGCAACACCCGTTCCAGTGCTTGTGCGAGTGCATTCTTTCACCAATAAAATTTTGTGCAAAAGAATCATCGATTGTAAAGGGCGACGCATCAAGTACTTTTTGAAGACATTCTGTTTTTTTTGCGTGATATACCTGGGCCTGACCGTCCCAGTTAGAACCTCTGTAATAATGAAGAAATGATTTTTCTAGAATTTGGAAGCCAAATGATTGGTGGTAATCAAACTCAGAAAATATTTTTGAACTCTCTGCACAAGAGATATCTGCAGTGTGATTCGTCCATTTGATTTTTACGTTAGGGTCTTTTGTTAAAGACGACGTTTTTCCGCCTACATCTGTGATGTTTGGTTGAATTGGTTCAAAATCAATAGACAAATTTTTCTTAAAGACTTGTTTGTTGTTTATTACAACCAAAGCGTTCCAAATGTACTCAATTTCTAAATTTTTTCTTTGTTGATAAACGCCAGCGATATCATAATCCTTGATATAGTCAAAGAAAGAAAAATCGTTTATCATGAAGATGTCAGAGTCGATAATCACCGTGACATCATCATTGTCTTTCAAATGATTCCGAAGACAGTAATTTATGGGAACCCAGCAAGCATGGTTCGGTGTTCTATGGTTTTTTTCTGTCTGGAGCACTTCGATCTCGTTTTTTTCGCAAGCTCGATGTATTTCGGCAGAAAGATGGGGAGTTGAAGAATTATCAAAAACCTTCAGGTTAAATTCATCTTTTATGAATTTTTTCATAGTTTTTGACTGAAGTTCTATGAAATCCGGTCTTTTATCGGCAAACGTATAAATGTTTATCATTTTACCATCCAGGTGACCATGGTGCATAATGAATTTTGTGATTAGAACTAAATTTCTCTATGCTATCCAAAAAATGTTTAAATACTTTTTCATGTTTTTGAGGAAAAAAATGCCCGTGCCACTCGATAAACAAAGAGTCAATCCTTTTCATACATTCTACGTTAGAAACAATGGCCTCCAGAATGTCATATTCTGCACCTTCGACATCAAACTTAATGACGACATCATCTTCAACGCTAAAGTTTGAAACGATAAATTCGCAAAAATCTATGCAAGGAACTAATTTTGGATTTGCGCGATCCAGTTTTTCTCTCTTATCGCCACACAAAGAAGACCCGCAATCACCCCATTGGTCTATTGAAATGAAAAAATCTTTCATTTCATTTTTAGTCCAAACTGCACATTCGTGCACATGTACAGATGAAGCTGCGCGAGAAATTTTTTGTGCAGTCTCGTGTCTTTCTTTTGCCCAAAGATGCTCGTTGGGCTCAAACATGTGAATTTCTGCGCTTTTAAAAGAAGACTGTAGAAATGGAAGACCTCTATCTTTACAGATTTCCAAGGATTCAGATAAAATTCCTCCTTGTGGAGTTTTACCATCCCAGTGAAAATTTTCACCTTTTCTAGCACCGCAGTCAATAAAAACTAAACGTTTAGATCCACTTTTGCTTGCATAGTTTTTTTCTTCTTTTCCATTCACATAGGTCGTTGTTATCTTATCGCTGTAAACGTGCATACGCTTTAATTCCTTATTTCTTGGTGATTTTTATCAAGAGCCAGAATTTTTCTATCGAATGGAATTTTCCAACTCTCAGGGTAACAGTAAGCCGGAGACATGATTTTTAGTTTTTCAAGATTGTTTGGTTCGCTGACATACGCGTTTAGATGAGACTCGTCGTGCCACATAGCGATGATGTTATTGGATAGATCTTTGTCTATTCTGCTGGCTATTTCAAAAGACATAGACATGAAGTCATCAAAAAAACCACCATTAAAACCACCTGCCCAGTAACAGGGTCGCCATCTGTTTTGTGGGATATAAGCAGTTGATTTTTCGTTTGTTTCTGGAGTTCCTAGTGGATTGTGTCCAGGTCTTGCATAGTATCCAGGGTGGGCAGTCACAACTAACGTTTTCTTTCCAGTTGGAAGTACCTCATCACCGACCTCGTTTTCTACGATCATGTCAGCGTCGAAGTAATAAAGAACCTGTGGGCATGCCAGTCCTAAATCTTTTAGGGATTGCTTTGCACCTGAAAAGTGGTGATACCTCAAAAGCGTGTCACCGGGAAATCCTTTTCTTTCTATCTGAAAGATCATAAATTTGACGCCAAGGTCCTTCACGTCTTTTTCTATTTCTTCAGGATTATCAGTGAAAAGTATGAAAGTCTTGCTTCTATTTTTCAAAAAGTTTTGAATAATAGACTTGTATAAAGGGACGATAAATTTTTTGTATTTACCTGTAGCAATTGTCAAAATACCGATGTTCATTTTTTCACATCCTTGAAAGGTACGTGGATGTTCACATGAGCTGCGTTATTTAAGAATCTGCTGATTTTTTCAAAATCAAATGTTTTTCCTGATACCCACACGTCATAGAGCTCTTCAATTGAGACATTTTCAGATCTATTTTGAAATTCGTTTTGAACTCTATTGAAAGGAATGTTCAATATTTTACTATTCAAGTAAGAGACACAACCGTCAGGCAGCGCGAATGTCTTTCTTATTTTTTGCAATTCAGATTCAAACTGGTTTGGGTTTTTAAAGCGTAAGTGAGATGTCCACGATTCAAGATCTGTGCGCCTAAAAATGTGTCCGTCAACAGAAAGCGGATATCCCCAATCGTGTTCTGCTTGCTTCCAGTTCCATATAAAAAATCCAGAATTTACGGCGCCATTAGGCACACTTTGATTTGAGCTGGTGGGGTAGCAATACGTCAAATGTGTTCCTAGCCTTAAAGAAAAAGTCAAAAAACTTGGATTATTTTGCAAAATTTGGCAAGGAATGTCAAAATCGACTTGATCTTTGAACAAGATATCATCTACAAAGAAAACGCAAAACTTTTTACTTCTTCCAAGGAAAGATTTCACTTGGCTTTCAAAGTCTTTTTCTTCAAGAAATCCGACATCTGGATGGAGCTCTTTTACTTTTTGTAAACCTGGCATGTATGCGTCATCATATTTGTAAAGCACACTAATATCTGCAAGGTTAGAAAAGAACTTTATGGATTCAAGCAGGGAGTTGAGCTGCAAAGGTCTATTCTTTGAAAAAATCATTGCGTCTATCATTGTTGGACTCCGTAAATCATCCTATACCAAGCAGAGACTGTCCTTGGTACATTAGGGTTGTATGAGCTGTTTGGAACGTGCTGATATTGTACAAGATGATCTTCTAGATTAGACATTTTAAACCAAGGAACGCATCTTAGCCATAAGTCTAAATCTTCTGCTAACGGAAAAAGATCCCAGTATCCTGAGCACTTATCCAGAACAATCCTTCTAAAGATCACGCTTGGGTGCCCGATTGGATTGTTACCGATAAAAAGATGAGAAACAATTTGCTCGTGTGCCGTCGGGTAAGAAGTTTTTCTTATGAATTTTCCATTTGCGTCTACGACATTTAATTGTGTCCCAAGAATGTCTACATCAGGATTTTTGTCCAAAAAATCGAGTTGCTTTTTCAATTTTCCTGCTAACCAAATATCATCAGCATCTTGTCTTGCTATAAAGTCTCCCTTCGAGGCTCGAAGTCCTTCGTTGAGAGCTGCCACAATTCCTGGTCTTGAATACAAGATTTTTATTCTATCATCATCTATCGATTCGATCTCTGCGACTGTGTTATCCGATGTTGAGTTGACAACGCAAATTACTTCGATGTTTTGAACATCTTGATTGAGTACAGAATCAATAGACTTTTTTATCGTTTTTTCAGCATTTTTGATAGGAATGATGACTGATATCACGAGCGTCTCTTCACTTCATGAACAAAGATGTCGCCAAACGGCGTCTTGTTCATCATCGTAGCAAGCAAGGCTAGCTCTTTTGTGGGAACGTTCTCCATCTTTGCTCTTTGGGTAAAGATGTTTGGGTCGAGCTCTTGGTTACCATTGACAGTCACAGAGTCATAGTACATCTGCGCAAGCAAATTTACAGACTCGTTGCTCAATGGGACATTTGACTCTTTTATCACTTCAGACAACGAGAAAAAAATGTCCTGGTATATTTCGCTGCAAGCCGCAGCATCCAGCTTTTGTTGCAATCGTCTTTGCAACCTTCCTTCCAGCAACTTTACAATGACATCGTGTGCAGACTTCATTTTTGCTCCATGATATTGGGTTGAGATCTTACGCAAGCAATATGAGAAGTTCTCATCTCTCCATCCCACTTTTTATGCCAGATCCAACCGCCAAGTCTTTCTTTCATCTGGCTCGCTTTATCCACAATCATTTGATCGGTAACCTGTGACCACGGCACGCTAAACATCATGTTGTTTTCAGCCGTATCAGAAGTGTCCTTGCCCCAAAGGCCGTTCCAATGATTTTGCCAGTAATTCTTGTAAAGTCTAATCTTTCTTTCAAGGTCATACCAGCTGTAATGGAACACCGATGGTAGCGTTGTCACTGCGGAATTGAACCAATTTTCATAAGATTTGAGGGCATCTCCAGAACCAGCAAGGGCTGCTCTCCTAACGTTATCGACTTCAGGGGTGTAAAATGAGACATGAGGAATCCTCTCACCTGTCGAAACATCAATCATGTCGCAGCCATCGGTTCCAGGCAACGCCATCAAGTTGCCGTCTTTGTCTTGCGTCCTAAGTTCCACAGGAATACCGTGTGTGATATTCGGCTTATTTCTTGAAAGACGCCACTTCCATGGAGTAATGTCGGCGCGGACCTTTTCCGTACCGCCCCAGTACTCGATGACAGGAAGCGATAGCACATCCACTTGACTTGGTATGTGACGGCAGATGTCTTGAATCTTTGCGTAATCTTCTTCGTGAACGACCTCGTCGGAATCCATCTGCCAGCAATAATCGCCTGTGCACATCTTTCGTGCCTCGGCCTTCTGCATTCCGTCAAACACACCGTGCCGTGGATGTGACCAATCACGAGCAACTTGCTTGATCTTTAGGCGGGACTCTCTAGCGGACCACTCCTGCAGTTTTTCCCATGTTCCATCAGTCGACCCACCGTCGACAACACAAACTTCAGTCGCAAACCCCAACATCGACTCAATGGTCTGCAAGTATGGATAGAACTGCCTCTCACAATTGTACGTCGTTGTGTAGCCAGAAATTTTTGGTTTATATGCCATAATTTCCTTTGTGGCATTCCAGAAGATTTCTCTGGATGCATACAGATAATCGCTGATTGAGCCTAGGTCGTCGGACGCAAACCACTCTTCATCCTTGTGCTGGACAAAGTCATTGAGATGAAGTTTGCAGCCTAAGAGCTTAGCCTCGATGACCATTCGAGGGCAAGTGTCAGCGCCGGCGGGAAGATACACGAAGCCCTCTGAAACAGAAAGCTTAGCGAGTAGATCTTGGTAAGGTAAATTCCAAACGACTTCATATTGCTTATTGTTCTCCTCACACCATTTCTTTGCTGATTCAAATCCCTTGACCCAAGACTGGGAGCCCAACACGATCCAACCTTTTCTTTCTTCAACAGGGGGAGCCGCTTGGCGAAGCGCAGAGATTATTCCTAAAGTTTGAACGTCAAAAACACTGGACAGGACGAAATTGTCCTTTTCGGCCAAAAACGGAAACAAACTGTGGTACTTCTCTTTCTGCTTCTCGGACATCCACCAGAGCGACATGGCTCCGTAATAAAACGCGGAAATCAATTTCCCGTTGATTTGATCGTGACAATCGCAAGGAGAACCTGTTTCTGCCTCGTGCTTTTCTGGGGACCTGTATTTGCAATACTTGTAATCGTACTCAAGGACTGAATACTTCAAGTTTGCCACGATCGCTGGAATCAATTGCGGATTTAATCCTGCAAAATTTCCAAAGATCCAGAACTTATCGACTCCCTTTTTCAAGATCTCCATCGTGACGTGCTGGGATTTTATCTTGTGAACTTTTAGTGGTGAAGAATCGATGAGGGCCTGAGTCGTCAGTTCTGCCCCTCCGACGTATTCATCAGCAAATAAATCGGCTACAAAGACGACCTGGGCGTCGCTGGGGATTCCAGTTTGAAACAGTTGAGTTGAAAACACTTGTGACCTCTTGACGAGGATAATACCCCCTGGCGAGCGCTAGTGTATAATTTTCTCTTAGAAAAGCTTCTTAAAAATAGCTTTAATTAAAGCTTATAAAGCTTAAAGCTTTAAAGCTTAAAGAGCTTAAAACGCATGCGACTTATCCAAGAGACTGGTTGTTGTATTACATTTGCAATGTGAATTCCGAAGTTTTTCTCAGCGAAGAAATATCCTCAGCGCTCCTCAGCGTCACTTCCCGCCTAAAGTCTTTTTTGAATGAGGTGAAAAGTGACGTCTTGGTCGCTGCCACAGATCGAGTGCTCTTGCACACTCGGTACCAGTTCATCTTCAATCTTAAATTTGAAAAGAGATTGGAGCGACAGCTCTTTGAGCTGATCTTGAACCATGCCATGGAGGCAGAAAAGCTTGGTCCTGGAGCGTTTGATAAGACGATCGAATCTTTGTTGAACGGATTGCCGCGAAAAAAAGAACAAAGTCAGATTGTTGCAAGGCAGACGTCCTTGCAGGACGTAGAAGATATTGTCATCAAACAGGTTTCTATGGTCGATGAAGCCCTTGCCTCCATGCTGCGAGAAGCTTTAAAGCTTGCAGGATTTGGTGGAAGAATAATCGTTGAAAAGACACATTCACAAACCCCCTCGGTCGAGTTGAGCAGGGGTTACAACTTTGAAGTATCTCCTGCTTGGTCTTTATCTACAAAGCTAGAAGCCCCTCGGGCTTTTGTGATCGATGGGTATATCGAACAAGTCTCTGAAATACATCACTTGCTTGAGGCGACAGTAGAAGCAAAAGAACCCGCTGTTCTTTTTGTGAGAGGACTCTCTGAAGAAGTCCTACACACTCTTAGGGTCAATTTTGATCGTGGGACCTTGAAGATGGTTCCGATTGTCGTCAAGTTTGATCTTGAGGGAATCAACTCCATAAACGACATCGCCGTCGCGACAGGGTGTGATCTTGTTTCTTGCAACAAGGGAGACCTGATCAGCGCGATAAAATTTGAGAACGCTCCGATCGTCAGCAGCGTCGTCGTTTATCCTGGAAAGGTCGTAGTGCAGCATGAAAAAACGTCCAAGGCTGTCGCCTCCCACATCTCTTTCTTGAGAAAGAAGCGTGCCCAAGACACGACAGTCGAAGACGTCGGTGTGCTGTATGACAAAAGAATTCGAGCCTTATCTCCCAGCCACGTCGTGATAAAGCTGCCTGACGCGAAAGATTACGTAAAAAAATCCCAGACCATCGACATCGCCTTGAGAACTTTGAGATCGATGGTCGATCACGGCGTCATAGACAAAAACGGCACCGTGATGCCATCGTCGACCTTATTTGCAGTCGATCTATTCTCATCACGGTGCCATGAGACCATTTCTGATCTGGGTACCATTATTCATATTGCATGAATTTATCGAGAAAATCTTTTTCTTGCTTCCTCTAAAAGACCATCTTTATTTAATGCTTCAACTGCTTTTGTGACAGTTTCATCGTCTAATTTGGCTTTTTTCAAAGCAGCTTCGGCATCTGATTTTTTAATTTTTGCTTTAGCAGCTGCGGCTTCTGCCTCTTTTTCTTGGGCACCACCGCTTTTAGTGGGTGTACCTTCTTCACCTTTGGCAGAAGCCGCAGTGGTGGCCCCACCTGTTTTGCCTGTAGTGGTTTCACTGCTAGTTCCGCCTATTGTTGCTTCTTTTCCTGAGGTGGCTTCCTTGCCTTTAGCCGGCGTGGCTGCTGCAGCCCCAGCTTGTGCTCCGCCTGTTTTACCTGGGGTGCCACCGACGGCACCCTTAGCAGGTGCCGAGGCGGCGCCTGTCTCACCACCGCTACCTGCAGGTGCGGCGCCTTGTGTGACTTGGGAAAAAATAGTGGCAAAATTTTTGATAGGAGCGTTTAAGAATTCTTCAACAAGATCGTCAACTGGAACTTTTTTCTTACCAAGTTTGATGTCTTCAAACGATTTCTTGAAAGCTGCTTTGATGTTTTCAAGCTTCTTGGGATCAAAATCGTTCGCCTCTTTTATGACGGATCCATCTCTTCTAAACGCGCTTTGAATCGCTTGTGGATTTGCATCCAATCCTTTAGTTTTGCTTGATTTTACTTGCTTATTGAATGTTTCTTCATCTTCTTGCGCTTTCTTTATTTGAGCGCTACGATCCGTAGTTGTTATCTTTTTAGAAGGATTATACGTTTTTATATTTCTTTGC
>Ga0129333_10005476_pt1 | contig 11946 bp, 8 predicted proteins | sample CPB6_08_DNA_FD_94474 | JGI IMG/M metagenome (GOLD analysis project Ga0129333, IMG submission 94474) | Freshwater to marine salinity gradient microbial communities from Chesapeake Bay, USA - CPBay_Sum_0.6_0.8_DNA | ecosystem: Environmental > Aquatic > Marine > Coastal | place: USA: Chesapeake Bay... | reverse complement strand
TCTGCCCGCCTGGTACGCGGTGGTGGCAGAAGGCCTGCGGCGGCGCGGGGCCCAGGCGCTGCTGCTGCAGGTTTCTGCTCCAGCCCGCCGTCAGGGCATTGCCCTGCTGCTGCGGTTGGTGCGCCAGGTGCCGGCGGCGGCGGCCTGGATCAAGCTGCCGCTGGAGCGGGCGTTGCTGGCGCTGTTGGCCGAGCTGCAGCAGAGCAGCGAACCTGCGGCGGATCTGCAGGCTCTGCTACAGGCTCTGGCCGACCTGTCTGCGCTGGGGCAGGACAGCGCGGACAGCGCTGCGATCGATCAGGCCCTTGCCCTGGCCCAGGGCTGCCTCGACTTCAATGCGGAGGTGGCTCCGTCCTGGGATGAGTTGTTGGAGCCCGCGGATTTGCAGGCCGGATGCCGCGTTGATGCGCAGGCGCTTCGGGCCCTGGTGCACGAGTGGTTGGACGACCATCCGCCGGCGGACCAGCCCGTCATGCTGGAGCTGGTCTGGATTCCGGGGGCCCGGCCCCTGCCCCATGGACCAGGTCAGCTCGCCCTCAACCTGGCGGCCGTGCTGCCGGCCGAGGATCAGCGCTCTCTGGAGCCGGCCCTGGCCGCCTTCTTTGAACCACTGCTGCAGGCCCGGCGCGCCGAGGCCTGGCGGCTGCGCCAACCGCTCACCAGCCTGCTGGATTCCCTGCGCCATGCCTGGGCGGGCGCGGCCGTCCTGAGCGGCGCCGAATGCGACCGCCTGGCCGCGGCCGAGGGGCTCTGGCAGCGCTGGGCTGGGCCTGGTGTGCTGGCGGCGCCACGGATTGTTGAATCCTGGCCGCCGGCCACGCTTGAGCCAGCGGCGTTGGTGGTGGCGCCGTCGGAGGCTCAGCTCAGGGCGCTGCGCTCCTGGCTGCTGGAGCCGGAGCCGCTGCAGGATGGCCTGCAGGTGATGCGGCGGCACCACCACGATCCGCTCTTCCTGCAGGAGCGGGCAGCCGGCCGCGGCGATCCTCTCGACGCTCTCTGCGCCCTGCACCTGCAGGAAGGGTTCTATGCGAGCACCGCGGCGCCGTGGCAGAGCCTGCAGTTCTGGGCGCAGGGCAGCCTGGCGACCCTGGCGTTGTCGCAGTGGCTGCTGGAGCCGCAACCGGCAACAGGGGCCTGGTGGCTGGTGCTGCAGGACCTGGTGCAGCGGCTGAACCGCGTGCCCGACCTGGTGACATGGCCAGGGGAGGCGGTGTTCTACCGCTGGCTGGCGGGGCAGGAGGTGGTCCTGGTCAGTCCGCTGGCGGCGGAGGTTGAGGCACAGCACCGCAGTGGTCGGGCCTTTGCGCTCTTCCACGACCTGCCGATTGCGCCTTATGGCTTGCGGGTGTTGGCGGCCCCGGCTTCCCGCTATCCCGCGCGACCGGCCCAGGGGTTTGAAGCCAGCCTGGCTGCCACGCTTGAGGCCGTGGATGCCTTAGCTCGGCAGGGGCGCTTCGGTGTGTTCCTGTCGGTGGCCGGTGCCTACGACCTACCGCTGTGCCGGGCTGTGCGCGACCGCCATGGCGCCGCCTGCCTGGCGATCGGTCCCAGCCTTCACGCCCGCTTTGGGATTGAGCAGTCCGGAGACCGCGACTGGTCGGGCCCGCGGCGGCGCGCGGATCGCTGGCTGCGGATCTGCTGAGTTGCCGCGGCGCAACCTGTCCAACTCCTGTGCGCCTGCGCAGGCTGCGGGCATGCTCGCGTCGCCGCTCCGCAATCCGCCTCCGCGTCTGCGTCAGCCGCTGCTGCGGTTGCACGATGATCATCGCTGTTTCAGCAGCTTTGGGGCCTTCAAGGCTGAGTTGCCACTGCTGCTGAAGCTGGGGGCGGAGCGGCAGGCGGCAGCGAGCTGTGTGGCGTTGCTTGGCCTGATGGAGCCTTTGAGCGGTTGCTACATTCAGCCCCGTGAGATTGCGATCGATCGCAGCAATCTGCGCGAGTCGATGGCGGTGGCGGGCTGCCTCGCACGTCATCGTGCGATCACGCGTGTGCTTGCCCATCAGGGCGAGACGCTGGCGAGTCTGCGCCAGAAACGGTTGTATCTGCCTGAAACATCAACGGGATTTGTGCATTGGTTGCGTCGCCATGGAGTTGCTGGTCTGGAATTGAGCGATTTTCTGCATGATGCTGAGATTGTTCCTGCCGGGTTGAGGTTTCATCAGAATCTGTGCAGCCTGACCTATGGCGATGCTTGCTTTGATCTTGTGATCTGCAACGATGTTTTTGAGCATGTTTATGATTTGCCAAAAGCTCTGGCAGAAGTTTTTCGAGTGTTGGTGGTTGGAGGACGTCTGCTTGCCACCTTCCCGATGGCCTTTGCTCAACGGCAGAACATTATCAAGGCGGAGTATCAGGGCCCGCAGCTCCCGGCACTGTTTCGTGCTGAACCGGAGTATCACGGTGATCCGATTCGACCAACCCGGGGTTCACTGGTTTATCAGATTCCTGGCTGGGATCTCCTGGATCTGGCAAGTGCCATTGGCTTTTCGTCCGTGCTGATTCATCTGATCAGCAGCTGGAAGTATGGGGTGCTTGGCGCTGATCTGCCAGGTGTACTGGTGGCTGATTTCGTGCGCTGAATGATGGAGCTGCAGGCCGAGTTATTGCGATTGCGAGGGCTGTTGCTGCAGCAGCCTGGGGATGGCACCTGTTGGCAGGAGCTGATCGCTTGCATCGAGGCCCTCGGGGGTGGTTTGCTCCTGGCGGATCTCGATGATCTGTTTGAGCAGCCGCTGCGTGTGGCGGCTGTCACGGCAGAGGCCCAGCGCACGGCCTTGATTGAGCAGGGGCTGGAGGCGCATCGGGCTGGGGATGCGGATGGCGTGCAGCGGGCGCTGATCAGCCTGCAGAACGTGGAAGCGGATGGAGCCTGGGTGCATGGTTTTCAGGGCCTGCACGCCGAGCTGGTCGGGGCCAGTGGCTACGCCTGTTTCCGCAGGGCGCTGGAGCGAGATCCCGACAGTGATTGGTTTCGTTACTGGGCAAGTACCGCCGCGCTGAGGCGCCGCGACTGGATCGATTTTGCCTGGCTGGCCCTGCCATTGGCTCGATCGTCCACGCTGCAGCATCAGTTGATGGTACTGGCGGCTGTGCATCACTTGATTGCCGGTGCATTGGTTCGTCTTTGCCCTGTCCTGTGCCTTGGCAACGATCTCAGGGTTTTCGATCTTGTTCATCCCGATAGGATTCCGCAGGACCGCGATGAGTTGGCCACGATCCTGCTGCGCTATCTCGCTAAGGAACGCCGAAAAATGGTGCGTTGCTTGTTAACTTACTCTCAGAATGAACCGGCTGAGGTGGAGCAACGCTGGCTTCAGATTCATCAGCTGGTTGAGCTTCTGCGTTGGCGGATTCCTGGCTTGGCTGAGCCGACATTTAGTGTTGATCTGTATGCCGCACTTCAGCGTCAGCTTGGGGTCATGTCTGACCGAAGTCGCCAGGATACAGGTCTGGCGACCCTGCTCCCTGTGAGGCCCGACCTTGTGTTTTCAGAACAGCATATCCAGGTGTGGTGTGACTTTAAGCTCAGCATCGTGTTCTCGTCGTGACTGCTATTCATGCGGCCGAGCTGGCTGCTTTGGCCGCTGATCTCGTTGCTGTACTTGGACGATCGGAGCATTTTACGCGGCAGGCTTGCGAGCACTTGAGTGCTGGTATGAATCGTCTCGATGAATCGACATTGAGCGAGGAAGCGCATGCCGGTTTGGGGGAATATCTTGCGATCGCATATTATAAGTCTCTGGCGCTCCTGCCTTGTCAGTCAGGCTTGTTGTTGTCGGTTGCAGAGTTGTTGTTGCATTATCGGTTTCATTGTTCTCTGGCAGGATTGTACGATCATCGCGCCCAGCATTTCTGGTTTCGTCATGGGCTTGATCGTGAGATTCAGGAGTCTGAGCTGTTGCATTCCGGCCGTGCGCTCAGTCTGGCGCAACAGCTGGAGTATCTTTGCTTCGCCCACCGGTTGGCTGATTATTTCGCCCGTGAGCCATGGCCCTCGCATGCCAGTTTGCTGGTGCAGCAGCCGAGCTTCACGCATCTGCAGGCGCTGAGCGCTGATCTCTGGCATGCTCAGACTGAGCAGGCTTTGAGTGCAGCAGCAATTTATGAAGTCTATGTTTTGGCCCCTCATCGCCACATTGCGATACTGTGCGAGCAAAGGCTCTGCGATTTGATTAATCAAGTGGTTCCATTTCTGGCCCAAGCCGATGTTTGCCTGGGTGGCTCTAGTCGTGGCGAGAAGCTAATTTGTGTGCCACTTGGTACGCGTAAATTGTCAATTTCAAAGCAGGGCTTCCATTCTTGTTCAACCTATTTTGACGGGGCCAAGCCTGTGCCGTTTTCACTCAACCGAGGCTTGGAGCCCTATCTATTGCTCAGTCCAAGACCGTTGCAGGCGGCCTGGGATGTGCGTGCACAGCCACGCTGTTTCACGCCATTGCTCGATAGCCTCTCTTGTCTCGGATTCAGGGATCCGGCTGATTATCGACTCGGTGAATCGGCATTCCTGCATCGCCCGCTGGTGCTGCAGCTCCGCCAGCCTCTGATCGGCCCGGCCGCTGTTGTCAGCCGCGCACTGCCGGATCAACGCGCTCGCCTGCCGGTGGCTGGCATTCTGCTGCAGGCAGACTCGGCCAGCTTTGCGATCAGCCCTTGTCATCAGCTTGCTGATCGCTATGTTCGATCGCATGGATTGCATGGTCATGGCCCCTCCGGCGTCCTGAACCAATCGTTGCTGTCGATGCCAAGCGGTGTACTCAGCACCTGGCGCTATGAGCGTAACTTCGACAGTTGGTCAGGGCGCTGCGCTGATGTGGCGCGGCATCCTTCACTCAACTTTCTGGCCTGGGAGCGCCAGGGTGAGCCCGAGTCTGGCGTGGCGAAGGAGCTGCACCTGTCGCCACTGATCTATAGCGGTTATCCCAGTGAGTGCAAGATAGAAGATCTGAGGCTATTTTCTATTAACGAGTCTGTCTATGCGATTGCGGCGCTGATCCTTTCACGTTCCCGTTACCGGAGCTGGCTACCAGAAATGTCGGCTGAAGCGGCAGCGAATAACACGATTGATGATATGTTGGTAATCCAGGCCTTGGGGCATCTTGATCCCGAGCGTGCAATGTTGGCATTTGAGAACTTGCCAATTTTGCATGGTGCTGTTGAATCCGATGTGATCATGCCGCGATTGCCCGGCGGCTTCGAAAAGAACTGGATGATTCACCACTGGATGCGGAAAACATACTTGTTTTATTCGGTTCAGCCATGGCGCGTTTTTGAGGCCGATGCGCAGTTGCGTCATTGGCGGCTCATTTATGAGCAAGCATTGGACCTACCAGCCTCAAATGATGGTCCACTGCGTAATAGCGCCCATCCGTTTCCCCTGGCTGATCGTGATGGCGTGAGAGCACTTGGGTTGGTGCTGCATCGACGTCGCCATCACAGCTATGATTATGATCAGTATCTGATGACTCTTTCACCTGATAAGCTGTTGCCTCAGCGAATCAGTCGCCAGCCAATTCTTTGTGTGAATCAGGAGGCTCCTGATCTCGATCTAGGCTTCCGAAAGAACAGGGGTGTGTGCTACGTGAGTGCTGTTGCTGCTGATTCTGATTGTGTCCGCTTCTACTTCAACCTGTTTGATTGCCGCACTTGTGTGCTGGTGGTTTCGGCAGCGGATCTGCTGGCTATGGTCGATGACGATCGGTTGTTTGTCTCAGTGGCTCCATAGTCCGGGTTCAGCAAAAGCTGTCAGGATTGATTCAGTTGCCAGTCGTCGTGTTTCTGCCAGTGATGTTGCGTACTCCAGTGACTCAACCTGTTTCAAGGCTGCCAGAAAGCTGTTGACGTTTAGTTGCTCGGGCGGTAAAGAGAGAATGCCCATTTGCTGGCATAGGTCTTTGTTTTTCTTGGATGTGCCCAGATTGAGGACTGGTACATTTGCGGTCATTGGCAAAATCAGGCCGTGGAATTTTGTTGATATTGCTGCGTCAAAGTATGGCATCAGCTCGATAATTGTCGCTGGCGCTATGTAGTGGCTCACCAGATTGTAGAGGGGCGCATGGTTTGATGCCTTGGCCATGCGGTAGCCGACAAAGAAGTCGATCGAGTTGTACCAGAAGCTGAGGCTGAAGAAGTAAAGATTGTAGTAGGCTGTGATCTCGTCAAGAGATTGGCGTAGCTGACGTAGGTGGATTGTGTCGGCGGCTGCCCGTTCGATGCCATCCAGGATGCAGCTGCTATGGATCGTTCGATAGTCGTAATAGTGATCAGAGAGAAAAATGGCCATGTTCTTATTGCGCAGCTGACTTTCTGGCTGGCTGTTCTCGCAGTGCGATTGCATGGCTTGCAGTAGTTCAATATTGCGCTCCTGGCGATTCATCCCTGTGATGGCTGCTTGCCGCTTGCTGTTGCAGCTCAGACAGAAAACAATGTCCGGTAGGTAGAGGATGTCCTTGCTGTTGTTGGTCAGTTGATCCAGCTGTTCACTATCCTTTTCGCTGCGGATCCATGACCGCTGCAAGGGGTTGAGGCTGGCTCTGTAGGTTGTGATCAGATTCTCCTGGGAGCCGATGTCGGCGCTGATGATGTGATAGGGAGTGTTGGCAGGAAGATGAGCCCAGAAATAGGGCTCGCCGATGATGGCTCCGCCTCCGACTATCAGTTTGCTGGTTCCTGTTGAGACGTCAGTATGTATTCGATCGCTAAGATCCGTATTGCCAGCCAGCTCAGATGGTCTGATGAAGAGAAGCTCGGCTTGGCTGGGTAGTAATTTCTTGAAGGCCAGGCGAAAGGCCTCGTCGCCTGCATTCTTGGAGCCATAATAGCCGTAGATGTAGAAGCGTTGGACGGTCATTGTGTTTACTGGCTCGCTTTTTTGATTTATTTATTGAGCTTATGCAGCGGTTTGTCCTGTCTGCGTTGTTAGTGCGGTTGTGCTGAGTTTCTGCGCTGCTTTCGCGGTGGTTACGCGCCACTGCTGTTGAGTTCAAGTTGTCGCCTGATCTGTTCCATTGTCAGCTGGATTGCTCTTGGGATGTCAAGGATCCGGAAGGAACGATCGCGCTCGTCAAGGGCAGAACTGGTCGCTGAGGGATGGTCCTGTGCGTACAGATCTGTGGGTAGAACGGCCAGTGCATCGGCGCCTTCGCACTGGAGCCGATGCCAGCTGGCGATGGCTTCAGCCCGCGCCGAGCCCACAAGGCATAGGCCAGGAACGGCCTCCATCAGCCAGCCGGGTTTGTGTTGCATGGTTCCTTCATGAGTGATATAAAACTCCATGCCTTCGCAGCAGTGCAGCCAGTGGGCGAAGTCGTGGCCAGAGAGGCTCTCCAGCTGGGCTTGTGGGCAGGCGGCCATGATCGCCTTGATTCGATTGTTGCAGGCTTGCTCGCGCTGTTGTGCTTCGGCATGGTTGCGGTTGTTGTGTTGGTAGGTGAAGCCATCGAGCAGGATCAGGGGACGACAGAAGTGAACGGTGATCGCCTCGATCAGGCCCGTGTAGTACGCCACTTCATTGTGGAGTTCCCGGCGTCCCGGGCCCCGCACGCCCAGCAGGATCAGTGGCCGTGGTCGTCGGGGCGGGAGGGGCTGCGTGGGCTCAGCACGCAGGAATCGCAGCAGCGTGGCGCGTGCTTGTTTGCTCACCAGGGTGCCGCCCAGGCGCACGCTGGGGCGTTCGTTCAGTGCCTTGTCCGGGAGTCGGGTGATGCCTTCCAGTGCGGTCAGATCCAGAACCGTGTCCGTGTCCTGCACCAGCTCCAGCCGTCTGCCCGCGGCCAGAACGCGCAGCAGGGGGTCGAGCTCATTCCAGAGGAAATGGGCGAAATTGGCATTGCCAAGCCGCGCCACACTGGCATGCCCCTGGCCGAGGCGATCTGCTCCTGCAGGCACCGGCTGCAGGCCCTGATCCGGCAGCCGGTAGCCATCAGCGCATTCGTCTGACACCCACGACCACCAGGATTGATCTGAGCTGCGCTGCCAGAGCAGCTGATTGCGATCCGCATCAGCGCGACAATCCCGTAGGTGATAGATCTCGCCATTGCATTCCAGTGCCAGGGCGTGTCCGTTCAGGACCTCCAGTTGGTAACGGCGCAGCGAGCGCGGGTACACCCAGGCGTTGAGCGCGTTCAGATCCCATGGCCCGTTGTGGATCGGTGCTGGCCAGAGGCTTGCCAATGCAGTGCACCCGCGAGCGGCCTCGCCCAGGCCGGCATGCCCCAGGCCCTGTGCCAGTGCCAGCACGGCACTCTCCAGGCCGAGCTGGTGGATGGCGGCGGCGTCCGCTCCCAGCCTCTTGGCCTGCAGCAGCGCCCGCCGAGCCCGGCGCAGACGGCCGGCAGCGCTGGCCGGAGCGGGACTGTTCAGGCTTGTTCGGGCCGCGAGCAGCGCCTCCTGCCACGGCGGCTTCGGTTGATCGGCTGGAGCCACCGCTCACCCCATGGCGTGCTGATGGCCGGAGCCTATGCAGGGTTCGCTGGCCCGGCGGTTGCGGCGGCGGAGGGCTCAATCCCAGGCTCCCAGCCAGCGCTGCCGCCACAGCCCCGCGTTCTGGCCGCCGCTGCCCGGCCCGCGGCGGCGGCAGTAGTACCAGAGCCGATTCAGCTGAAAGCTGATGGCGTTGGCCTCCGCCAGGGCGGGATCATCGGCCAGGGTGCAGCTGTGTTGGGCGTTGCAGGCCAGCATCCGGGCATGGGCGAAACTGCCATCCAGGCGCTGCACCGCCGGGGTGGCCAGCAGCCGATCGCGGTAGTCGAGATCCTCGCAGTAGGCCGGGTAGTAGCGCTCATCGAAGCGCCCCACCGCATCCCAGGCCAGTGCGGTGAGCGCAAAGGCGGAGAAGGCGCGATCTCCGGGAAACAGCGCCAGGTATTGCGCTTCGCCGGGATCCAGGCGGCGTAGTGCCTCCGCCAGCACGCCTGCAGGAAACACCACATCGTGATTGACGATCAAAGCCAGGGGTGCCTGGGGAAAAGCGAGCAGGATCTGATTCCAGGCTGCGGCCACACCCGCATTGCCGAAGGGCCGGGCTAGGCAGACCCTCTCCACCCCGGGCAGACCTTGCCTTTCCAGTTGCCGTAGTTCGCGCCGCAGCCGTCGCGACTGCGGATCCTCCCGGCTGCCACTCTGATCAACGATCGCCAAAATCCCGATCGGGACATCCAGGCTGGCCAGCAGTCGCAGCAGATGGTCCGGCCCGTTCAGCACCGGCACTCCCATCAGCGGCAGCACCCCTGGTGGTGGTGGTGCAGGCCGCAGGCGCCCCAGACCCTGCCAGAACAGTTCGAGCAGCTGATCGTCCTGACCGCGCTCGCAGACATCGGCCAGGCATCGCCACAGCTCCAGGGCCGCGTTGCGATCGGGGCGCCCCTGCGCCGGCAGCGTCTCCAGCCATTCGAGCAGCCACACCAGCACCAGGGCCCGCGCCTGGCGCCAGGCGCCCAGCTCCAGCAGCCGCCTGATCAGGCGGGCGCGTGCCTGGCCATCACCGGCGAATGGTGTCTGCAGCAGCTCGCGGGTGCAGTGTTCCCCCAGCCGCCGCCAGTGCGCCAGCAGCTGTTCCACAGGCTGGCCGGGGGAGTTGCCCTGCTGCGGATCCGCATTCATGGCTCCCCCTGTGCTGAAGGGTCCGCAGGGAGCCGCAACTGCACCTGCAGTCCCCCCAGCCGGGAGGGATGCAGGTGCAGCTCCCCGCCGTGGCGGCGACAGAAGCCGCGGGCGATCGCCAGGCCAAGCCCCGGCTGCTGCGGTTGCAGCGGTTGCTGCTGTGGCTCAGATCCCCCGCCGCGGCCGGCATCATCCACCTGAATGGTCAGGGTGTCGGCCGTGGTCTGCGCCGACAGGATCACCGGCGGCCCGCCATGGCCGAGAGCGTTGTCGATCAGGTTGTGCAGCGTGCGTTCCAGCAGGCGGCGCTCCACTCGGGCGGTGAGCTGTGGCGCCAGCTCCACGATCACGCGCTCCGGCTCGTAGCACTCGGCGATCTGCCGGCAGAGCGGCTCCAGCGCCACCGGCAGACGCGGGCCGGGATTGCCCACGGGCTCCGACAGTGCCGCCAGATCCTGATTGAGCGTCAGCAGGGCTTCCAGATCGGCCTCGAGGCCGGCGACCAGATCAGGATCGTGCTGCTCCTGCTGGCGCAGCGTCTCCACCCGCAGCAGCAGCCGTGTCAGCGGCCCACGCAGATCATGGGCCAGATCGCGTATCTGGCGTCGCTGCTCCGTGACGCTGCTGTTCAGTTGCGCCAGCAGGTCATGGATGCGGTGAGCCAGCAGCAGCAGGGCACCAGCCCCGCTGGTGAGCAGGCAGGCCAGGGCCAGTCGGCGTTGCCTGAGCAGCAGCAGCCAGTTCATCGGCTCTTCTCTTCGGGCGTGGCCGTGGCTGCCGGCTCGATCCGCAACGCATAGCCATGGCCGCGCAGCGTTTCGATCTGCAGCCTGCCCGCTGATGCCTCCCCCAGGAGCCGTCGCAGCCTGGAGAGGCGCATGTCGATGCTGCGGCTGCGGCGCTCGCTCCGTGGTGCCAGGCTGCCGCTGGCCCGGGCAAGTTGCTGGCGGCTGAGCGTTCGCCCAGGCGCCCGGTACAGGGCCAGCAGCAGGCTGGCTTCGCCGCGGCTGAGGTTGAGCGCCGGGCCGTCGGGCCGCAGCAACACACCCTGATGCGGCAGGAAGGTCAGATCGCCGAGCGGCAGCTGTTGCTCGTGTGGCCGCGGTGTGATGGTGGTGCGCTGTTCATTGCGCAACAGCTGTTCGCAGCGCAGCAACAGCTCGCGGGGATGGAACGGTTTCACCAGGTAGTCCTGCGCCCCCAGCTCCAGGCCCAGGATGCGGTCCTCGGCCGTGCCAAGCCCTGAGATCATCAGCACGGGGAAGGCGTGACCCTGGGAGCGCAGAGCCAGCAGCAGATCGGTACCGAGCTGCTGCGGCAGTCGCTGGTCGAGCAGCAGCAGATCCGGGTGCGCGCTCTGGAGTGCCGCCAGCAGCTGATCGGGACGGTTGAAGGTTGTCAGCTGCCAGCCGCATGCCTGCAGCCGGAGATGCATCTGCCTGCAGAGTTCGATGTCATCGTCCAGCCACCAGATCCGCGAGCCGGAGCACTGCGATGTGAAGTCCTGGAGTTGCCATGCCGCCACGCGCCATCAAGAACCATCCACAGGAAGTGTGATCAGTTTTGACGGCACGGAGGGCCTGGGGGCGGGCTGACATGGACCCGGCCCCAGGTGCGGCAGTGAAGCGATCAGGCGCCGGCCCCGGCGAAGGCGGGAACGCTGAGGCTGCCCTGCTTGCGGATCACCACCTGCTTGCTGTCATCGACGTCGACGACGGCACTGTCGCCTTCGCCGATGCGGCCGGAGAGGAACTCCTCGGCGAGGGAGTCCTCGAGCAGGCGCATCACCGCCCGACGCAACGGACGGGCGCCGTAGCTCGGGTTGTATCCCTCCTCAACCAGGCGCTCCTTGAATGCGTCGGTGACGGAGAGGTGGATGCCCTTTTCGCTCATGCGGCTGAACACCTCCTTGAGCATGATCTCGGCGATTTCCTTGACTTCATCGCGGCTGAGCTGGCGGAAGACGATGATCTCGTCGAGACGGTTAAGAAACTCGGGGCGGAAGTACTGCTTCAGCTCCTCGTTGACCAGCGAGCGGATGCGGTTGTAGTTGGTTTCTTCCGCATCGGCACCGGAGAATTCAAAGCCGAGGCCACCGCCACCCTTCTCAATCACCTTCGAACCGATGTTCGAGGTCATGATAATCAGGGTGTTCTTGAAGTCCACCGTGCGGCCCTTGGAATCGGTCAGGCGACCGTCTTCGAGCAACTGCAGCAGCAGGTTGAACACGTCGGGGTGAGCCTTCTCGATCTCATCGAACAACACAACGGTGTAGGGACGCCGGCGTACTGCTTCGGTGAGCTGACCACCTTCGTTGAAGCCCACGTAGCCCGGCGGCGAACCGATCAG
>Ga0129333_10005474_pt1 | contig 11947 bp, 12 predicted proteins | sample CPB6_08_DNA_FD_94474 | JGI IMG/M metagenome (GOLD analysis project Ga0129333, IMG submission 94474) | Freshwater to marine salinity gradient microbial communities from Chesapeake Bay, USA - CPBay_Sum_0.6_0.8_DNA | ecosystem: Environmental > Aquatic > Marine > Coastal | place: USA: Chesapeake... | reverse complement strand
CTTAAGAACTTCTTTCCAATCCTTATCAAATTGCTCCAAACCCTTCTCAGTCATAATGTTCTTATACATTGACCAGAATACGATTGGAGGAATTGTAACTACATCTGCACCATACTTTGCACACAGTTCTACTTGCCTTACATCACGAATAGAAGCGGCAAGAATTTCTGTAGAAGTATAAGAGCGGTCAAACACCTCACGAATATTCTTGATAAGTTCAATACCATCCACAGAGTTATCCATCCAACGACCTACGAATGGTGAGATATATGTTGCCCCTGCCTTTGATGCCAGAATTGCTTGTGCTACAGAAAACACAAGAGTTACATTTGTTTTGATTCCAAGCGAAGAAAGGTGCTTACAAGCCTTCAATCCTTCTACAGTGCAAGGAAGTTTGATCGTAACTGCTGGTGAAATCGTGTAATACTTTTGTGCTTGTGTAAGCATTTCTTCAGAAGTATCAGCAACAACTTCTGCTGAAATGCTTTCTAACTCTGGAAATATTGTAGCAATTTCACTAATAACTTCTTGGAGTTGTCTGCCACTTTTAAGAATCAAAGTGGGATTTGTGGTAACTCCATCTAGTAGTCCAGCGTCATATGCTGGGGTAATCATTGAAACATCTGCCGTATCTAAAAAGATCTTCATAAAAGAAAAAGAACTCCTTAGTAATTATACGGAGTTCTTTTTTTATTGTCATCAGATTGTTATGAGATGAAGATATTAAATCAAGGAAATAGAGACACTACGAACATGAAGATTCCGAAGAGTATGAAGAATGTGAGTATTAGGAGCATTTGTTTACAAACTCATCAACAACTTCATCTGGAATAACAGTTTCAACTTCAATACCTTCCATTTTCCATTCTCCATCGAGTTTATATTTACCATCACTTGTTACATTAACTTTTGAAATCTCAAATTCTTTAGATGCTATTTTTGAAGTATTTTGATTATTCATAGATTGTCTCCAAATATCCATGCCCTTACATTTTTCCAGAACACTTGAAGAAAGAACTTCCGTTGGATCTGGTGCTGTGGATTTGAGTTCTTTATGAACTTCGTGCATATCTGCAAGCCCATAAGTTCTTAAATCTCTTTCTCTATTTTGATTTTCTAAATTATCAAAAGAATGTTCATAAGGTTCTTCACCCAGAAACTCATAAAGTTTTTGAAGAGTTTCTTCTGGATTATTCACTAAGTCCTTATACTCTACAAAATGAATACGATCACTAAATCCTTGTTGAATTCCCTCTACAATTGCATTCAAAGATTGTCCCAGAATCCCTTGTGGTCCTGCAATATATTGACATCTATTGTCATCACTCAAAGGTATATTTAATTTTACCAATTGCTCATCAATAAAATTAATTCTTCCTTGTCCTTCTTGATATGGATTTCTGCGAATCATCATAATCATAGAAGTTAGAATTTCATCAATATCTCTTACAGGACAAATGATCTTTACTTGCTGTCCAATGTATCCTTCAATATAAGGAACACGGGCAGTCCAAGCACGATTTTTGTCAATAATGACTTCTTCTTTTCTATCACTATAAAACTGAAAGGGAATGGAAGAAATAATCAGTTTTGCTTGTTCTGGTTTCGGATATCCACTAAACAATTCATCATTAAGTAAATGATTTTCTACAGAGTACATTGTAGAAAGAACTGGACTTGATGGACCAGAATAAAATCTTGGATTTTGATTTAATATTGCAGAAAGAACAGAACTTCCAGATCTTGGAAGTCCTGCCATAAAATAAAACTTTTTCATTTAAATTAATATAGTTGTTTTTAATTATATTTGTTATATTGCAACAGTTGCAAGAGTTCCATTAGTATTCACAATTAATCTCCAAGAAACTCCATTTGCATCAGTAAGTATAACACCTTGAGAAGTATTTACACCAACTCTAATGTCTCCACTTTGAACAGTTAATTTTGAGGTTGGATTTGTGGTTCCTATACCGACATTGAAGTTCTCATCTCCCACTAACCAGTAGTTTGCTGGGTTAGCATCAGTTCTTACACCTACTGCAAACTGATTGTCCTTATCGGTGTCTGGGGCATCAAAGTTTTGATTGTATTGAGAAGAACCAATAATAACTCTATAAGATGCCGATGTTGAAATTCCAGTATTATGACCAAACGAAACATTATAATTTCCAGATATATTAGAACTGCCAGAATATGCTCCGAAGAAACTATTATAAACCCCAGTAGTATTATTAAATCCAGACCCTTGACCAAAGAAAGAATTATAGTATCCAGTGGTGTTTGCAGTTCCTGCATTACGACCAATGAATTGATTGGCAGAACCTGTAGTATTATGGTATCCTGCAGATTCGCCAAAAAAGTTATTAGTAGATCCAGTGGTGTTGAATTTTCCTGCAGTATCACCAAAGAAGTTATTATAAGATCCAGTGGTAGTAGAACTACCAGCGCCAACACCTATAAAGTTATTATAAGTTCCAATAGAACTTCCACCACCAACAATAAAGTTATTATTAGCATCAAGTGCAACAGAACCTCCACCACCTCCAGCAATTGTTAATCCACCAGCAGTGCTTCCATCTGAAAGTTTTAGTGTGGGAACACTAGGGTCATAAAAAACTTCACCTTCATTACCTATAAATTGATTTGGGTCAGAGGATCCTAGTTTTTCAACAAGAAATCTATAAGTCGTATTAGTAGACAAAGACATTTTTATAATACTTTTTAGGTATTTATAATAGAGACATCATAAAGAGGAACACTCCGAATGCTATGAAGAATGTGAGTATTAGGAGCATTTTATTGGTGCTTTTGTAAGTATTTAATCATTTCTTCTAAAACGGAAACATTATCACCTACTAGTCCAAGAGCAGTGTTGCAGTTATTGCAGAGAACACCACGAACTATATTTGTAGAGTGGCAGTGGTCTATACACTTCTTTTCCAATACTCTACTACAAATCTCACAATTATTATTATTCATAAGTTCTGCATATTGTTGTTCAGTAAGTTTGAACTTTCTACGCATAAATTCGTGTGGTTTATAGTATTGCCTACGATTTTTTGTAGAACATTTTTTACATTTTGGTTGCAATCCTATATTACCAGAAGAGTAAGTTCTTTTATGAAAGAAATTTTCGGGCAAAGATTGATTGCATTTAGAGCAGATTTTCATTATTGTAATGCGTATTTTCTATACCTATTTATAAAAAAAGAGACCCTTTGTGGGTCTCTCTATTTTACCATAAATTAAGTTTTATATCAACCAATTATTGAAGGTGCAGTAAGAGCAACAGGTGTTGCTTCTACACTTGCAAGATCCAAAGGAAATTGGTGTGCGTTCCTTTCGTGAATTACTTCAAACCCAAGATTGGCACGATTCAAAATATCAGCCCAGGTAGGAACAACGTGACTTTGATGGTCAAGAATACTCTGGTTGAAATTTAGTCCATTCAGGTTAAAAGCCATGGTGCTAACTCCAAGAGCAGCAAACCAAATACCAACTACCGGCCAAGCAGCAAGGAAGAAGTGCAGTGAACGAGAGTTGTTGAATGAAGCATATTGGAAGATAAGACGACCAAAGTAACCGTGAGCAGCAACAATGTTATAAGTCTCTTCTTCTTGACCGAACTTGTAACCATAGTTCTGACTTACATCTTCAGTAGTCTCACGAATAAGACTTGAAGTTACAAGTGAACCATGCATAGCACTAAAGAGTGAACCACCGAACACACCGGCAACAGCTATCATATGGAACGGATGCATAAGGATATTGTGTTCTGCTTGGAAAACAAGCATGTAGTTGAAAGTTCCACTAATACCAAGAGGCATGGCGTCAGAGAAAGAACCTTGACCGAAAGGATAGACTAGGAATACAGCAGAAGCAGCAGCAACAGGAGCACTGTAAGCAACCATAATCCAAGGACGCATACCTAGACGGTAAGAAAGTTCCCATTCACGACCCATGTAGCAGTAGATACCAATGAGGAAGTGAAATACAACAAGTTGGAAAGGACCACCGTTGTAGAGCCATTCATCAAGACTCGCTGCTTCCCAGATAGGATAGAAGTGAAGTCCGATAGCATTAGAAGAAGGAACAACGGCACCAGAGATGATATTGTTTCCATACATTAGAGAACCAGCAACAGGTTCTCGGATACCATCAATGTCCACAGGGGGAGCACCGATGAATGCGATAATAAAGCAAGTAGTCGCAGCAAGCAACGTCGGAATCATTAGAACACCGAACCAACCAACATAAAGACGGTTATCGGTTGAAGTAATCCACTGACAGAAAGATTCCCAGATATTTTCGCCAGAACGGCGTGAAGCAATTGTAGCAGTCATATTTTTAAAAAAGGGTAAGTAGTAATTCAGGGGGTACTGAATGGTACGAAATATCTCCACATCACCCTCCGATGTGGATATGAGGGATGCTTTACTTCTCTTGATCCCGGTTGGAGAAGATACCGATTAGAATGTGTTACATTTCTTAACCCGTGTATGTATTTATACTAACACTGTTAGCAAATCCTGTCAATAGGTCCAATTACCTAAGTGGCACAGGTCACTCCAGATACTGCCTAAGTTCAGTGTCATATAGATTTACATCAGTTTTAAATCCATAAAACCTGATGCCGTAAGACTTATCTACCCACATACAAGTAACATGAATATCTACAGATCTATCAGGTACTTTCCAAATATGAAGTGTCCCAGCGATTCCTTGATAAAGATCCTCATAACTATCTTTTGGAACTATAACTCCCATGCCAGTAGAACTTATATCCCATATCTTCCCATCAAAATACTTTTCTCCATTTAGAATAAACTCCGCTCTCAATGGAAATGGAGAAAATCCAATATCAACTATCTTTCTCTCTTGGTTTCTATGTTCCATTATAGGAATAGACAAGAATACTGCTAGTATTTAGATAAATAGTCAAAAACTTCAATGTATACCTATAAAGTAAAAGAAATCGTAAAAATCGTAGATGGCGATACGATTGATGTGGTAATTGATGCTGGATTTTATATTTACGTCCAACAAAGAATCCGTCTTAAAGGAATTGATGCTCCAGAAACAAGAACCTTAGATCTCCAAGAAAAAAATGAAGGTCTAAAAGCAAAAGAATGGTTGGAAAGAGAACTCAAAGATAAAGAGATTGCAATCAAAACAACAAAAGAAGATAAGTATGGAAGAATGCTTGGTGAACTATACACAAAGGATCATGGTCTTTCCATCAACGAAAGAATGTTGCAGGAAGGATTTGCTGCTAAGTATATGTAAATTACTTTTTCAGTACCCAAAAAGATTACTATTCATATCATGAATTTCATCTTTAAGTTTCTGAATTTCTTTAGTTTTACACTTTAAATCATAACATAATTCTTCATAAGAAGGAGATTGATCTTCACGTCTTCTATCATTTTTTCTTCTTTCATATTGTCTTCTATCAACGCCGGTTCGTCTTTCAGATTCTTCCATTGGACATTAATAGGTCTTATAGTAGGACTGAAAATATTTATTGAAACCCAATTTATCCAATTTGAGTGATATAATGTATCTCAACGTTTTTAAATAGAGGTTACGAGTAAACTCATATCAGAAACTATGATATTCGTATCAGTTCCTTTATTGCGAATATAAAGTTCCACATAATCATTTTGATTATGGTCGTGAATATCCGTCAAATGCAATGTATAGTACTGCCCATATGTAGTATTCTTAACCAAAGTAGTTGAAGATTGTAGAATAGTACCTATTCCAGTAGCAGAATTATAATCAAGTATTCCTACCTCAACATCAAAATCCACAAATGGTCCAGAAATAGGAGCATCTTGCGTAAAAGTTACAGTTGCCTGTGATAAAAATCTTCTATCAATTCCAACATTATAAGTTAATCTATTATCAGTTGCAGTAAATTTAGAATTAACTGACCCTACAGTTGTCGTTATGCCCACAATTTTAGTCCAAACATCTGTGGATCCTACACCAATCACAGTAGGAGTAGAATTATCTCTCATATAAAACTGACCAGAAGGATAGGTGTTACTTATACCACGATTTCCTTCAAAGAAAGTATCGGTTCCATTTATATCAGTATGAGTGCTAACTCCAAGTTTAGTTCCTGGACCGGAGAAGTTGCAGGTCTGTAAAATAAAACTTTCTGGATTATATACACCACCAGCAGTTTCAAATTTAACTCCATCTTGAACGGTAATTCCAGTGTATCCAGAAGGAACAATAAAAGAACAAACAGTTACACGAATACGACGAGTGCAAATAAAAGTACTTGGAAAATTAAGAATTGACTTCGTACCACCTAATCCAAAGTTACCAGTAAACAAACACTGGTTAAATCCTACTGTTCCTGTAGTACCATTAAAAGTTAAATCTTGAGAGTTTAGAAATGCCCCATCAAGCAAAATAAAATTATTATAACTTGAAATAATTCCAACTTTTGCGCAATTAGTAAAGTTTACTCCGAACCAGTCAAGTGCGTGAACTGTAGGATTAGATGCAACAAGATTAATTGCATAAGGTGCTTCAAAAGTAATATTTCTGATTGGAAGAGAATAAGCACTACTTAGAAGTGCTGTAGTTGTACTAATACCAGTGGATTTAATTCTGCAGTTCTCGGATGAACCACCAAGAATTGTTGTATTATCTCCAGCAACAAGACGATTACCTTCTAAATCTACTGTTGTTGTGAAGAAATAAGTGTAGTTATCTTTGAGATAGATTACTCCATCTACTGCTTTTGGTAAATCATTCTTACTTCCAACAAAAATAAAATTTACAACATCATCAAGAAACTTGAATTGAGTTTCACCACCACCACCAATCGTCGCCATCTGCTCCAGAACGCGATTAGTGAAGAGACGATAATGATCACTTAATTGCTGAATAGTTACATACTTTTGATCTAATGGAGTAAGAGGATCGCTATTCTTTATGTTTGGAGGTTCATTCAATAAACCTTCAGTAAGATTTTTCTTTGGTTGAGGAATAGGAGTATTCTTAAGTTGCTGACGAAGTTCATAAACTTCATCGTGTTGATTTACAACTAAGTTCTGTAGAAACTCAACATTATCCGTAAGTTGCTGAGTTTTTTCTTGTAATCTATCTACTTCTGTTTTTTTCTGGTCTGCTTCATACTCTTCAAAAGTTCTTTTTTTAGTAGAAGAACTTTTAGAAGTTTTGGGTTTGTTAGAACCAATATGATGTAAAATTTTAGAATACTTATTCATTCCATTCTTCTTTTTAGGTATTTATTATTTTATCACCAATACTGAATAATCACTAATCCAGGTCCACCATCACCACCAGTGCCTCCAGGGTTTCCACCACCACCACCAGAACCACCACATCCAATTCCTCCAGGTCTTCCATTTCCTGCAGCAGCATTGTTTACAGAACCAGCACCACCGCCAGAAGCACCAATGGATAATAAAGGTTGTTGTATATTATATCCACTTCTACCATCTGTACCAGGGTTTCCTGCTGCTCCTGCTGTTAATGATGAAAGATACACATAAGATGCCTGAGTAGGGACAGTTATAGATCCTCCAGCAGAAGAACCTCCACCACCACCAGCACCAGGAGCAAGAGGAAATCCTGTATTAAAAATGGTTGGAGACCCACCAGCACCATTGTTAAATACTCCACCAGCAGATGTCGGCTGCAGCGCCCCAGCAGCAGCAAAGTTTCCAAGTCCTGCAATAAGCATATTCGCAATTGTTGCTGCAGAGACAGCAGCAGGAGCAGTAGAAGTTGCAGTACTACTTGCTTGTACGGTAGAAACAGTTCCACCATTTGCATAACAAACTGTGTAAATACCAGTTAATGTAGTATAAGGTGCAATCGCAACATAAGAACCAACACCAGCGATTCCAAGTGCTGCTGGGTTTCCTGGAGCACCTCCTCTTCCACCAGCACCGGCAGAAACATAAAGACAATCAGGAAGAAGTATTGCTGGAATTGAAAGTGTCGTAAATCCGCCAGAACTTCCTCCTGCACCACCACCTCTTGCAGTAGTTGAGTTGTTTGATGCTCCACCTCCACCACCTCCACCACCACCAATACAAGTGATATTAATCATATTGATACCTCTGGGTTTCTCCCAGATTTCCCAAGATCCACCTAGAGTAGAAGATTTGCCAAAAAAATAATCAGTTGAACCAGTTGTTGGTTTTGAGAGATGATTTAGATCTAACATAATTTACCAGGAATGAATGATGACTAATCCTGGACCACCATTACCACCAGCACCTCCACCACCAGTAGTACCTCCAGCACCACCTCCACCTCCACCAGATCCAAATCCACCTTCACCACCATCACCACCCGCCGCAGCAGTACCTGTTGATGCTCCTCCACCAGCACCACCAGTAGAAAGTAGTGGTTGAACTAATTCAACTCCAGCAGCTCCTTCTCCTCCAGTAGCAGCATTAGCACCACCGTTTCTTGTAGTGAAATAAACATAAGATGCCTGAGCTGGTGCGGTTACGGCAGCACCAAGGCCAGTCGCACCTCCTCCACCACCAGCGCCACCAGAAAGTAAAAGTCCTGTAGCTGGATATCCTACTGCAGTAGGAGTACCACCAGCAACTGCTCCGCCAGCACCCCCTGCGTTTCCAGCATAAGCAGTAAACAATCCAAGTCCTGCTATAAGAGTGTTAGCAATCGTTGCAACACCACCAGCACCACCAGCACCACCAACAGCAGCAGCAGTTGCAGCAGTTCCACCTGATCCTGGGTTAGCATAACAAACTGTATAAATTGCAGTTAATGTGGTATAAGGTGCAAGTGCAACATAAGAGCCAAATCCAGCACCACCAGCGTTACTGATTGTCGTAGAAGTTGCACCACCAATTCCACCTCTTCCTGCAGAAACATAAAGACGATCAGGAAGATATATTGCAGGAACAAGAACTGAAGTATATCCTCCAGAACCTCCTCCTCCTCCTCCTCCACGGTTACCCGTTGCAGGAAATCCACTTGTTCCACCACCACCACCTCCAATAGTGGTAATTCTAACCATATTAATACCTCTGGGTTTCTCCCAGATTTCCCAAGTTCCACCTAAAGATCCAGATTTTCCAAGGTAGTAATCAATATAACCGTTCTGTGGTTTTGGTAAATGCAGTAAATCAATCATTTATACTTCCTCTGGAACATACCAGGATGTATATTCAGTAAGTTCATTTCCATTTTCATCGGTGAATAATATAATTTCGTGATTTTCATTTAAGTGAATAAACCCAGTTGCAATAGGTCCTTCGGTAAAATTAATTTTAACTATTGTTTCCATCAGTAATCTCCTCCATAAGTAGTTACGGTCCAAACAGTGTTTGCAGAAGTTACTGCACTTGCACCAACTAAAAGATTATATCCAGTTGGAATAGCAAAGTTAAGTGGAACATCAATTGGATATGTTGCACCAGTAAGAGTAGTAACCACGTTTGGTGTTTGTGATGCTGCAGTCACTTCCTGAATTAACCAAGTATTAGAAGAAGTAGTCGAACCAGTTGACTGTGTTGACAGATAAATTCTCAATACTGCTGCAGTAGATGCAGTGTTTGCTGTTGCACCACCTAGAGTAAATCTGACTTTTTGCAGATAACTTCCACTTGCTCCTGCACTGAATGCAAGAAAAATATCAGTACCAATAGTACCATTACCCTGAGAGTTGTTTTGTGCTGTTGTAATTCTTGTTCCAGAAACATCTGGAGTTCCTGTAAAAATTGGTGCAGTGTTTAGTGTTGTAAGTGCCATTTATTAAATCCTTCTTTTTTTATTTTATATATGCTATGTATTAAGGCATAGACATATTATATGTCATTGCAAGAATTGCTCCTCGCAATGTTTGAATTGGGTTTCCATCCAGATGTACAGATGTTGTTATTCCAGTGATAGTAGAATTTCCAAAAACAGTAAGATTTGATGTTGCAGTTAATGTGTTGATACCAACTCTACCAAGATTATCAACTATAAATGGAGTGGATCCTCCTGCCTGATCATCAACTCTTAGTGCATTACCAATTCCGTCCTGAGTAATTCTTACCAAATCAGCATTGGTGGTTCCAGAGAACAATCCAACAATATCATTAACACTCGTAGATTTAACTGTAATTCGTGCTGTTGGATTTATTGTTCCAATACCAAGAGCACCTAATGATGGAATAAATGTAAGATTTGTAGATGATACGGTTAAAAATCCTATAGGACCTGAAGTAGAGGTTGAAAGTGCAACATAGATTGGGGCAGTTGATATTATATCATCATTAACAGATAATGATCCTGAACCCCCACCACCAGCAATCCCTTGAGTACCCTGAATACCTTGTGTACCAGATCCTTCAATTCCTTGAGTACCCTGAATACCTTGTGTACCAGATCCTTCAATTCCTTGAGTACCCTGAATACCTTGTGTACCAGCACCAGTAATTCCTTGAGAACCAGTTAAACCTTGGATACCTTGAGATCCTGTAGTTCCTTGAGAACCAGTTAAACCTTGGATACCTTGAGATCCTGTAGTTCCTTGAGAACCAGTTAAACCCTGAATACCTTGAGATCCTGTAGTTCCTTGTGAACCAGTTAGACCTTGGATACCTTGAGATCCTGTAGTTCCTTGAGAACCAGTTAATCCTTGAATACCTTGAGATCCTGTAGTTCCCTGAGAACCAGTTAATCCTTGAATACCTTGAGATCCTGTAGTTCCCTGAGAACCAGTTAATCCTTGAATACCTTGAGATCCTGTAGTTCCCTGAGAACCAGTTATTCCCTGAGCACCTTGAGAACCAGTTAATCCTTGAATACCTTGAGATCCTGTAGTTCCTTGTGAACCAGTTAGACCTTGGATACCTTGAGATCCTGTAGTTCCTTGAGAACCAGTTAATCCTTGAATACCTTGAGATCCTGTAGTTCCTTGAGAACCAGTTAGACCTTGGATACCTTGAGATCCTGTAGTTCCTTGAGAACCAGTTAGACCTTGGATACCTTGAGATCCTGTAGTTCCTGTGGTTCCTTGAGAACCAGTTAGACCTTGGATACCTTGAGAACCAGTTATTCCTTGAGAACCAGCACCAGTAATTCCTTGAGTTCCTTGAAAACCAGTTAGACCTTGAATACCTTGAGAACCAATTATTCCTTGAGTACCCTGAATACCTTGAGGTCCAACATATCCCTGAGTAACTGCAGTTCTAAAATTTGATGGAGTTGAACCAGAATGTACGAAGTGTGCGGTTATAATTCCAGCATTTGTTGTTGCAGCATAAACTTTAGTGACAATACGATCACTTGCAGCAATCGCAACAGGTCCAGTTAAAATACCAAGTTGAGTTGTATATGTTGCAGTTAATGCATTAACATCACCAGTTGTCAATAAAAATAAGAAATCTTCATTTCCAAGATCATTTCTTATATAATTCTTAAAGGTAAAAGTAGTAATTCCAGCATTATCACTTACATATCCCCAAAAACGAATTTCATATTCCCCAGCAGGTATTTCAGTAATTCCAGGATCTCCAACTTGAGTAATAAAAGTAGCAATACCAACTTCACCAGTTGAACTACTACATTCAGCAATCATATCATCTTGTGGAGATGCATCAGGAGTATCGGGTATTAAACTCTCATAACCAGTAATATCACTATCAACTTGAGAGAAATACCAAATGCGTCCAGAAGCAGAAACACCCGGAGTTCCTTGCTGACCAAGAATTCCCTGAGTACCTTGAGAACCCGTTATTCCTTGAGCACCTTGAATACCTTGAGATCCTGTGGTTCCTTGAGAACCAGTGATACCTTGAATACCTTGAGATCCTGTAGTTCCTTGAGAACCAGTTAGACCTTGAATACCTTGAGTTCCTGTAGTTCCTTGAGAACCAGTTAGACCTTGAATACCTTGAGAACCAATTATTCCTTGGGTTCCTGTAGTTCCTTG
>Ga0129333_10005473_pt1 | contig 11947 bp, 25 predicted proteins | sample CPB6_08_DNA_FD_94474 | JGI IMG/M metagenome (GOLD analysis project Ga0129333, IMG submission 94474) | Freshwater to marine salinity gradient microbial communities from Chesapeake Bay, USA - CPBay_Sum_0.6_0.8_DNA | ecosystem: Environmental > Aquatic > Marine > Coastal | place: USA: Chesapeake... | reverse complement strand
TATGCGAAGGAACACATCAACCGACAAGCCCTTCGGGACTTGTCTTGTCTCGGTATCCGATCATGGAACACAAACACTTGTGGACTTCATGTCCACATTGGCCGAGACACCTTCGTCAACTACTCACACCTTGCACGGTTCCTGATCCTGTTGCATCGCAGCAAGCCCAGCATCGTGGCCCTTGCAGGGCGAGACTGTTCCCGATGGGCTTCGTTCGATCTCGGTCAGGATGAGTCGATTGTGCTGCAAGCACAAGGCAAGCAGTATCCGCAGACTCGTTACCGTGCCGTCAACCTGACGAACGATGACACCGTCGAAGTTCGTGTGTTCCGTGGGACGCTCAATCCTGACACGATCATCGCACATCTGGAACTGCTGGATGCGATGATTGAGTACACACGACGACAGCGGAAGATCGTCGGCCTCTCCATGTCTCTGACATGGTTGTGGTTCCGTGGCTGGCTTGCCGACAACAATGAAACCTATCCTGCAGCCAACGAGCGTTGTGCTGCCCGTGTAGACAACAGGAGGATCTGACATGTGTCTACTGATCGCAATCACCAAAGGTGGCGAAGTCACCGACTCGCAACTTGAGTACGCAGCAATCAACAATCCCGACGGGTTCGGTTGGGCTGTTCACACAGGAGAGCATCTGATCCGTTTCAGGTCGATGGACATCGACGAAGCGATCACGGAATGGCGGTTCATCCGCAAGTTCTATCCTGATGCGCTTGGCCTATGGCATCTTCGATGGGCCACTCACGGCACCGTTGACTTGTCAAACTGCCATCCGTTTGAGATCGGCCATGACGCTCGCATGATGGTCGCACACAACGGTGTCCTGCCCATCAAAGCCGACAAGGGCCGTTCCGATACTCGTATCCTCGCAGAGGATAAGTTGGATGCAATCGACCCGACATGGATCGATGACCCGACCATGATCGACTCCTTGGAGTCGTATCTTGGCGGATCGAAACTTGTGATCCTGTCCTCTCACCCACGTACCCGCAAGGATCTGTACATCCTGAACGAGTCGTTCGGTGATTGGGAGGACGGCGTATGGTTCTCCAACGGTTCGTACAAACCTTCCAAGAAGGTTGAGTTGCCCATGAACTTCGACACCGACTTGTCGGATGCCGTTCTTCACGGCATGGAGGCTGTCACCTGCGACACTTGTGAGTGTGAGTTCCTCATCGATCTGGACGATGAACACACAGAGCAGAAGTGCCCTGAGTGCGGTTCCTGTTACTGGTGCGGTGCCGACTGGTGCCTGTGCTACAACGGAAGCGACCCAGCCTACGATGAGGATCCTTGCCTCAACACCGTAGGTGACTGACTGGATTTGACACCGTCGATGTCAGACTGCTATCGTGGTTTGGCATCGGCGGTGGTCGATGCAACACCCCAAACACAACACCCCAAACACACAGGAGAAACATCATGCAGGAAATCAACATGACGGCACAGTTCGATCTTGATGAGATCGCTAGCATCGTCGCTCGGTACATTTCACCTTCGGTGATTGCACAGGAAATGGACGTACAGGAGATTTCGGAGTGCATCAACATCGATGTGCGTGACATCGCCTATGAGATCGACATGGGTGATTTGGCAATGCACCTTGATCTCAGCGTCATCGCTAGTGACGTTGCTGATTGCATCGACATCGATGATGTCGTCAATGCCCTTGACTTGCCAGCGATCAACGAGCGTGTATCCAACACGGATCTGCAGGAGGACAACGTGCCTGTACAGGAGTCGATTCAGATCCAGCAGTTGCGTGACAGGATTGCTGATCTGGAACGGCGTTTCGACATCCTTGCAAATGGTCTTGCGACTGTTTGCCGTGGAGTTGCTTACACTCGTGGAGATACTCACACGGTCTGACCGACAATCGTGGGGGGGCTTCGGCCCCCTCACACAAACACAGGAGGAAATGAAATGGCAGAAATCACCAGCGGTGACCTCACGGTCATCGTGCTGAACAAAGACGAGGTCAACGCCCTCGTTTACCTGTTGGAATCCGTCACCCTGTACGGAACGAATGACGACGACCGTGCGCTGCGAGCCGCTTACGGCTTGCTGGACGCGCTCGGTGTGGAGGTGACGGTCTGATGGTCATCAACGGTTTGCACGTTGCAATCGGTACACCGATTGTGTTTGGCATCCTGTACTGGGTGTCAAAATGGGCGTAGTCACACGACTGCATAAATATACAGGAGAAACAATGCACATACACTTTGCTGCTGTTCCGCAAGACAACGAAGTTGTCAAAGCGAAAGTGAAAGCAATCGAATCCAACGGAAAACACACGTTTGTGTTGCGGTTGGAGTCCGATTGGACACAAATCGTTTCTGTTCATCTCACCCCGACGCAGTTCAAGGAACTGTGCCGCGACATGGAAGTCCTGTACATGACACATGTTTTGGGTGTTGACCGCGACCAAATCGAACGCGATGCGTGAGGAGGTGAGTCGCTATGATGCCCCATAATCGAAGGGCAATGAATGATTTCATCATTGTGCTAGTTGCGTTTATAATCCTGTTCACGTTGCTTGGACAGGGCTTTGCCCTGACAGCGTTGTTCGGTTCTTGATCTGGAGGATCAATGCAAACAGAAGAATCAGTAGGACACATGTTTGACGCTTGGCTTGAGCGAACAGAAAACGCCAAACGTGCGTGGCAACGCACAGAAGCCCTGTATCTACAGGGCAGAGCGTTGGAGGTCGAAGTCGAACGAGACTACGGCCTGTATCTGGGGTGCAGAGGCATTGCGGATATGTTGAGTTGGGTTATCCAAAAGGAGATTGAGATCCCATGAGCAACAACGAAGTTGTAAATGTTGGCGACCTGTGCGTGTATTGTGGCAGGTCAACAGCGTTCGGCGCAGGACTGTTCGTAAACAGGATCGGTGCCGATTCGGAATGGCGCACAATGGATGATGTGTCCGTGTGGGTTGACGGATGGATGTGTGCCGAGTGCCAAGAAGATGGCGAGATTTTGGAGGAGGCGATGCACGGTTCCGTTCACTATCTTGACTTCGTCAATGACAATGAGATTTGACGGCAATGGTTTTCGGCTGGTAATGTGCCAGTCGAATCAGCAGCAAACACAACAAACACAGGAGGGCTAAATGCCTGCATTTATTGAAATCAGCAACGGCGAAGCACGCTTCGCTTTCAACAAGCACAACGGGGATCCGTGGCACAGGATGGGTACTGCTGTGGAGGGATACTCCTCCATTGAGGAGATGCTTGTCGCTTCCCAGTCGAACTGGGAGGTTGCCAAGCGCAGCCTGTACATTCATCCTGAGTTCGGGGATCCTGTTGAGATGGAGGACAAGAAGGCTACGGTTCGGGAAGAAATCGTCCTGACCGCTGACGGCTTCGACACCGTTTCAACCCCACTTGGGGTTGTGGGATCCAACTATGCAATCGAACAGAACCGTTCGGCTGCAGAGTGGGCTCTGCAACTGGTTGGCGCGTCAAACAATGACGCTGTCATCGACACGATGGGTGTGCTGCGTGACGGCAAGGAGTTCTTCGTCGGTGTCGATCTTGGCACCCTAGTGCTTGACCCTGACGGCGTCAGAGACGCCATCAAGAAGTATCTCGTGGTCCGCAACAGCCATGACGGGACGATGTCCCTGTGCGCCTATCCGTCCAACACTCGTGTTGTGTGTTGGAACACGGCGACAATGTCGCTCAATGCTGCGACACGCAGCAAGCAGGTGTACAAGGTGCGTCACACGTCAGGAATCGCAGATCGCAAGGAAGAAGCGATCAATGCGATGGGTATGGCGCAGAAGATTGGCGAGTTGTTTGCGAAGCAGGCTGTTCAGATGATGCAGATCGATGGTGGAACGAACATTGTCGATCATGTCATCAACATCCTGTGGGAGAAGCCCGACCAGTCTGCCAGCGACCGTCAGGTCAATGCGTGGGCTGATCGTAGATCCAAGATCCAGCAAATCTACGCTTCCGACACTTGTGTCGGTGGTTTCGGCCACAACGGTTGGACTGTCTGGAACAGCATCACGGAGTACCTTGACCATCATCGTCCTCGCAGCAACGCTAAGAAGCGTGCGCTTGCCACGATGGATCCTGACGGTCAGGTTGTGAAGTTGAAGGACAAGGCTGCGCAGTACATCTTGGCAACTGTCTGAGTTGCGCTTCCTGAGCATGAAGTGAAACTGCTCGTCCATATCACACAAACACACAGGAGAAGGAAATGGATGCGCTAATCGCTGAAGTGCAGAAGCACATCGGTAGCAGAATCCGTATCAGGGTTGGATCGCAGGATTACATTGGGCGTATTGAATACGCCAACGATGATTCTGTGCTTATGACCACAGGGAACGAGCGTCCCGTTGAGGTGACTATTCGTTCCGAAGCCGTTGATGCCGTCATGGTTTTCGTTGAGGATCTTTGATGGCTAGGATGAAACGGCTGCAATCAAAGATTGATTCGATCGATCGTGTCGTGAAGACCTCTCCCGAATGGGAGGGGTTTTCACGGGGCGATGAGATCAAGATTTCTGGCGAACGAGGCTGGTTTTCGTTCGTTGGTTTCTGCGAAAACGAGGAGTCTGGGCAATCATGGGTTGCTGTGTTCGGTGGGGATAAGGACCCAGGCGGACGCAGGCAGTTCAGATATGTGTCTCCCGACAGGATCAAACACGCGAAGAGGAGAAAAAATGCGTAAGATCACAATCATTTCTAGCGATGGACCGAGCGTTTGGCAGGCAAGTACTCATCCTGAAGATGAGGGATGGTATTTGATGTACGACAGCGAACCGAGTTCGTTCCCTTTGGGGTGCATTTAGATGCCGAATCGGTTCAGTTCGTGGTTGATTTGCTGAACAAGGACCTTCAGCATGAAGGTGTTTTGTCACGTTTTGTGTATCGATTCTGCGGTCTTGAGTGGTGACATTTGTCACAAATCGTTGACGCGCACAGGGCATGGCTTGAATACTGTTCCGTACATAGATACTGCGCGTGAGGGGCTCCGCCCCGAACGCACGGTAAAGGAGACTGAAATGGATGACCTTTCCGATGTACTGTTGGAAGAAAGAATCTCTGACAATCCACAGGATTGGCTGATTTGTAGAAGTTTGTTAGAAACAAACGATTTGTTTGGATGGTGGGACAAACTGGTTGCTTCTGATGAAGCAACCTACGCTCACTTATCTGTACAGCAGATAAATCGTTTGCGTGAACTGCGTGACGAATACGACGCAATCGAAGATCATTACACGATCAAAGGCAAACAAGCAGTCCGCAAAGTTCTGGAAGAAATGTTTAGTCACAACCTGAGGATCAGCCAAGTGGCTGTTCTTGCAAACCTGACAGGCATTGACGTTGTCAGAAAAATGCTTTGGAACAAAGATGTGACCGCTGACGAGGCCCGTCGCAGGATCCAAGCGGAAGAAATGCTACACGAAGGGCTTTACCAGCGAGAAATCGCTGCAAAACTAGGCTTCACGGTCTACGAAGTGCAGAACTGGAGCCGATCTTTGAGCGTTACAAGCAGGAAGCGAAACGGACATGGAGACGCGTTTCCTGCGATTGTGCGTGAAAAGGCTATGGCCTTGTACGATCAAGGGCTGAAAGGGAAACGGATTTGTGAAATCCTTTCTGAAGAAATCCCTGAGGAATCAAAGGGTTTGACTCGCGAAATGGTCGGGCAATGGGCTCGTCGCAGCGGAAGAACAGGAGCGTCTAATGCCAGGGATTGAACTAACCGAAATGGATGATGGCCGTATCAAAGTGGTGCCGTCTCAATCTTGGATTGGAACATTTTTCAACTGCCCTGAACAGGCTCGCCACGAAATGACAGGATCCTTGCCTCGCAAGGAAACCGATGCCACGGCCATTGGCACAGCCATGCACGCTGGCATTGAGGCTGTTCTGAAAGGCGATTCTGTGGAGAATGGCAACCTAGTTGCTGTTGCAACTTTCGCTGAGTTGATCGAACTCCCAGAGTTTCAATGGGTCCAAATCAAAACACCAGAAACAGGATTTGCAACAGTCGAACGTACGTTTCACTCGTGGGCAAACGAAATCCTGCCCCAACTCCCCACTACGTTCGGAGTTGAAGTGGGCTTTGATTGGCCGTTCTTTGAAACCGACAAGTACGTCGTCCATCTCAAAGGCACAATGGATTTCGTTGGCGAAAGCGAAAATGGCCTTGAAGTTTGGGATTGGAAAACAGCAGGACGTTTATGGGATGCGTACGAAACTAAATGGAAGATCCAACCCACAATCTACACATGGGCTTTAGCCCAAGAGTTCGGGGCTCGCGCATACGATTTCGTGTATGCCATCATGCTCAAATCGAAACAGGACGTACAGGTGCTTATCACGGAACGTGATGAGCGTCATTGGAAGTGGCTGGAAATGCAACTAATGTCCATGCTTCCGCTTATCGAATCAGATTTCCCTCATTGGCCCATGCGGGACCAGCACAGCCTGTGCAGTCCCAAATGGTGCAGCGTCTATGACGTTTGCCGTGGGGCAACTGGCCTTCGCTAATCAACGGCACTCGGACGTTGACAGCGATGGAAAAAACCCATCATAATGATGGTTCCTATCATGGTTGGTAGGGATGAGAATGGAAACTGTGAAGGCGGGAGGGGTTTCTCTCCTTTCCCCCTCCCGTCTTTGCAGACACACAGGAGAGGAACTCCAATGGAAAATCCGAACATCAACGAACTGACGGGAACTGTCTCGTTCAGCAGGAAGATCAGCGTCAGGCAATACGAATCGGCTGAAGCGAGCGTTTTCATCCAGTTCCCGATCCCCACCGAAGGGGATGCTGAAAGCATCAGGCATCAGACGCTTGCTAATGCACGCGCAGCAATGTTTGAGGCGAAGGGTCTGGTTCTTGAGGAACTTGGTCTTGAGTTTCAGGTTGATGAGAACGGTGTTCTGCACGAACTGATCGCTAAGAACCTTGGGAACGTCACGGAGATTCGACCGACAGGAAACACGGGACCCGTAAGCGACGGAGAGTCCGTCAGCGACACGCCCCCGTACTCAACTGACACACAGGACAAGAGCGAGCGTGCAGCAAACAAGGCGTGGGGTCTTGCACGATGGAAGACTCACCCTCACGAGTTCTGGGATAACCGTCAGAATAAGCGAAATCCCAAGGGGCCAGACCTGAAGCACAAGGAAAACGGTCTGGCCGTTTGGCTGTGAAATCTTTCGCCAGCAAACCCTTGCTGACGGAATCCTGTATATGATGCCATCTTGGGCGGTTTCTTCTCAGGAGGGAACCGCCCTTGCTGGTAATCCACGACAAGGAGTTAGGAATGGCAATAAGCGAACCTGAACTGATCGACTTTGAAGAATCAAAGTCTTTGATCCAAGAACGCTTGCAACAAGGACACATCGAAGAAGCACGCGACATTGCGTCCATGTACCGCCATGTCAAACCCCTGACACTTGCTGCGGACGGCCTCATCGAATACATGAGCAACCCCGAAGGCCGATTCATGTCTGGCATTACAGAACTGGATGCCATGACACGAGGTTTCGGGAGGGGCGAACTGTGTCTGTGCATCGGTCGTCCACACTCAGGCAAAACACAACTCATCCTGAACATGATGATAAATAACCTCAGGAACAAACGCATGATCCTGTTCACGCCAGACGAAGTCTCCGAACTTGTACTGTCAAAACTGGTCAGCATCAAACACGGAATCAACGCAGAAGAGATCGAACGTCGCGTCAAAGAAGGCGACAAATCAACCGTCAACCTTGTCAAGAAATCTGCAGCCGTAGACTTCCGCAACCTCATCGTCATAGACGAATCCCTGTCATTCCGTGGCATGACAGACGCCTTCAACGAAGCACAGGACTACTGGGGCGAAGCCTGCGACCTTGTCGTCGTAGACTATTTAGAACTCCTACCAGGGGATTTAGAGGGTGGAGAGGGAGTCGTAGCAAAAGCACAGGGAATGAAACGTTGGACCAAAAACGCAAACGTTCCTGTCGTATGTCTGCATCAGGCCAGCCGATCCAGCGGTGCGCGAGGACAAGCAGCAGGAATGTCCGCAGCCAGATTCGGCGGTGAAGCAGAATCGATCTTTATGATCGAAGTGTTCCGCAAACGAGAAGACGAAGCAATGGATGACTTTGACCGCAGACGCCACGCCAACACTTTGAGCATCAACCTCGCAAAGAACAAGCGACCACCTTCCAAAGTTGGAATGTTCGATGTGTTCCTAGACCCTGCGACAGGACTGGTCCGTGCGTTACAGCCAGACGACATGATTGCAACAGGAGTTCCCGTATCCACAATCGAAGACGCTATAAAGGCGGTAGGACGATGACAGCACAAATGGTTCGCATGGACCCAATCGAAATCTATTTGCGTTCTCTTGGAGCGACCCTCTGGGGTCGGTCGTTTGAGATCAACTCGCAAGAAGGCTACGAACGGGCTTACCAGTTCATCGAAAACCTTTGGTCCGAACTAGAGGACATATACCATCAAATCGGAGGATACGACGATGTCGAATCCCACCTTGACGTCTGAGTTCTGCGAACTATTCCAAGGACGTTTAGACGTTTACGGTACAGAAGAGGGCGGGTGTGTGCGAGTCACCGACCCGACATGGGAGACTTATGTCTCCACCATCGAAAACCACCTGTACGGTGACCAAACGACAGGGACATACCCGATGGTGGAAATGGACGGAGACTGGTTTGTCCTTTGGGGATGTGTCGATTTTGATGAAGGCGACGAACCTTCATACATCCACGCCATGAACCTGTACACAATCCTGTCACATTTTGGAATCGCAACATGGCTGGAGAAATCCCGCAGCAAAGGCTGGCATTGCTGGGTATTTGCAGATGATTGGATTCCCGCAACAACAATGCGGAGAGCCTTACTGGGGGCCACGGAAACGGCCAAAGCCCCCATCAAGGAGATCAATCCCAAACAGGAAACAATGGCCCAAGGTCAGGTAGGCAACTACGTTCGTTTGCCGTACCCGAATGGCTGGGAAAGCAATCTGCGGAGATGTGTGATCGACCCAGCGACAAGCGAAGTTCTTCCCCCAACAACGTTTGCTTCTGTGGCATTACAAACCCGTGCGACATTGCAAATGATCGAAGAGGTCATGGGGTTGTGGAAAGCCCCTGCAAAACCCAAACCCCGACCTATGGCGTATGTGGACGCACCCGTAAACGCAGGACGTATGGGTCCGCTCTCCAAACACATTCTTCGGAGTGGTCCGAAGGAAGGGAACGACCGTTCATCGACCCTGTGGACTTTGGCGAACAGTCTGTACCGTGACGGGGTTTCTTACAGCGAAGCACTAGATGTCATGTACGAAGCGGACCGTCGATGGGGTAAATTCTTGGAACGTGACGACGCTAAATACATTGACAAAATGTGTTCCAAGATTTGGGGTTGACATGGAACACACGTTCACGGTTTACGGAAAACCAAAAGTGAAACAGCGTCCACGCATGACAAGGCGAGGGCGAGTGTTCACCCCATCCGCAACACTTGAAGCGGAAGCCGTCATCCGTGAACACTATGACGGCCCTCTGTTTGAAGGGCCAATCGAAGTTGAAGTTCATTATTACAAAGACAAACAGATCATCACAATTCGTGACATCACGGATTGGGAGAACGAATCAAAGTTGCGTGGAGACTGTGACAACTACCTAAAATGTTTGGACGGTTTGAACAATCACGCGTGGATTGACGACCGCCAAATCAAGAGATTGACAGGAGTAATCCATTGACTTCCTTCAGGGACCAATCTTGGTCATCCAGATATTCCGCAATGGGCGATGAGGCTGAGGAACAGTTTGAAATTGCTCATCGTGGAAAGTTTGCACGGTACGGTCTGAACAGACCGCCCATTAATATGAGCATGGTCCCTGTGCTGTTGCGGTACACGCCCGATTACATCACCAGTTTTGGGCTGGTGGAAGTGCAAGGGGTTGGCAAAGACAGGATCTTGAAGATCAAAAAAGAGAAAGCAGACGCTCTTGATCGATGGCATAAAGAATTCTCGTTGCGTTTATTTGTTTGGGATAGCACTTACAAACGTCATATGACAGTACCGTGGGAGGACATCGCCCTTGTATTGCCGACCTTGCCGTTCGATTCTTTCCCAGAAGGGAAAGAATATTGGAAGATGGATGTCGATGAATGGATTTGGCCTGAGGAATGAAGGAGTACCCCACCGATCCAGTAAAACTTCACAAGGCAAACCAGGAGGCAAGGAGAACTCCGTTTACGCCTTGGGAAGCCCTGATGACATCAACAGACGATTCAATCGATACCTCCGTGCTAGAGATGGTGGCTCTTAGAGAAGTCATCAACGACGCTATAGATGAGGTTTTGACACCGCTGGAACTTTGGGTATTCAATTCTTTATTCGTTGAACGTAAATCGTTGCGAGTTCTTGCCAAAGAACTTGCCATACCAAAAACGACAATTGCTCGGATCAGGGATCGGGCAACAGAAAAACTTCGCCAGCAACTTCTATCCGAAAACGTCATACAGGAGTATTTGAACAGATGAGTACGATGCACCCTTCCAACGAACTGTTTTTTAGACTGATGGATTCTATGCAGGACATGGCCCTGAAAAAGCAAAAGGATTACGGTACAGACGCTGACCCGTTTGCTAATGTCCGTCAAGGAGCATTGGATATGGGTCTCAGGCCGTGGATGGGCGCAGCGTTGCGCATGAACGACAAAATGCGTCGAATCAACAAGGCAGCACGTTTGGGAATTGATTCTTTGAACTTTGATTCCCTTGAAGACGATTTCATGGACATGGGCAACTACAGCCTGATTGCCCTAACGTTACTGACGGAGGAAATGCGATGAACGAGGTAGAGGAAACATTGACATTGCTTTTTGTCAGATTTGAAGCGTTGCTGCTGACCCTTGTCGAAAAAGAAATCATCGACATTGATTCCTACGAAAACAAGTTTGAAACGATTGTGAACGAAGCAATCGCTTATTACGAGAACGAAGGACAAGATGAACGATGAATTGCGAGACATCCTTGGCGAAGAACTGTTCAACGAACTCTCCAGCCTCTCAGACGAGTTTGAAGACCCTGAACTTTCAAGCATCATTTCTCTTGTAGAAAAGATCACAGGCAAACACATTGAAGAAATCGAAAACAGCATTTTTTCTATGCAAATCCCTATTTCGGGGGTTTTTGCGTTAGAACTGTTCTCTTCTCTTGTCCACGCTTACGACACGGGTTGCGAAATCTGTGCAGCAAAAGTAAATTTATTTGCTGTATCCATGATAGGAACAATGATTATAACAATAATTGATGATGTGCAAGGAGACGATTTGTGAACGAAGAAAGGTTGGAACTAGGCGGAGTTCATGTAATCCGCATCTTAGAACCAGACGGAACAATGTCATTGGAAGTAAACTGCGACGATGACATCAATCCGTGGGAAATGATCGGTATGTTGCAAGTTGCTTTGCAATGGGAAATAGACGCCTACCCCCTCCCAGAAGAGGGCGAAGACAATGAGTGACGCTTTCTGGCGTTGGTACGAAAAAGGACTGAACAACAACTGGTGTTCAGAAATGGTCTGTGATACACATGATGGTTTGCCAATGACCGACGAAGAGATGGAAGCATGGCATGAAGGAGAAGACCCATGTATTGTAATTGTACGCATTACAGGAACGGAGAGAATCGATGAGTGACACTAACGCTTTGCGCCTTTGGGCTCTCGTAACATTCTGCGCTGCTGCGCTATTGATTGCCGTATTGATTGATGACCAGACAAGGATTCACGAAACAACCCCTACGACAACCACCACTTTGGAAATCACCACAACAACCACGACGGTTGATCTGAGTTTCCTGAATACAACGACCACGACACAAGCCCCCGCTGTACAGCAAAAGAAAACGCAATCAACTGAAGCGTTTTTTGAGTGT
>Ga0129333_10005472_pt1 | contig 11947 bp, 15 predicted proteins | sample CPB6_08_DNA_FD_94474 | JGI IMG/M metagenome (GOLD analysis project Ga0129333, IMG submission 94474) | Freshwater to marine salinity gradient microbial communities from Chesapeake Bay, USA - CPBay_Sum_0.6_0.8_DNA | ecosystem: Environmental > Aquatic > Marine > Coastal | place: USA: Chesapeake... | reverse complement strand
GCTAAATGGAAAGCAGCATCTGCTTGGTGCAAATCAAACAATTACAATTTTCAAATTTTAACAGAAAAAGACCTTCCCAATTAACCTTTTTGTGTAAATAATTAATAGCAAATAGGAAAATACAATTTATGGCAGCACCATTAAAGTTATTAGTTGAGCAACCAACATTTGAAATAGATCTCGTCGTGGAAGAAAAAAATAAACACGAACCACGAGAGCTTTTCATTAAAGGACCATATTTAATGGCTGAAAAGAAAAACAAGAACGGTCGCATATATAGCCTCAATGAAATGTCAAAAGAAGTTAAACGTTATACAGAAGAGATGATTAGAAATGGTCGCTCAATCGGTGAATTGAATCATCCTACAAGCGTCGAAGTAAATCCAGAGCGTGCATGTCATATGATTACTGAGTTTACTCAAGATGGTAACATTTTCTTAGGTAAGAGTAAGATACTAAGCAATCCAATTGGTCAATTGGTTCGTAGCTTAATGATGGATGGTGTTAAATTGGGCATTAGTAGTCGCGCATTAGGTAAATTAGATGAAAAGGGTACACATAGCCAAGTATCAGATTTTCATTTGATATGTGCCGATGTTGTACATGACCCTTCTGTACCAGACGCGTTTGTCAGTGGTGTATTAGAATCAAAGCAATGGTTATTACAATGCGATGGTTCAATTTGTGAATGGGTACAAACACAGCATAATCAATTACAAAAAAGTGTAAGTACTTTACCTAAGCATAATAAGCAAGATTTTCTATTAGAACAAATTTTAGGATTTATTAACACTTTAAAAAATTCGTAAAAATTATCAAAAAATAGGCAAAGAATAGTAAATAATTATTGATTATTGGAGTACATATGACCACAGATAAACAATTTATAATTGAATTTATTAAGAATTTAAGCGTTAAAAATTACAATGACGCAGAAAAAGCATTACAATTTGCTATTAATGAGAAGGTAAAAAACCGTATCAAAAGTAGCATGAAGGCGATGAAGGCCAAGAAACAATAATTTAGGAGTAATATAAGTTATGAAGATAAATGAAGTTTTACAGCAAGTAGATGACACAGTATTAACTACTGAAGCCAAACAAGCAATTGTAGAAGCCTTCGAAGCTGCAGTTAATGCAAAGACACAAGAGCGCGTTGAAATAGAAGTCACAAACGCCTTACAACAATTAGACGAAGATCATTCTTCGAAACTAACAAAGTTGTTAGAAGCTGTTGATACAGATCATACAAACAAGTTGATCGCCGTAGTAAATAAAATCGATGAAGATCATACAGCAAAGCTCAAACAAGTCATTGCTCGCTATGAAACAATCTTGAAGGAAGAAGCTAATCAATTCAAAGATTCTTTCGTAGGTGAAATTAGCAACTACTTAGAACTTTATTTAGATCGTACAATTCCCGCACAACAAATTCAAGAAGCCACAGAAAATACAGCAGCACGTAATATGATTGATCAAATCAAAAAGATTGTAGCTGTTGATAAGGCATTCATCAACGAAAATATTAAAGAAGCGTTGATGGACGGCAAACAAACAATTGATGGTCTTCGCGGCGAATTAAACAAGGTCATTCAAGAGAATGTAAAGATCAATAAAGAGAATAATGCGATCAAGACCAATTTAATTTTGGAAAAGAATACAATGTCGTTTCCAGAAGAAAAGAAACAATATGTAATGAGGGTTCTAGCTGATAAGAGTCCTGAATATGTAAGTGAAAACTTCAATTATGTAATTGAGATGTATAACCGTGATGAGCAAGATTCCCGCGAGTTAATCAGAGAGGAAGCCAAGAAGGCTGCAGTATCAAGTACTGTCCAACGTCCTAAGCTCGTATTAGAATCAGTTGCACAATCAGGTACGTCTGATGGTCAGGATAATATAACAAACTTGTATTTAAGTGAACTCCACAAGATTGATGGGGTTAGCAAGTAAATTTTAAATTTTTAGGAGAAACAAATAAATGAGTAGAACAATTAAAAGCAGTCCGTCATATATAGACCAAGATCGCGCATCTTCGCTGTTGAAGAAGTGGGATCCTATTTTGACATATGAATCAAAGAACGTAGCAGCCATCGAAGATGAGCAAACACGTTTAAACACAGCCATCTTGTTAGAAAACCAAGAGCGCTGGTGCATTAATGAAGCCAACGTAGCCGGTGGTACCGGTGGCGTATTCGGTTCAGTCAACGCAGGTGCTTATGGTAACACAATCCCCAACGGCGACAATTACGCCGCTGGCGATGCACGTTTACCAAAGGTCCTTATTCCTATGATCCGTCGTACATTCCCCGAGCTCATCACAAATGAGATCGTCGGTGTACAACCAATGAGCGGTCCCGTAGGTTTAGTATTTGCTCTTCGTTACAAGTACGAAGGTAATGCTTTAGGTGCTGGCCGTGATTGCTCTGATAGCGATGGTTCATGCACAGATCCAACTAATACATCCTGGTCAGCAAGTGGTCAAGAACTTGGTTACAATTTCTTAGACACACGCTACACTGGTGCAAGCTCCGCTTATCTTAGCGGTACCGGTTTGACAAGTGCAGCAGACTTCCAAATGTTAGCTGAAGATCGTGGCGTTGCTCAATTGTTATCGAACTTCGAATTCACATCCAACATTCCTCAAGTCGTAATCAGCTTCGAAAAGACAGCCGTAGAAGCCGGTACACGTAGACTTGCAGCTCGTTGGTCGGTTGAATTAGAGCAAGACCTTAAGAACATGAACGGTATCGACATCGATAACGAAATCACAAATGCAATGTCCTATGAAATCCAAGCTGAAATTGACCGTGAAATGGTCATGCGCATGGCTCAAGCCGCTCTTAACGCTGGCTCAGGCACAGGCTACAGCGTATGGAACGCAGCTTCCGCTGATGGACGTTGGATGGGTGAACGTAATCGTGACTTCTATGCTAAGGTAGTTGTTGAAGCTAACCGCATAGCTGTTCGTAATCGTCGTGGTCCTGCTAACTTCATCATTGCAACACCTCGTGTTTGCAGTATCTTCGAAATGTTGCCTGAATTCAAGTTCATGCCAACAAACAGCACAGTCAACACTGGCTCAATCGGAGTATCGAAGGTTGGTAACTTAGGCGGTCGTTTCACAGTATACCGTGACACACGTACTGATTCACAGTACCTCCGCAGCACATCAGCTCGCACAAGCCCATTAGAATATGCTCTCTTAGGCTATAAGGGTTCAGAATTCTATGACACAGGTATCGTATACGCTCCATACATCCCAGTTATGATTCAGCGCACAATTGGTCCAAATGACTTCGCTCCACGCGTAGGCATCTTGACCCGTTACGGCGTAGTCGATCATATCTTCGGTGCAAGCTTGTACTACCACTTAATCATTGTAAAGGGTCTCCGTGATCAAACATCCGGCGGATTCGATCCATTGACACGTGGCGTACAATATATGTAAGCGACGACAACCTTAACAGGTTAGTAAAAGAGGGATCCCGTAAAAAGGATCCCTTTTTTATTTGCTTTATATATGACGCATAATAAAATATAAACATGACAAAACCTACATGGGATCAATATTTTATTAGTATCGCTGAAGCGGTAGCAACCAGATCTCCAGATCCAAAATATAAAGTAGGTGCTGTGGTCGTGTCAAAAGAAAATCGTATATTAGGTACAGGCTATAACGGTTTTATATCAAAATTTAACGAGGACGATATTGATTGGTCAAATAGAGATACAATCAGGCCTTATATTATCCACGCAGAGATGAACGCTATATTACACTCTAAAACGAATTTAAACAATGCTACATTGTACGTCACACTTAGTCCTTGTAAAGAATGTATTAAATTGATTGCCGCTGCAAAGATAACAAAAATAATATATAAACATCCTTATAAAGATGTAGAATTTGTTACAAATTTTTGCAACAATAATCATATTGCTTTGTTACAAGCAACGTAAATAATTATATGATTATTATTGGTCTTGAAGGTTGTCCACGCTGTAAGGTTTTAAGAGATCGTTATCCTTATACAACATACATAGAGATACCCTCTATGAGCTTAGGTTTCGGTGATACGTTTGCCAAGCTAACAAAGCTTTGCGGTATTAATCCTTGCAGTAAATGTCGTATTAGACAAGGTAAATGGAATAAATGGTTACCGTATCCATGGCGTACTAGAAGAGTTAATATAAAAGTTTTAGTAGCGAAGGATATTATTTGTAAATTAGGCGCAACACAATATCCTGTTGTTACAGACGATCATATGACTAGACTCATTAATGAGCCTAGATTTTTTGTAGAAGATTAACATATTTAAGACATAAAAGGGTAAATATTTCCATACGGAGATATACACTATGTCATTATCAGTAACAAACAATTTAGCAAATAAAAGCATCGGTCCAGGCGAATTAAGTTCAGCTAATATTACATTATCATTAAATAATCCATCAGCTTATGTAGCTGCATTATCCAGTACTGGTTGCAAAGTACAAATTTCGATTACCGGTATTTCGGTAAGCACAAGTCCACGTAGCACCAATTCACCATTTGATACAACAGCAATTTTCACAGACACGACATATGTCGTTCCTACAGCGTTAGAAACCATTATTGGTACTTCATCAGGTTCAACATCATTTACAGCATCCGCAAACGTATTATCATGCGCTGAAGGCGTATTCACACGCACATATACAATCGGATTATGCTCGACTGGTTTATCCGCTGTAAGTGGCGGTACATATGCAGCATTTACATTGCCTTCAACAAGTCAAACATACAGTTACACGATAACTGGTGTTGGAGTTGATTATAAGCAAGATCTTTGCGTAACTAGCTATAAAGGTTATGTATACGCCAGAGATTGGGGTTATATTTAATCTTTAATTTCAATAGTCTTGTCATCTGATTCTTTAAGGGGTTGAATAGGTTGCGCGCTAGCAGCTTGTATCAACCCCTTAATTATTTCATCACGCGTTGCTATTAAGACATTATTAGTTGTATGGATAGCCGGACCTAATTGCTGTTTAGAATCTATATCCATTTGCTTTAATTCTTTTGCCGCCTTTGTCTTTTTGTTTTGTATATGTATCTTATTAAGGGTTTCAATACTATCAGTTACAGATTTAATTAATGCTGCATATGCCTCGACTTCTTCAGCACCATACGTTTGTGATACAACATCTCTCATTGTTTGTACTGAATCTAAACCAGTTTCAATAAGCTTAGATGCATTTTGCATTATATAATCTGATATATTATCTTCAGATATATTTGTAGTTGTTTTTGGTTTTGGTGGCGGCGGTGCTATTTCGTTATTCTGTTTTAATTCCTTTAAAAGGTCATCTAGTTCGTTTGACATATTATTATTTACTCTTCATGTTGAATTAGCAAAGACTTATAATACAATAATAGCTAAGGAGTTTATATATGAAAACACATAATGTAGGTGAAATTATCTATAATGAATATGTTCTTAAGCTAGAACCAGACGAAGAGAATATGCTCGTTGAGATAGGTCAAAAAGAAATTATAAAAAACAAAAACGAATGCATTAATTACGCTGTTCAATTTTTATTGAATCAGTACATGAATGATGGAAGAGATTAAAATATATGGCACAAATAAGAGTAAATGTAGAAGGTTATGGTACATTTCAAATTGATAGAGATTATGTAAATGAATTGGTTAATTTTCTTAATGTGAAAGAAGCTATATCATTAAAGCAAAAAAATAACGTTAATGAAGTGATTAATAATCAATTCACTGGTCGACAGCTAATAGAGGAGTAATTATGGTTAGTAATAATTTTTGTACTATCCGTTTTGTTAAAACACATCCTACAGCAAAACTACCTGCTCGCAATCACAGTAATATAAAAATTACTATGACCGATGTTTCAAATAAGGATAACAAACGTGAAGTTGAAATGTTTGGTACACACGACTCTGGTTTTGATATGTTTTGTTGCGAGGCTGCAACAATTCCAGCTAAAGGCTCTGCAGTAGTACCTGTAGGATTAAAGCTTGCTTATATTGAACCTGGTTATTGGATTAAGATCGAATCTCGTAGTGGTTTAGGATTCAAACACGGTTTGATGTGTCACCCTGGCATTATTGATAACGGATACCGTGGCGATATGGGAGTAAAGATATATAATCTATCAGATAAAGATTATTCATTCAATGCGGGTGATAAGGTATGTCAATTGATAGTTTATCCGCTTATTGATATGGTAATAGGTGAAGCAGAAGAGACTGAAACGTCTCATCGTGGCGAGAAAGGGTTTGGTAGTAGTGGAAAGTAATACAATAGATATCTTTGCAAATATTTGGACGGAGAAATATCGTCCAAGTAAGCTTAGTGATTTTATTATAAGCCCATCAAATCTTGCATTTATTCAAGAGGTAAAGCGCAAGCAAGAGATACCAAATCTTATGATGATGGGTGCTCCTGGTATTGGTAAGAGCACCCTCAGCAAGATTATTGTTAATGATATATTAAATTGTCAATATCTTTATATTAATGCTTCAGAAGAGAATAGCATTAATGATATTAGAAATAAGGTGATGGTATTCGCACAAACCAGATCAATTGATGGTAAGATAAAAATTATTATATTAGATGAAGCAGACTTTTTAAGTAGCGCATCACAAGCAGCTCTTCGCAATATTATGGAAGAGTATGCTGGCACGACGCGGTTTATATTGACATGTAATTATCCATTTAAGATCATTCCAGCATTGCATAGTAGATGTCAAGAGCTTGATGTTACACCACCATTTGAAGGTGTATTAGCTCGATGTGTTTTTATTTTGAAGAATGAAAATGTTGTGGTTGCACCAGAAGCAAAACAACAATTGTTAGAGCTTGTAAAATCATCATATCCAGATGTTCGCAAATGCATTAATAGACTCCAAAAGTCTTGTATTGATGGTAAGCTTGTCATTGCTGAATTTAATAATACACAAGAAATAGCAGATGACGTTCTTTCAATGCTAAAAAAGAAATCAAATTTGAATACCATCAGAGAATATGTTATAGGCAAAGAAATTGATTTTAGTAATGATTATCATTTACTTTTGAAATCTTTATTTGAAAAGATTTATGAATCAGATTTAGATGGTGATAAAAAGAGAACAGCCATGCTCATAGTTAGCGAAGGCATGTATCGCCATAATCAAGTTATGGATACAGAAATTAATTGCTTTTCGTGTATTATTGGCTTAGCTAAATGCTTTAGTAATTAGCGTGCACCAGATCCGGGCATTGTGCGAAGTCCACCTTGACCGGGTTGTACATATACAGGTGTTCTCGGTGTTCGACCTTTGGCACCAAAACTATTAGAATTATATACAGTAGAAGGCGGTTCAACCCCCAATTCTTCAGCTGTTTTATTTAAACGGGATTGACGCTGCATTTGATTTAAATCCGCTTCATATTGTTTTTTTGCAGCTTCTTCTTCTGAAGGAGCTGTTAACGCACCATATACATCTCTTGCCATTCCGCCTAAATTAACAGAACCCGATAAACCACTTCCTTTACCCTTTGATTTTTGATTAAAAGAAGATTCGCCACTACCACGACTGCCACTTGTTCTGGTTTTTACATCGCGCTCCGACTTATCTGACCCAAAATCATAATTTGCATCTACGTTACCAAGAGCAGCACCAAGCGCATCACCAGCTTTACCCCAGGTCAATTGTTCGTATATATCAGATAAAGCATTTTCGTCGTTACTTTCTTTTACCTTTTCTAATTCTTTTGTTGCACCCGCACCAGGTTTTGAATCATCCCATTTTTGAGCATTAGCTAGTTTTGTGTTCTTAGTTGGAAGATTAAGATCTTCTGCTGTACGCGTATCAGCTACCGCACCCATTTCATCACTACCAGTATCAGATGTCTTATTTAAGCGTCTTAAGCTTTCGGGAACATCAGGATAAAAATTTTCATGGTCGACCTTTTCCAATACTTCTAAGGGTAATGTCATAGGATTGACCCATAAACCAGGATTAAGTTCTTGTACAACATCAGCAAAATAACACGAAGGTGCAGTTACGCCTCCTATTTCACCCGTTGATGTATTAGAACGTATTGTTTTTACAGCGCTTACTCTTAAATTACTATCGGTTTCTTGTAATTCCTTAATACGTTGTTTTACGGTATCTGATGCTTCTTTTAATTTTTCATTGCTTAAGGCGTTCTTTTTTATTTTGACAACATCACCAGTCAAAAAACCACCTTGTTGAAATCTTTGAATGGCGGCTTCTACTAAAACATCATAGTTACCTGTAAATTTTTTCATATTAAATCCTCACTATTATTTACCCAAAATAATGGTTATTTCTGGTATCTTGTATAAGTATTTACGTATGGCGTCAATAAAATTAAACAATTTATCTAAAGCTAAAACCAAATCGACATCAGGCCCGTCTTATACCTATATCGATTTGTATTTAGACCTTCAATATGATAAGATACCAAACGTTATCAATGCAAATCAAAACAAAAGCGTTGATAATGACAGAGATCTTCGTATCGCACCTGATGAGTATGCGATAAAAAACAGCTTGATAAATTTGTTTAATACACATCCAGGTCAACGTATTTTATTACCAGAATATGGTTGTAATTTAAATCGTTACGTGTTTCAACCATGCACAACTATTACAGCTAATACGTTGGGTGTCGAGATCGAACAAACAATCATTCGCTGGGAACCGAGAGTTGAATTGACAAAAATTAACGTACTAGCAGACCCCGCTAATAACCAATTTATTGTCGAAATCAATGTTGTAGTACCGTCATTAAATTTTAAAGGTGTTAACCTAGCGGGTGTGGTTACTAATGAAGGATTTAGAGAAGCTAATACCAGCGAGTATATTTAAGAGGTAATATATGTCAAATTCAGAATTTCCCATTCCACGCGACGGTTATCTAACATTTGATGCTTTTACTATAAAACAGCACATTAAGAATGCTTTAAATAGTAATAATAAGTTTACAGATCAAAACTATGAAGGTAGCTATATGTCAACTATTATTGACATTATATCTTACACGTTTCATGTGTTGATGTTTTATTTAAACAAAACCAGTACAGAATCATTGTTTACCGAAGCCCAATTATACGAAAATATTAATCGTATAGTTAAAATGTTAGACTATAAACCGATTGGTCATGTGACACCCGTACTTTCTTTCACACTACAAGCAACGAATGAATTAGAACAGGGCGTTTATATTATACCCCGATATGCCTTTTTAACTGGTAAAGGAATTCCTTATTCATTTAATGAAGATATTTATTTTTCTAAAACAACAGATGAAGACGAAAATATAACTGAAGTAGGCAATAATAAATTATTATTTCAAGGTGAATGGAGAGAATATCCTACCTATACTGCAATAGGTAACCCTAATGAATCTTTATTTTTAACAGTTGGCGCAGAAGTTAAAATAGATCATAACAACATAGACGTTTATATTAAATCTGCAAGTACTGGTAAATGGGCAAAATGGGAAAAAACGCCTTCATTATATTTAGAAGACGCCTATGCAAAAAAATATGAAATACGCTATAATGAAGACAAATATTATGAGTTAAAATTTGGTAACAATATTAACGGTTTTCAATTAAAACAAAACGACGAAATTGCAATTTATTATCTTGAGTCGCGTGGTGCTGATGGTGAAGTGGGTATAGGTGCGATTAATTCTGCACGACTTCAAAAATTTATTACTTCTAGATTATCGGAAATTCTTAGTGATATAAGTGTAGGAAACAATTTTACATACATACCAGATTCTTACTTAGACTATTTACTATTTGCAAATAGTAGTATTTCAACATATGCAGCCGACCCCGAATCAGTAGAAGATATACGCAAAAGTGCACCTTCGGTATTCAGATCACAATATCGACTGGTTACACAAGCAGATTACGAAAATTTTATAACTATTAATTTTTCACAATTAATACAAGACGCAAAAGTATTTAACAATTGGGAATATGTTTCGTCATATTTAAAACACTATTATGATCTAGGAATTACAAACCCCAATAATGCATCTCGCGTATTATATAACCAACTTCAATTTGCAGACTCTTGCAACTTTAACAACATTTATATATTTGCTGTACCAAAATCAGCAGACACTTCAAACAATTTAAATTATGTTTCCAATGCTTACAAGCAGCTTATAACCAATAGCATGCAATCAGTCAAAACTTTAACAAGTGAGATTATTGTACTTGATCCAGTTTATATATCATTAAGTATATGTGCCCAAAGAGAAAGCAGTAATTTTGCAATATTTCAAAATGATGCAGATAACTCCATTCTTCAATTTACAAAAAAATCCACATCAAAAAGAGACAGCAATTCAATCCTTAATGATATTAATAATATTTTCAATTCTTTCTTTTCAAGAAAGAACACAAAATTAGGTCAAATCGTAGATGTGGGTCAATTGACATCTGATTTGCTAGCTATAGACGGTGTAGATAAAATTTATACTTTAAACAAAATAAGTAACAATAGATACGAGGGTATAAGCTTAATGATAGTAGACCCAATGTACCCAGATACAAGTCGTAAACTAATTTTTAATAACTATGCTTTAGAACCTTTCATGTTCCCGTTTCTAGCCGATGATATTACCAAAAAAATTGAAATATTATCAGCTGGTACAATTTATGAAAATATTGAATACTAATCATGTACGTCAAATTTAGAAAACCTTATAATTATGTTACATGGCCAGGCGTATCAGCTGGTCCATTTTTTGTTGATATTAGTGCAGCCAGTCTAGGTAAATTTGAGCTGCAACTATGCACACAATGTAGTAAATCGTACTCGCATATTGATATTCAAAATGAACCCAATCTTCATTTGTTGCCAAGATGGAGATTTTTAAATAAAAACGGTTCCCCTATTCAAAAAATACCAATAGAAACAAAAACATATTTAGACAGCAACGGCAAAGTAACCGGTGTGAGCGGCACAGCAGAATTTTATTTTATCGATGATATGCCCGCAGCACCTCGTCCGGTTTATTTAATGGCAGAACTAAAACAAACAGAATGCTTATCTTTGTCGGGTTGCGCGATTCAAGATATACCATACAAGGAACTTGACGGAATAAACTATACATCATATGATGTTGTTCCTTTATGGATCAATGCATGGACACCCAAATATATCAAGTTTACTAAGGATGGTGTAAATGATATACCTACACGTTGGTCTGATATACCATTTAATTGGGTCGCCACAATACACGATGATGCCATTTCTAATTGCAACTCATCAGCATCCGATCCAATAGTATTTAATTATTTATCGCGATGCGATTATGATACATTTTTAGATAAAACAGCTAATTTTGATACATCATTTTGCCCACCCTCATCTTTTATAACACACACAAATACCAACACTAATAGAATAGGCGGTTATATAAAAGGAACAGCAACGCCTAACGTATCTAGTAGTGCTGCACAATTATCTGGTACAATGTTTATTTCATATACAGCCGAAAGAATATATCCCGGCTTACCCGTTTATATATCAAACCCAGGCAATAACACTCTTATATCTCTTACAAGAAGACCATCAATTATAAAACCATATCTTTTTCACAAATATGACCCAGTACAGTTATGTAATTTTGAAGGACTTTTTGAAGAATTAATAGGTACTGGTGGTGAATGGGTATATAATCAATTTAATACTCCTTACATTGATTATCAAAATGAAAAAAATCCTATGGGGCTTTCTGGTTTTGGGGGTGTATATGGTATGGCTGTTGCGAGACAATATGCTTGTAGTAACAGCGAATATGTATGGGCTGCAGATGCCGAAATGGATAAGGTATATAAAATATCTACAGACGGCAATATTTTAAAAACAATTGATTTTGGTTATATTGACGGTTCACT
>Ga0129333_10005471_pt1 | contig 11948 bp, 36 predicted proteins | sample CPB6_08_DNA_FD_94474 | JGI IMG/M metagenome (GOLD analysis project Ga0129333, IMG submission 94474) | Freshwater to marine salinity gradient microbial communities from Chesapeake Bay, USA - CPBay_Sum_0.6_0.8_DNA | ecosystem: Environmental > Aquatic > Marine > Coastal | place: USA: Chesapeake... | reverse complement strand
GGCTTCGCTCGGTATTAGCATTTTAAAGCCTTCACCGAATTTGACGGGTTCTACTCCTATCGTTTCCAATAGGGCACTCAAATCTCTCTAAGTCTGCTGTGGCTACCTATTACACCACTCGAGCGTTTAAATATTTAACGTTGTAAGTTGGCCCAGGCCAACCATTGTTTAAAAGCAAGGTACACAGTTTCTGCTTCTCGGTCGTCTGCAGGAACACGTACACCACGAACATAGAAACCATCCTTATCGATACGAATCATTTCATCACTGTTGATCCCACCGGTGTGCAGAGTGATGGCACTGGGTTCAGGATCGCGGAGTTCGTATTCTACATCATCCGAGTATAGTGTATTCATATGTGTCCTTTGGTCCGGCGTAAGGGATTCGAACCCCTGACCCTTTGCTTAGAAGGCAAATGCTCTAATCCTGCTGAGCTAACGCCAGAAAAATCTTTATCTAACAGCCTGGGCTCTTGCTAAAATCATTGGCTCTATGTCACCTTTAATTATAACATTAGTCCAAGTATCTGTCAAGCTTGAAGCGTGATCCACTACCCTGTTGTCGGGTTCGTGATATGTCCTGATGCGTTCGTTTCCTGCTTGGAAACGGTCTTTGTCCTTGTGGAAAAATGCTTGAACTCGACTCAAACAATTAATGTATGCTGCTCGTCGGTTATCCTCTCGGCTGCGGCTATTAGTCCCATTGGCAGTTATGCCTGTGGGCTCGTGGATACAGCGACAGGAGTTCTGTTTTTTATTTCTATGCTGACCTCCAGGACCGGTGCTCGAAAACCACTCGAATCGGAAATCTTTTTCATTAACCTTAATCATTTCAAATCCTTTTCCAAGATGATTAACCTAACTGATCTTGATTCATATCTTACGTCCGGTTGGGTGAACGGAAGATTGTAAAATTTACTTTGGTATAGCCAGTAAATTTACTTTGGTATTGGTGCGCCCGGAGGGACTTGAACCCCCAGTCAACGGATTATGAGTCCGCTGCTTTGACCATTAAGCTACAGGCGCAATGTATCTATTATACAAAGACTGTTATTTAATGTCAAGCCTTGTGGTCTATGTGTGTTCCAGGTTGAGTTCTTGGGCCATGAAGTTGAGCCTGCTTGTCGTAGAGCTTGTATTCGGTAAAGGGATCTTTTCTCTGGCCCACTGGTTCGTTCAGGGCCGACGCAGGAACATGAGCAGTATTACGCAAAGGATCCGGGGGCAAACTGCGTTCAAATTCAGTTCGGCCCAGGGGGTTGAATCGGTCAAGTTGCGAAAAACTGGTCACGGGTGTCATAGCAGTTTTATTTACACGCTCCACCCGTCGCGAATTTAGCAGCCTATTTACCCAGGGTATCATATTCTTCTGCCTCCGCAAAATAATCCCAGTCCTTGCCGCCTAGCTTGGCCCAGTTTTCCCATTTAATCATTTCATCTTTACAGGCCTTTGGCTGGCCTATTGAGCCGACCACAGCACCACAATCATCGCAACGATAACTGATACCGCTGGAGTGGTCAAAGTATGCCCATCCACCGCAGGGTAATTTCATATCATATCCAACATAGTTTAAAGAGAGTCACATCCTGCTCACGAGCAAACTCAATACGCCAGCTCCAGCCATCAGGTGCCGTAATCACTACCCAACGAGGCCCGCCATCTACGTCGAACTCGTGCGGAATATTTGTTTTGAGCCAGTTGATTAGTCGCTCAATGCTGCCGTAGTTTTCGGGTATCGGAACAGCGGTCATTTGGATCTTACGCAACGATAGTTTTCGGGTTTGATCCCAAGTTGGCGAGCACCTTCTTCGCACATTTCTTTGGCGTTGTATTTTTTTTCGTAAGTGTCCATATGGAATTCGCCAATGGGTCGCCAGTCGCGCTCGCGATGCATAATGTAGTTGCCTGTGCCTTGTCCTTGTACAGCAACCACAGTCCAGATCACAAGAATGTAAGTGTATCCCATTATTGACTCAACCGGTTAAAAACATCTAGTTTGTCCACGCATCGCAAGCATACGGCATTGTACTTGGGCCCACCGGAGCTGCTAATGGCACTGCCGCAACTGGAGCACAAGATAAACGCCGCTGTGGCAATCATGCCCCGACGAGTTTCATAGATGGGTTGCAAGGTGTAACCAATTGGCTCACGATCTTCCACTGGTTCTGGCACTTCCACAAACAGCGTGGTGTTCTCGGCAGGCTGGTCTTGACGTAACCAACGCACCTCTCCATTCTCAATCCAACCCACTGCTTTCATCGGTCTAATCCTCGAACAAACAAACTGCCCAACATGGCCAACAAGAACAACATCCCAAGAGCAACAGCATACGCTATTAAAAATTCAATCACGATTCAACTCCGAAATGTTTCTTCACATCTAAAACAGCCAAATCGGCAGGTCGTGTGCGTAGTTCAACAAATACATCACAACATTCTCGCACAATCAACTCGGCGAACTCTTCCAATGAGGGTTCATCAACTATGTATTTGATTGGGGTTCCGGAAAATTGGAAAGAGTCTATGTTTATTCCAGCCTGTTCAGCAAGTTCTCGAATTCGTTCGTTCATTTCTTTCCACCCCATCTTTGTTCTGCTTGGTGCCTTGCTTCTGCTTCGTTGCGGGCAATGACCCAGAGTTGATTTTCCGTCCACTGCTTGTTCTCTATAGCACGATATTTGATCCGGTAGGCACGTTCAGGACCCGGCCCACCTGGGCTCAACTCTACGGAGAGTATTTCAAACTTGCGTAGGTTCATTTTCAACTCTATTAGACAATACAAACATCATAAATTTTTTTTCGTCTTTGATAATACCATAATTCCAATAACTCTGGCTATCCTTGGTAAGACCAATACCAAACTCATCGAGGGCAATTTTCTTCATCAATTCCTGATTTCCTCGAGCATTTGGATATCGTTCGCAAGCCAACTGATACGACACATTAAGGACTTTATTTCTAATAGAGGTGCTGACCTTGTTCATACTTCCACTCCCCAGTGTTTGGCAACCATTGAAATACGGATCACATTTTCGCCACGAACACTATTCATACAATCGTAGATTACTTCCCGAATAATCAACTCTGCGAACTTTTCTTTGTCAAAGATCCAACCTTCACCGCTTGTTAATGTTGGCTCAATGTAAGTTGTGGCCTGTTCAGCAAGTTCTTTAATTCGTTGGTTCATTGTTCAATCCCAAAATGGTCTCGGATCCTGTGTTCAATCTTTACTGCTACATCAGCATTGAGTTCGGCCTGGTCCCACATCGCATACGGAACACTGATACATTCTTTCATAATCAACTCGGCGAACTTTGCTATAAACACCTCTTGCAAACTGTTAGCAAAATCAAATCCGGGTAGTGGCGTATATCCGGCCTGTTCAGCCAGTTTTTCAATTAGTTCGTTCATGCTTCAACTCCGAAATGTTCTTTTAACTTTTCAGCAGACCATACGCAACAGGCATCCCAAGTTTCCTTATGTGCAGGATCTTCATATGGATATTCAGTGTCATTTACAGTTTTTGAACATTCCCTAACAATCAACTCGGCGAACTTTTCCTTTAGTTTCGATAACTGCGCAGGGGTCAGCATGGTCCAGGTTTCTGGCACAGCCTGATCCAAAGCCTGCCCAAACAGTTTTTCAATTCGTTCGTTCATATTACACCTTTGTTAGTCGGTCCCACACCAAGCCATGCCAGGGTCGGAATCCAATAGTTTCGCCCATCCAGTTTATTTGCTTGACCATCTCTGCCCACTCGCCTTGACTGTCTTGATAGACCACCCGGCAAGCACCGTGTTCCTTTTGGCACTCTTCGAACACCGTTTCGGCATCGTTTGTGACACTTCGGCCGCCAAGGTCAGGATCTCGGATAAACACAATGGTCTCCATAGGATCACCTTTGTAGATCTCTTTATGCACGTATTCCCAACGACTTCTACTCATACTTGAAATCCCACTCGACGCAAGCCCACAACGGCCGCAGAGTATTCTTGGGGTTTGACCGTAAGGCTTATTGACTTACCTAACTCAACCATGTCAGAAGCGTCCTTGGCTTCCTTGAGACCCAGACCAGTCCAGTTGCGAATCTCTTTGATACGAGCCACTCGGTCAGTGTTTGGGCCTACCCGGCGCAACACGATTCTGTTGTTGTGAGTGCCTGTGATCATGGCAAAGAAGATCTGTCCTTTGACATCCGGATCTAGTGTGCCAGCAATGGTTTCCCACAGCCGCATACCTTCATCGGCACCGTAGGCTTCTGTGATGCTTCGCATAAAATGCAAACCATTGGCGATGACAGCGTCTTTGTGCTCTTCAGGAATCATTTCTTCAACAAGTCCCAGACCTTTTCGGGTTTGACAATTTCATGCAGTTGCTTGACTTCTTTGACACGCACTTCGTATTCTACAATTTCCCAGTCCTGGACTTTTTCACGAGCATACTCGCTATAACTGTTCATGTTGTTGGTAATTGTAGCACGTAGTTTGCCCAAGGTGTCATAGACCTTGCCCGACTTGTTCCAAGTGCCGTCGGCTTTGCGGAACATCTCCGGGTCGGACTTTTTGCGAATCTTGTAGTAGATCATTGTTCAGTCTTGCTGTCGTCAGTGGCAATGGTATCAAACAGTAGTTGAAAGTGATCGCTCAACTTTTCACTGATATCATCTACACTGCCCTCGATGTAGGCGATGGCACTGTCAACTTCTTCCTTGCTGGAGCCGTCTAGGCCATTCACAATCACAGCCAGTAGGCGTCGCATTTCTACCAACCGTAGCACTTGGTTTTCTACGTTGGTTAGTTCTACAAAATATTTCATTCTTCAACTCCGAAATGTGTTAAAATATTTCCACCAATCCATTCGCACTTATTCTCATCCGCAAGGTCAGCGACTTTAGCACATTCTCGCACAATCAACTCAGCAAAAATTTTATCATATTCCAGTTGCCAGTCGCATCCACGAAAACCACTGGTCACCGAAGCGGCTGCTTGATTGCTGAGCCTTTTAAATATTGAATATTTCATTCTTCAACTCCGAAATCTTTGTTAATTGCTTGGATGTAATCTTCGGAAGTAGGCTTCTGTCCTTTTTCTTCCATGACTACATCAGTGATTAGAATACTTGCGATTACCTTACGGTGCATATCTTGAAGGATCAACTCGGCGAACTTTTTTCGATTAAAAGATTCTGCGGTAGAAGTTCCATTCAACCCACACTTTACCATTTCAGTTGCTTGTCGCTCAAGTTCCCGAAATCGTTCGTTCATCGTTTTTTAAGACCCAACAAGGCCTTTTCCTCTTCGGTTAGTCGAGCCAGTAGTCGTTCTTTGGCTTCCTTACGTTCTTGCTTGGCCTGTGCTTCGGCACGAGCCTTGCGATCAGCCTCTTTGTGTGCCGCCCACCAGATACGAACTTCGTCGTCTTGGAGCAACAGGAAGTCTTCTTTACCCATGTCTTCAAGAGCCTGCAATGCTCGACAAGCAATGCGGGCTAGTTTGTCGGCTTCCTTTTTTAGAAGTTTGACGTTGCGGTCGTCACTGGATCGGGCCCAGTTTGTATCATAACTCATGCATGGCATATTATGCCTCCAATTCTTCGTCCGCCGCAGTTTCAATCAAAATATCACCGAACTTCAGCAAACCTTGATCTGCATCGACTTCAAAAGGTTCTGCAAATTCCACAATAGCACCCAGAGTTTCAATGTCTGGGTAGGTATTGTCGCGAATGTCTTCCACACGTATGCAACCAATGGATCCAGAATCCACACTGTGAAGAGTGTTGATGCTAGATCGGTATTCACCATCGCCCCAGGCTGTGGCAAAACTGGCAAACCTGCGTCCGTCTTTCAGCGTGAACTCACCTTCAATGCCTTTGGGAGGGTGATAGGCAGGGAAAAACAAGTCACAGACTTCCTTCCACTCATCGTGCATAACATAACACAGATCACCAATGTAATAACGGCCAGCAGGCATGGTCATTTCAAATCTCCTTTGAGGGTGTGCCACATCTTGGGATCGGCACCCAAGTAGATGCGATACTTTTGATAATTACGCCAGCGGCTGAGTCGATTCACGCCGCGTTCGATCAAGTTAAAAAACGAGTCTCGGAACCAAAACGGATTCACAATGGCCAGTAGCAACACCAAAGCCACGGGCACAATGGCCACAGCAACCACAAGCCAATGAAAGGTCATTGCCCAATAGAAGTTGCCTTCGCCGGGTTTGAGTTCGATTTCTTTGTTCATGTTGAATCCTTGTTACATGTTGTATTGTAGCAGGCCAACTGTTTCCAGTCAACCTAGTCAGGATACAAATGTACGAACCCAGTCAAAACGAGTTGACGCAGGCACCCATCGAAATTGTTGCTTTTTGCGTTCGGGTTGTTGCCAATCAGTACAGACCATAAACCATCCGCGGTCTTCAGAGAAGGCCACGCGGTCAGCATAGCGAACAACTTCTACCACCTGATCTCGCATTCTTGCTACGGTAACGGACATGTCAGTCTCCTTAGTCCCAAAGTTTCTTGTCGCCGTGTTGTTCGTTGTAGTCATAGCCCGCATTGTATTCTTCAATTTGGGCACGAGTCATAAAACGCTCTGTGATCTCATCGCTGAGGTAGGTAGCGTCCGAGAAAAAGTGCGGACGACGAGTACGATTGTAGTAACTGTCAGCGGCACCACGATCAAAAGGGCCGCCGTGGCGTTGATTGTATTCTCGGCCATTGAACACAGCAGGTTTCAGTGTATAGTCGATCAGCATGGTTTGCTCCTTAAATAACGAGTTCTTTGGCAGGGAAGAGAATTTTGCCCTCGTACTCGAGTTGGCTCTGTTCAAACTCGGTGAGGTAGTCGTCGGCAACGATTGAGAAGTCGATGATCTTCTCTTGGAACATCTCGTTGTCTTGCTCGATCTGCGAGCGCAGAGCCATCACTGCTTCTGTTGCAGAATCTGCAACACTGGGACGACGATTGCCTTGGAAGTTCTTGACCACGTAATCACACCCGCCTTTGGCCTTCCAGTAAGGCTTGTCGGCGTCACCGTAGTTTTCGTAAACTTGAGTAGTGATCAACAGTTTCATTGTGGCTCCTTGTTTCTTACTATACCTATATTATAGCAAAACGGCGATTATTGATCAACCGTTTTGCTTGACCCGCACGTCAGTGTTGAGTGTGGGCAAAAACTCACGGATCAATTCGCGTTCCAACTTGTGGGCCGCGTCTTTGCCACGCACTACGTCGATGATAGCATAATTCACAGCCGATTCACCTGCGGCACGAATTGCTTCGTAGAGGTTCCACGACTTGTTTTCAGTACGTGCGCGATAGATGTGCTTGTTGACACGGCTACGCAGGCTCATGTTGATAGTACGCTGAGTTTTAGCGGTAATACCAATGTAGTACTCCATGCCAATTTGGATGAAGTAAACAATGTGGCTACGATCCGAACGCTTTTTTCTTAACATGTGTATATTATAGCAAATCGGGTATTTTCGGTCAACCAAAAAGTAGTACTACAAAAGTACTACTTTTTTAAGTTAGTTAGTACTAACTAACTTTGCGGTATTCTGCACGGTAAAAACACTCGGAATCTCCGCTTGCATATTCCTTACAAAAACGCTGGGCTTCTTCTTCGGTGGTGAAATAAGTGGTGCCCATATCACGCTGTCCGTAACCTCTTTCGTATTCTGTCATTGTGACTTTATACAGTGGACCAGGATTGAAAACTTGTGCCATTTTGGGCTCCTTTCTCTCGGGTTACTGGAATGGTGTAATTACAGTATAACCGATCAGGATTATTTGGTCAACTCTGGGCTAACAAAGCCATGAACTTGTTAGGGTCATTGAACAGGGCAAAAAGTGTGGCTTCTTTGCTACCATACAAGGTCAGCTGGGGTTTTTTGCCCAGTCTAATATGATAGGGACAAGTTAGTTTCTTGTCAAGTATCAACAGGTTTCGGGGAACTACAGCAATGACCATGGGGATTTCAAACTTGTAAGATTCGTATTCCAGCAGGTCCATTAGGTCCCGACCTTCAGTACTTAATCTTAGCCCGGCATCGGTGCGCCAATCTTGCCACCAAGCAATCAACGCACTTTCAAAATCAGGACGGTCTTCGCCCTGAAGTTGGTCAATCAATTTCAGTGTGAGTTCTTGTTTATTGACCATTGGGGTATACTGTATCCCCTGATTTCAGCAACACCACAGTGAACTTGTCTGTTCGGAACTGTGTGTTGAGTTTCTTGGCCAAGTTCTTGGCATGTCCTGGATTACTAAAACTTACCTTTTTGTACTTGGGTCCCGGATATTGTGTCAGCATGTTTGACGTCTTGAGATTAATAGGTTTGTGGTCAAAGAACACAGCCCATACTCCCTCCGACGCCAGCACTTGCTCGGTCTTGTAGGTTTGCTTGTCTGTGTGCTCAATCAGCACCTGTGGCTTTGGTCTTGACATATTAAACTCCCAGTTTATTTATCCCATAAACTGCTTAGTTTTTGAAACTTCCGCCAGCAATCTCAACCTGTACAACTTCATCTTTTTGTGTAGATTGTTGTGCTGTTTGATTACGAAGTTGATCTAAAATTAACAACAGTTTGGTAATATCACCGTGTAAATCTTTGGCTTCACGCATGGACATAATGAAATCTTTTTGTCCTCTTGACTCGTGTGCCTTGACACTGTCGATAAATTTATTGATATGTAAGCTCATGAGAATTTGTTAAATGAGTTACCCTTTTTGACAAAGGGTTTGAGATCAGGCGGTGTCCAGCCTGTGGGCTTTAGAACCTTGCCATCTTCACGCTTGCGCACCTTGCCGGTTTCTCGATCGATCTTGGCAAAGTTGGTACGCATAACTTCCTTCCAGCCACCTTCGCCGTCGGCGCCCATCGAATGAATAGCGCCAATGGTCACAACAAGAATGTCAAGCAAGGCATCCAGTTGCTCTATTCGATCGCCCGACAGCATGGCAGCATTGAGCTCACCAAATTCCTCACCAATCAAATCATAGTATAGCTTGAATTGTGATTCATTGTGACCTTCGACTGATTGGTCGCAGGCCTTCATAAATTTTTCTTGATCACGAAATGGGTTGGGCATTGGCTTGTTCCTTGGTATGAAATGGACCGCAATAGGCATAACGCTCTAGCACAATAAGTTTGGGATTGTGTTGCAATTTCCAATTGCGATGTTGTTTGACCCAGTAGTATCCTGCGGCAAACCATGATTTGCTTTTGGTTGTTTTAGTAAACAGCGGCAGCTTGTGCTTGACATCCCACATGCCATTGTATGCTTTGCAATTTGTAGAATATCCATGCACTGAATCAGTTGTGGGTTTGCTTTTCTTTTCGGCTGGTTCAAACTCGATGCCCACAGCCTTGCGTACCATAGGAATGGTTTTGAACTTGTCAACATGATTTAAGATCTTCACTTCATAACTACCGTCGGGCGTAGCTTGAATATTGCCGATCTTTTGATCATCTTTCTTGAGAATCCAGAACTGTTTATCAATTACTGGTTTGGCTATTATCATCTAATACTCCTTTGTATGTTTCGTTGAGCCAGCGACTAACTGACTCTGCTGACTCTGACAGTTTGTTCAATTCAAACTTACCGCAAAAACGCATAAAGTGAATTCCGACCTGCCCCACATCCTTGTGACTAACTTGTTCTCGAATTGCCTGATCCACAACAGTCTTGATATGATCGGGCTGTGCTGTGAGATCAATCAATGTGCGGTTCCGTTCGTAATCATCTAACACACGATGCTCTTCGCCGTTGTGATCGGTCCAACGCTGAAGCATCATGTTGTTCCAAGAATATCCTTTTCTGTCTCGGTCGGCAAAGGCTTCACGGAGACCAACTTTATTCTTTGTGCCTTTTTCACGTACTCCAGGATATGCACTGAATACGTTGTCTGACGTGTCGCCACGCATACACTTCTCAAATAGCAACCACTGTGGATCTTCAAGGGTTTTTGGCTGTTTAGTTTTCTTATCAGTGATAGGCTGATCCTTGGCGTTGAAGTAGCCCTGGAGCGTGATGAGTTCGTCAGTGATGCCATTGTATTGTTGGACATTGGGTGCAATGAGCTGAACATAGTCCGAGTCACTGGAAATTATTACATGTTCGTCTTGGGGGTGTAGCGCAATCCAACGGGCAATAACATCGTCAGCTTCTGCCTCGGGGTGTCGAATAACACTACAATTTGTTTTTGTTGTCAAGTATTTAGTCAGTGCATCATAGGTCTCCCAGAACAATTTGTCCTCTTCTGCTTCAGTTTCGGACATCTTGCCCCGGGCAACTGCACGATTTTTCTTATAGGGCTCGTAGTAATCCTTGCGCCAGCTACGTCCCTCCAGTGCGAAGATAACATGATCTGCACCAAAACGGCGAGCCACTTTGTTCACGCTCATCAATGTAACGTGCAAGGCAAAACCCAATTTGGTCCAACTATCGCTGGCACGATGGGCACTGTGCCTGGCACGAAAAAACGTGTTGGCTGTGTCAATAAGTAGATATTTCATGTCGTTATATTAGCATATAACTAAATTCAAGTCAATGGATTTTTGGTTTATTTTTGGTGCGCAGGATTGGGAATGTCCAGCTCAAACACATGATATTTTGGTTTTGGATCAGTTGCGTCTTTGAGCAGTTCGTATGTTCGTGCTTGCTCGGCTTCATGCCTGGTACCATAAAACCCAGCACCGAGATTGATAGTATTGGTTACACCGCTATACACATAGCCCAAGGTCAGACCTGTTTGTTTGATCACGGTATAGACTTTGAAAGTCGCTGGCGGCTCAAGAGGCTCCATTTTTCAACACCTTGTAAGTTTCAGCAGCAACCACACGCTTGCGCAGGCTCGAACTGGAGAATGAGTGATCTCTGCGGTTGAATACAATTTCAATGCCACGATCATAGCATTCTCCACGACCGGTAAAATCTTTGTCCTCATACTCTACACCAAGGATACGAACATCCAAGGGTAGGATCAAGAGAAGGTCAACGAGATCTTGTTCTGTTTGATACACAACAACTTCATCAACATAACGGCATGCGGCCAACTGTATCTGTCGCTCAACAACAGATTGTACAGGTTTATTTTTAGTCTCAGGCCTATCGATAGTTGGATCGGTCTGGAGCCCGCAGATGAGGTAGTCACAGTGATTCTTGGCTTCCGACAGCATAGCAATGTGGCCCGCGTGGAGCATGTCAAAGGTTGAAAAAGTAATGCCAATTCGTTTGCCCTCAGCTTTGAGTCGTTTGATGTGGTTGAAAATCATGATACTTCTTTGCGTCCGTCGCCGATGTCTTTTTCTCGAACAAACTGTCCGTTGTAACTCTTGGCAATGGCCTGCTCTTGTTCCCAGGTCTCCATTACAACGTGTCTGCACACATTTTGGAACCAACGATCCACAATGTCTGCATCAGTATCGTCCTTCTTCATCATGTAGCCTGCTTTGACCAGTCGCGCCACAAAGATTTCGTTCCAGTCAAGTTCAAACGCACCTTGATGTAAGTTATTGGGGTCAACATCAATGCGTAACACCTGTACCCAAGGTTCACCTCTTTCGGTATAAAGATCTTTTTCAGATTTTTCTACCTTGCGCGGTTTGGGTTCTTGCGCCGCAGGTTTGCGTTTTTTCTTGAACCAGTCAAACATCAGGTTCCCCATTCATTCTTGAACAACGGCACTTGCAGTCGATCACTGTATCTAAGTCCGTGCTTCATGGCAATGTCTGCCACAGCTCTGTTGTTGAGTGAATACACACTTTCAACACCGCCCACTGGCATCAAGTACACATGTCCTTTGAATCCAGCTTTGCGATAGGCAGCAATGGCACACTCAGCATCGGCAAAATCTTGTTCAGTGGCAATAACAAACTTTAGGTATGCTGTACCAACATCTTCGTAATCACAGACAACTTCGGGGATAATAGCATCTTCCCATGCT
>Ga0129333_10005470_pt1 | contig 11948 bp, 14 predicted proteins | sample CPB6_08_DNA_FD_94474 | JGI IMG/M metagenome (GOLD analysis project Ga0129333, IMG submission 94474) | Freshwater to marine salinity gradient microbial communities from Chesapeake Bay, USA - CPBay_Sum_0.6_0.8_DNA | ecosystem: Environmental > Aquatic > Marine > Coastal | place: USA: Chesapeake... | reverse complement strand
GCTGTGGATTGTAGGTGTGAAGAACAATGTGAAGATATGGTTGCGAATCCCCGAGAAGTCTGTCTTAGAGAAAGAGGAGCCGCTACTGGGGCGGCAGGTCAGTAGAGAGGACGAAGGCGAGAGGAAGTCGGTAGCGACTCATCGTGTCTTCAAGAAGATAGTAAAGAAGTCCACGGAAGCTGTGGCTGAAGCGGTTATGGAGCCTGTGGCCGAGCAGACGGCTGTAAAGAGAACCTTTCAGCGCAGGGTGAAGGAGCTGGGGATGGAGGAGGTTCCCGAGAAGCCCAAGAAGAGCCCTACCAACTACAACCGGTGGATTGGGTCGGCCCTACAAAAACTACGAAAGGAGAAGCCTGGACTGGAAGGCATGGAGTATATGGGGATGGCTCACGCCCTGTGGAAGGGTATGACAAAGGAGGAACAGACTCGGGCAGTAGAGGGACTATAACAAGCTCTCTGCGGTCACTTGGTTACACACGAAGATAGATGGGATTGGGGTTGTACTTTCGCATGCGAATACAAAGTAGAGTAAAGAGGATGGTAATTCTTACAAAAATGGGGTGGTAATACGGGGAAGGACATTGTTACAGTAAAGAAAAAAGAAGAATTGGGTTTTAGTTTTTCCTGTTTACGATTTCCATGAGGTCACGGGCGCGGTTTAGATAGGTATGATTGTCACGAACCCACTCCATTTGCTTGCATATATAGTCTTTGTCTTTTTCTTTTTCCATACAGAGGGCAACCAACTCCTCCTCGTCCTCCGAGAACACTACCATGTCCCCAAACAGGTCTCGCAGACGGGGACAGTTTGTGCCCCCTACCTTGCCGTAGCTAATATTCTTGAAGAGGCGACAAGGGATATACCCTATCTGTTTGTGACAGGTTCCAGTTTCCCCTATGCGAATCTTTACAGGGTCTCCACTGCCCCGGATGTCTGGGGCAATGGTGCTCTCTTGAATCCTCCTTCTTGCCTCTTCAAAGGAAAGGGGGTTGCTCCATGGGTTGTTCGTGATGAGTTCCAGCCCGTGCTTCTGGCAACCCCGGGCCAGCTTGTCTAACTCCTTGTAGTTCCCACTGGAAGCACTCCCAATAAAATGACAGACAGGGGGAGAGGCTGGGAGTAGGAACCGGTCCTCCAACTGTATCTCGTCTGGGAGCAGGTCGGTGGCCCAGCAGAGGTACACTGCCTCATAGACCAGAGGGCCTGGGTTCTGGTACTGTTTAGCCAGGTCCCGGTCAGATGCATCTGGTTCATAGAGGGTGATAGAGCCAATCTTTTGGAGCGAATCCGTTTTTTCGGCCAGGTCATAGTGATAGTTACAGTCATTGATAGAGGAGACATGGTAGCGGATATCTATGAACCGGCCCCCTGACCGCAGGTATTTCAGGGGATTCCGAGCCACATGGACGAAGTAGATGTTAGAGGGGTGGAGGGGTAGGTTTTCGTCGGCATAGCCTTCGGTAATTACCAGTGCGTTCTGGTAAGGGAAGGTGTCCGGTGAAGGATAGTCATTATCGTGAAACCAGTGAGTCTCAAACCCAAGGGCCTTGAATGCCCGGTACCAACCGTAATGGACGAAGCTATGGGTGTGAGAGTTGAGCGGGTAGCCCCAGATGATAACACGCTCAAAGGACATGGAGGGGATAGGGGGGCGGGCACCCATCTTTTTAACTGATTTAAGGAGTTTCGCGGCCCGACCCCCATCATGGAAAACGTTACCTTTGTCACAGCGCTGTATAATATCCAACGGGAGACCCAGGGGGATGGAAGAAAATGGACGGATTACCTGGAATGGTTTCGGGAAACTTTGAGGTTGCCTTTTCCTATGATGGTATTTGTTCCAAGTGAGCTGGAAGCGTTTGTAAAAGAGCACCGGACCGGGTTTCCTAAGACCATGGTAGTCATTCAGGAGTTAGAGGAAATTCCCTACGCCTACTTGGCAGAAAAGATGGCGTCTATTTTAGCCAGTCCCGAGTACCAGGGGCGGATACAGGCCCCCCAGCGGGTGGAGTGTAAGCTTCCCTTCTATTCCCTAGTCCAATTTTCTAAGTTCAAGTGGCTCCGCAAGGCCGTAACCCTGAACCCGTTTGACAGCGAGTATTTCTATTGGATAGATGCTGGGATTAGCCGATTTATTCCCAATATTCCTGTGAGGACGTTCGTAAAGGAATTAAGGATTCCTAAGAAAAAATTACATATACAGTGCAACTACGAGCACCGGTCCTATCAGGTCACCGAGAATTACTTGTGGGAGGCCCAGTGCCTGCTCTGTGGAACCTCGTTTGGGGGAGATAAAGAGGCTTTGATGGAAATAGACGAGCTGGTGGAAGGGGTCTTGCGGAAGATGGTAGGGATGAACCTATCCAACAACGAGCAAATCGCCCTAGGGTACATAGAAAAACGGCACCCAAGGCTATTCCATCTGGTCCTGAACGACTCTGGGAAGCACCTCTGTCTCTTTGACAAGTTCTTTGTAGTGAGGTAAGAGGAAAACGATTTAAAAACAAGCTCTGGGGCTTTTTGTATGTTCGTGTAACTCAGTCGGTAGAGTAGTGGTCTTATGAGCCAAAAGTCGGGGGTTCGATTCCCTCCACGAACATTCCGCTTTCGTCGTACAGTGGTAGTATGCTTGCCTTCCAAGCAAGTGGCCTGGGTTCGATTCCCAGCGAAAGCATTTGGGTCAGCTTCCTACCCTTTCGGATGACAATTTGCCCCTACGGGTCAAAGTGTCATCCTACCTTTATTTTTCTCAGGTTGTGATGAGTCCCCCCATAGATTAGCTGAATCCCGACCGTAACCAGGATAAATGGTGAGACCACGTAGGTCATGATTCTGGCTAATTCCATGTTGCCGTTCAGTAGCTTCTCCCAGATGAAGAACAGCCCACCGTCCTCGCTTTGCATCGTGATAGCCGTTCCTTTTTCCATTGCTGTTTCCTTGTCCTGTTCTTCGAAGAGCACAATGAACTTGCTGTTGAGTCCAAAGACCGTAAGGAAGGCGAAGATGATTAACATACTACCAATAGTGTGTAGGTGGGTGTTAAACTCCATCTTCCCGATGGTTAGGCCTACCCTTTGGAGCATCATGAGGGCGAGGTAGGTAATGAAGTAGTAGACGAGGAGGCCTTCTAACGGGGTCAGCTTACTGAAAAACTGCAGGGACGGCTTCGTAGTGATTAGAAAGCCTATGATTGCGAAGACTGTCCCGTAGAAAAAAGCAGTGTGGAGCATAGAGGTACTTTACATTATATGCTACAAAAAAGATGATGAGGATGGGGATGGGGATATGGGGATGGGGCTAACGCCAGAGCTCCTCTTTTCTCTCGTCCCGATAGTATTCCTTCATGAGAGCTGGTATAATTACCTTGTCGCCTAGCTGGTTGAGAAGCAAGAGCCTTTTCGTAATTCTTTTTTCCAGGATTTTCTTATAGTGAGAGGTTCCCATGCTATCACAACAATGGAAAATATCCTTCCAGGAGGCATGTATGGTAACGTATTTTCCGGTTCCGGACACCTCAAATGGTACCTTAATGCGACTCCTTTCACTCGTATCCTTTACTGTCAAGAAGCTCTCCTTCTTTTTCCAATATTCAAAGAAGGTCCTGCTCCCAGGATAGAGAGCGTGACTATCCTTTGTCATAAAAATGCTGTCCCTAACCAGTTTGATAGGGGGCAAGGGGAGGATGGTACTGGGGACCTCTATGGTATAGAATACGGTCAGGACATTGATAAAGTACAAATATAGGGAGTGACACCAGAGGGTGCTATTACGGGCGATGAGCTTCCTCCAAATATATCGCAGGTTCTTGCGAATGGTTGGGGTTTCCTGGTATAGAATAGAAATCGCTTGAAGGGACCTTATGAGCCCCTGTCGTGGATTAAGAGATAGGAATGATTGGAGGGAAATATACACCTCGGCGTTTCGTTGGAAGGCTTTTGCAGTCCTCTTATTGGTAGCGATTGTGCGGATTCGTTGGTAGAAGTTTAGACTAAGAGACGGATAGGTGATAGAATAAAGTGAATCTGTTAGAATTACCGGGGCCGTCAGATCTAAATAGTCGTCCATGGTGCCAGGACGAGAGACAAGAAACCGTAGCTGTGCCGGGGTAGTCGCTTCTAAGTAAGGGCTGGAAATATAGCGGTGAGGGCTTCCCATAATAGAAAAACAGGCGATTCTCATCTTTTCAGTGTAGGGATAGAGGTAAATGTAGATGCGAGGGCTGCAATACTTGAACGCGTACCAAAAATTTCGGTCAATGAGGGAATTGCCTCCGGATAGTAGTAAGTAGAGGTTCCAAGTGTCTTCTATACTAAAATAGAGGGTTGGCCAGCCATCTATCGAATGACCTAGGAGGTTTATCAACTGGTCCATGCTCTGAATAAATGTGTTCTCGTCACAGTCCCCATTCGCAACCAGGGATAGCCCCACGATAAGACCGCTTGCCATCACAAAACAACCATTCTCAATGGCATATCCTAGCAAATCCCCATGGTCTTCCCCAGGAATCGCGAGAACCTCCCCAAACCGTGTAGAAAAAATGGTGAGTTCTTGGAAATCAGGAGAAACCATGATGGGGTGGGTAACAACAAAAGGGGTATTCCAATGGAGAGGGATGACGTGAATGCCACTGCGAATATCATCCAGCATCTTCTTTCCAACTTCATCCATTAGCACGTAGGAAAATGAGGCTGAGGCGGAAGTGGTGGGGGTTCTTTCTACCCGATAGCAGTACTTGTTATCTATAATATGGGGTGGAGCATCGCTATGGATAAGGTCATGGATAAACGAAGGGGTTATGGTATAAGCTGGTTCATCAAATTCGGTCACCTTGATTCCCAGAGAAAGATGATAGTGGGTATTGAGCAGACCTATTTCATAGACCTTTGGCATTTGAATCAGAATACTATTGGTGTCAAATACACTTCTTAATTAAGTTTTGCGAAAAAAATGACACCTAAAGGAGGGGAGGAGCATGAAAAGATTCATTGGTGCTATGGAAACGCTTACAAGTGAGGTGAAGGCGGTGCTGGCCCAGTCCTTTGACAAGTGTATTCGTGGGTACCACCTGGTGAATGAGGAGCCCATGAAGGAGGCCCCTTGGGAGGCCATTAATGCGACCATTCTCGGGGCCTCGGGCCTACCCGTACAGTCCCAGGCCCGGGGTTCGCACAAATCCGGTGCGGACATCCAGTGCGAGAAATTAGGCGGAGGGCTTAGCAACAAGTCCGCCCAGTACCAGTCACATCGGAAGAGCTTCAAGGTGAGCTCTTATAGGCTTACCGGAGTGTGCTCGGACAAGTGTCCCGGGAAGTCTGAGGACATCCTGGCGGAGATTGAAAAACGAAAGAACTTTGGCTATTACTCCATCCTAGTGAGGGAGGAGGAAACGGACAAGATTAGCTACGACTGGTACTTGTTCCCGGCGGATCTCCCAGAGCTTAACCCCCGTTCCTACGAGTGGGGCTTGAAAACAGGAAAGCTAAAAAAGAACAAGGGGGCGGTAATGGGCTGGGAGACAGGGAAACTAAATGGCTCGTCTATGTCAATCACCTTTGCGATGTCGTCCCAGTTGTGGATGGAGGTGTATCTCACAGAGAACATGGAGGGTTTCCGGATTGGGTCATGTACGGTGGAGAAAAAGAAGCCGATGACCTACATTGAATTGTTTGATAAGTTAGGGCTCGGTCGCGGGCTCGGTGGGGGCAGTGACTCCTTGTAGTCGCTGGTTTGTAAGTGTGACATATTCAGGGTTTAATTCTATTCCTACAAATGGTAGGCCAAGCTTCTTGGATGCAACACACTCACTACCAGAGCCAGCAAATGGCACGAGCACATAGCCCCCTTCTGGGCCTTGCTGACAGGATTGGAGTAGTTTTTCACACAAAGATAGGGGTTTTTGGGTTGGATGGTCCACGCGCTCCTTTTTCCCTGCTCCCCCGGCCAAGGCGGGGATTTTAATCACATCTCGGGGCAAGGCGCCGGCGGGATGGGCTTGATACACAGTAGTCTTGTCCCCTTTGGAAAAACGCCCCTTGGTAGCCTTTCTTTCCTTTCCGGCCGACCCTTGAAGAAATCCCTCTGTATAGGCTTCCCTGACCGCATCCCGATGGAACACCTTGTCCTCTTTCCAAAGCACCAGAATGCTCTCGTGGGACCGTTGCCAGAAGTTCAGGGAGGCTACATTCTTGTTGGTGTAGTGCCAGACCAGCCACCTGCGGGGGATGGAGAGGGGAACCCTTCCCATAATCAGTGCCAGGGTTTCGCTAAATCCATAGATAAACATGGTACCGTTAGGTTTTAGGATTCGCAGGCATTCCTGTATCCATTTCTCACACCAGTCTAAGTATTCTTCCATTTTTTGTTTGTCACTATCATTTCCAAAGTCCTTTCCAATGTTATAGGGAGGGTCACAGAGAACGATTTGGGCGCTGTTTGCTTCCAGGGTGGGGAGCAGTTCCAGGGCGTCCCCTTGGAGGACCTGTTGTTGGAGACTTGGTGGGTCCGAAGGAGGGACACACGGACTCTTCCGTTTCTCATGGGAAACTAATCCGGCTTTCCGAGAAAAAGCTCTGTTACACCTGGGGCAGATAAATGACATTAGAGTTTGAATGGGTCGGTTATTTGATTCTCATTTTTTATTCTGTCTCAGTAAGACTTAACCAATGTGTCCTGATGATACTTATCCTCTAGTTTGGTATGGAGAGTTGGTAGGTCTACCTCTTCGGTGGCCTCTTGAAGGACCTCTTTGTAACGCATCGGAATCTCGGCTAATGTAAATTGCCCTACTGCATAAAAATCACGGTCTATGATATCAAACTTTGCTACCGTCAAACCCTTGTCGGATAGTCGGTATTTGTATTGGTCTCTATAAAAAGTGATATATGCCATGAGCGTTTAGAGCTCTTGATTAACAAAAAGAAATTTTTTTATTGGCTACTCTTTGTTTTCTTTGGTCTTCAAGGTATAGAGATAGATGGTGCTAATCAGGGTAATCCAACCCACTCCCCAGAGGGTGTCACGGATAGAAATGCGGACATCCCAGCCTTCAAACATAACATAGAGGGTGGTGTTAAACACCCCATAGACAACCAGACCGTATAGGACTGCAGTATAGATAATATCCATATAGGAGCTCTGGGGGGTCAGGTGATTCGCCACAATCACCAGCCAGCCGGCCCCCAGAATAATGTAAGATAGGATGGCACTTAGGTAGCTGAACTGTTTGAGGACCATCTCCTTTCCTTGGATGGCCTTGACTCGGGCATTATACACCGGCTTGGTAAAGGTAATATAGATGACATCTACCAAGATGTAGATAGCCAGGAAGAGGTATTTTAACCAGGAGGTCATGGGTAGGTGTCCTTACAAGAGCAAGAGAAAAAGGAATGGGGGCCTGGTCGGGATTAGCCTTCAATGGTGTTGTGAAATTGGAGGAGACCGGTCAGGGCGGCGCCTTGGGCGATGCGGTCCATTACGCTGGTTCTTCCATCCCGAAGCAGGTCACTCTTTCCATTGAAATGGATAAAGCAGGGGCGGGTTCCGAGTTTCTGATTGACACACCTGCCATTCTCATAGGCCAGGTCCGACCAGGGGACAAAGGTCATACACTGGAAGAGCAGGCACTGGGTATCCAGGGCAATACGGAGGGTTGGGTCTTTGTTACGGAGATAGAAGTCGTGAAAATAGCCCTGGTCGTCGTAGGCCTGACGGTAGTTTTCTTTTTCCCAGTTCAGCATTTTCCGGATGGCCCAACCGTAGCCGATATAGGTCCCTATGTTGGGGAAGCGGTACTTGGTGGGGCTGGGTGGGAACAGGTGGGCCATCCAGGGACTCGGTCAGCAGTGGGTTTCTGTAGCTACGACCAGGTCTGCTTGGAAGGTGAGAAACTTGGTGTAGATTTCTTGGAGGGGTGCCATTTGCATTACGTCTTAGCCATCTACAAAGCATACGCTATCCGTTTCCTGGAAGGTGGCTTGTTCCAGGGCCTCCATCTTCGAAAAGGTGTCCTGGTATTTTTTGTTTTGTCCCAGGTTCTCGTAAGGGGGATAGAGGAAGCGGATTTTTTCGGGTTGGTCTCCGTAGGTATAGAGGCGAACGGGGAAGTGGATTTCGGAAAGTTTGACCATTTTCTCGGCAAACGGTTCTGGTATATACCCTTTATCTGTTCCATGAAGGGCAACGGGGGTAAGATATAGGAACCCTTCTACTGAAAACAGGTCTCGCTCTTTACGATGGGGGATGGTCTTGTGGAGCATCTCGCAAGCATGGGTAAAGAAGACATCCTCGTGACAATCGGCGGTGGGGATTGGGGAAAGGTGGTGTTGCTGACGATATTCCTGGATTTGGTCCCAGGTGGTGCGTCGAAGGCAGTCCAGCATGGCCGATTTCTTACGAAGGGAGAAGCCTCCTTGGATGCCCCCAGCGTTTGGGGCAAGGATTCGGGAAATCCGCAGGTTGGCCCCGATAAAGTCATACTGGCCCAGGTAATGGGAAGGAAGAGGGCGGAACATGATACAGTCACACTGGCTCATGAGGATGTTCTCCTCCGGTATAGATTCCCAAAAGGATGGAGAGAGGTAGAGGCTGGTCACCTCCTCACGGGTCAGGTTGGTTGTCTCTAATTCCGTAACTTGGATGGTAGGACCATGGGGGAGGAGGGCATTTACCCATTCCATGTTCCCCTTTCCCGTAAAGACCCGAATGGTCCAGCCGGGCCCCAAGAAGTGGAGGTGATTGTAGAGGACCGCCTGGAACATGGGATGACGGCGGGGTTCTACAAATACCAGGGCCTTGTCACCGGGGACAGGGGTAGTGAGGTCGGGGGTGGCTGGGAGTAGGCACGAAAGGTGTTGCTTCAATACCCAAGAAAGATAAGTGGTAGGGGCTGGCGGGGCTGGACTATTCATTGGTAGGGGGCGCTTCCGTAGCTTTCTTTAAGTCGGCCTCTGCCTCCATGAGGCGGGAGTAGTACTGGACGAAGTTGCCCGGGAACAGTTTGCCACCATAGTGGCCGGCTGTCATTCTCGGGTCCAGGTGGATGTCATAGCCCATTTCTTTGAGTTTTTTACAAAGGAGAATGTCCTCGGAGATTAGGTTGCCGTTCTGGATGGCAATGTCAAACACCATCCGGCTCTTCTTTCCACTGTCCTCGGTGTAAGGAGGGGAGGCCTCCCAGAGGTCCAGAAGGGCCTTTCGGGAAAGGCGGAGGAACCCACAGCCCAACCCGTCTACTTTCATGAGGCCGGTACGAGTATCTACCTCGGCCGGATTGGTATGGGACTTGATGACATACAGTTCCTGGTCGTCTGTCTTCTTTCGGTAGGTGCCCCCTACCACATCCACCTTGTATTTGAGGAGCTTATGGACCCAGTCGGGGTCCCATTGGATGTCCGCGTCGATAAACAGCAGGTCATCAAACTGGTGCTCTACGGCCAGTGCTACCAGGTCATTCCTGGCTCGTTGAATCAGGGCATCAAAACTGAGGAAAATGGGGGTTACTTCAATCCCCCGGGCTTCCAGGTCCTTGATGGTATAGACGAGAGAGGTGACATAGTAGGCTGACAGAGACCCGTCATAGGATGGGGTGCCAATGAGAAGACGTCGGGGAGGCATGGTGTGGTGTGGTGTGGGCCCCGTTCGTCTTGTTTTTAGGTGATTTTTCTTTTCTTAGGTGTAGGCAAGGCAAGGCAAGGCAAGGCAATGGACTACATGAATAACTTCGCTCACGGGCCCGATGCCATCTACTTTGTCAAAGTGGAACCCGACATGTTTATCAGCATCCTCTATGGGACCAAGGACGGGGTACCGATGGACCCCAGTCACATCCAGGTTCCTCGGGACCTGGATTGGACCTATGACGCCCAACAGTTACAGGCTGTTCGGGAAGAGGATGGAAGTATTAGCATTGTGAGAAAGGAGGCTTAGATAGCGTTGTGCTTCTGGTTTTATTTTTCCGTTTCAAATATAAGCCAAAAGCCTAAATGAACCATATAGACATTATGAATCCTAACAAGACAAAGTATAGGGAGTATTTTGTCACCGTGGATAGTGCCAACCGAGATAGGAATATTTGGAGGAATACAAACCAATACGAGGTCAAGATGCAACCGGATGGGTCCTTCCAGGGGGCAACAATTGACAGGGCTTTCAAGAATGTTCGTAGCATTGAGGTAATCAATGCGATTTTCCCCAACGCCAATAATGTAGTCAATGAAATGTATATTTACCTATGTATCCCTGAAATTGATGGTGTTCTTGAATCAACTAATAAGATTGGAAATACTGCTCTGGCCCAACTGGTTCCCCATCGGGTAGTTGGTAGTTTTGTCTATTGTATGTTTGACAAGGACACCCATCCCAAGAGGTATTTCCCGGTTGAGGGGGTACGCATTGACCGCATTACAGTAGAATTCCGTAAGAGAGATGGGACTCTTTTTGATTTTGGCCTGGACAACCCCGTTGGACTTCCGATTGCAAATATCGTTCAAACCAGCGTTACCTTCAAAATTGTTGTACGCGACAAGGTCATCCCGTAATGTGAAGAAGTCAGGAAGGAAAGACAGGCGTTGAAGAATGCCGTGTCTTTCCCAGCCAAGTGATAGCCCTTAGTTCCACTTTACGCATACGTGTAAGAGATTGTTTCTAGTTTGTTCTTCAATTTGATGTCAGTCGCTTAGCAACCGATTTTGCATTGTTAGAATCCCTTTGAGAATCTGGAAGCTGAGGCGATTCTTGTCGTACACGAGTTCCTTTTTATCCACCCGTTGTTGGGCCCGGAAGTTCATCTTGTTCGTCAAGAAGTACTTGTTGAGTTGAGTAAGACACTGCTTTCTTTTTCTTGTCCGTGTATAAGTAATCTATGAACGGTGTACCAGTAGATATAAATAGTTTCCCTACTATGGCTACGGATGCTTTTGGTAGATTGCGGGTTAGCCAACCAATTACCTTATTTGATAGCTTCCATCGCTTCCAAGACAATGGAAAAATTTCAGAATACACCAGCAACAATGCATACAGTTACCATAACAGTAATGCAGGTTGTATCTTCATGGTTGTTGGGTCAAACGTGGGTGATAGGATTTACCGAGAAAGCTCACGGGTATTTACATATCAACCTGGGAAAAGTTTGTTGATTCTACAAAGTTACTGTATGAACAAGGCAACTGTTGGGCTGCGCCAACGACAGGGATTTTTTGATACTTACAATGGTGTGTATATCCAGATGAGTGGAACAGACCTCGCTTTTGTTCGTCGGTCTTCTGTCTCCGGAACGGTTAAAGAGACGGTGGTGTTACAGGATGACTGGAACTTTGATAAGATGAAAGGGAATGGTCCCAGCCGTAGGATACTTGATATGAATAATGTACAGATTATGTTTACGGATATCGAATGGTTGGGGGCTGGCTCGGTTCGTATGGGTTTTGTGATTGATGGAAAATTTTATGTATGTCATATCTTTAATCATTCCAACCGCGAAAGCACAGAATTTAGCGATTCCACATTGCCATACATGACGACATCATGTTTGCCTGTTCGGGCAGAATTAGAAAACATTAATAATACGGGAATTATTAGCACATACCACATTATCTGCTCTTCAGTCATTACAGAAGGAGGGTATGAGCTACATGGGAGAATGCGCTCTGTAGGGTACTCTACTCTAGATGCCCCTAAGATTCTTCCTATTAAGAACACCCTCTATCCGGTTGTTGCTATCCGACTAAAGGCTAACCGTTTGGGTGGGGTGGTAATTCCTATCGAAATCAATGTGATTGGGACCGTTTCTAGCGATTACCGTTGGGCACTAGTTTCTAATCCTACCCTAAGTGGGGGAGCGGGATGGGTAAGTGCAGGGTCCGATAGTTGCATAGAATATATGTTAGATGCAACTAATGCTATTACGGACGGTACTATTCTTCGTATGGGTTATTTTACTTCTACTAATACT
>Ga0129333_10005469_pt1 | contig 11948 bp, 7 predicted proteins | sample CPB6_08_DNA_FD_94474 | JGI IMG/M metagenome (GOLD analysis project Ga0129333, IMG submission 94474) | Freshwater to marine salinity gradient microbial communities from Chesapeake Bay, USA - CPBay_Sum_0.6_0.8_DNA | ecosystem: Environmental > Aquatic > Marine > Coastal | place: USA: Chesapeake Bay... | reverse complement strand
GCCACGAGCGTCTTCGACGACGCGCGGAGTTTGTTGCGGTTGGTGACCGCGAACGATCGTGGTTCATCGGTCAGGTAGGCGTTCATCACGTAGCTCGTGAGCCGCTGGTCGAGGCGGTCGGCGGCCTTGAGGTCGTCGGGGCAGATTCGCACGGAGTCGACGCTCTCCATGAAGGGCGCCACGGTGTAGATCCAGGATCGTTCGACGTCGCCCAGCTCGTTATGCGAGGTGTCGGGGAAGCGGCCGCGGTGGGCATCGCAGAACTGGCCCATGGCCAAACCGACCTGGCGGAGATTGCTGGCGCACTGCGTCCGCCGGGCGGCCGCGCGCGAGGCCTGCACGGCAGGGAGCAGCAGCCCGATTAAGACGGCGATGATCGAGACCACGACGAGGAGTTCCACGAGCGTGAATCCGGCCGGCCGCCGGTTTTCGAGATTGAATGTCATGTGCAACTCTATTGCATTTATAGCCAGTGCCACGGCCGCGTCAAGAGACGGATCTGGAGCACGCGCACGATCGGCTATCGGGGGCGAACCAGAGCGGCTCGCGGATCGAGAGGCAGGACCGTGTCGAGGCTGACGCGATGCTCCACCGGCGTGGCCGGCGGAGGCATGCTCCACACCCGAATCAGCACGCGGTCACGAGCAGTTCCTGCTGCGAAAACGCCGCCCAGATAGAACGGCAACCCCATGTTTTTAGACCGCCACCGGCGGCTGGTCAAGCAATGGACAGGGTGGGGGATGGGGTGTGGAACGACGAAAAACCGCGGCGATTGTTTCGGTTCCATGCGGAGTTTAGGCTGCAAAATCGGGCGTCCGCTAGGGGCGCCAGCGCCCCGGGCGGCTTCCGCGGGGCACCAGCAATCCCTCTTCCGGAACGCAGTCGCATGGCCACTCCCCGCGAGAACCACAGCCCCAGGCAGACCCATGGCCGATCGGGGAGATCCCCTGCCGCGACCGCGATGCCCGCGGAGTCGACGGGGGAGACGGCCGGCCGCTGGCAGGACTTCCTGATGCGGGCCGCCGTGATCGTGCTGGCGTGCTTCTGGGTCTACTCGCCCGTCTGCCATCCGGTGCACCACGCCGACTGGCTCTGGGACGACGACCAGCTGCTCACCGCCAATCAGACGGTGCAGCATCGTGTCTCCCCCGACCCGAGCGTGCCGCCGGACCATGCCGCCACCCTGGCCAAGCTCTGGTTCAATCCGGAAGGCGCCGACTACTTCCCGCTGAGCTACACGGCGCTCTGGGCCCAGTGGCCGTTCTTTCAGATGGATCCCCGCACCGGCGGGCCAGTTCAGCTCGGTGGCCCCTCGGCCCCATGGCCGACCGGCTTCCACATGACGAGCGTGGTGCTGCATGCGCTCGGCTCGCTGCTGCTCTGGCGGCTCTTCAAGGTGATGAAGATTCCGGGCGCCTGGTTCGGGGCGCTCCTGTTCGCGGTGCATCCCGTCTGCGTGGAGAGCGTGGCCTGGGTGTCGGAACTCAAGAACACGCTCTCGATGCCGCTCTTCCTGCTCTCGGCGATCAGCTTCGTGAAGTTCGACGATGCGGCCGAGGAGGATGAGTCGAAGTGGCTGCACTACGTCCTCTCGGTCGTGTTCTTCCTGCTGGCGATGTTCGCCAAGACCTCGGTCGTCGCGATGCCGGTGGTGCTGCTGCTCTATGCCTGGTGGAAGCGGGGCGAGGTGACCATCCGCGACTTCGTGCGTGCGGCACCCTTCTTCCTGATCTCGATCGTGCTCGGCCTCGTCACGATCTACTACCAGCACGGACGGGCCATCGGCCAGGAGACGATCATCGTCCCGCCGTACTTCGAGAACGGCCTGCCGTCACTCAAGGGGATCTTCTCCCGTCTGGCGATCGCCGGGATGTCCACGCTCTTCTATCTCTCGATGATCTTCTGGCCGGTGAACCTGCTGCCGATCTACACCCGCTGGGAAATCGACCCGCCCAAGGTCTGGCAGCTCCTGCCGATCCCGGTGATCCTCGGGGCGGCATGGTGGTTGTGGCAGAACCGGGCCACGTGGGGACGGAACGTGATCTTCGGCCTCGGCTTCTTCGTGCTGATGGTTGCTCCGGTGCTCGGGTTCATCACCATCTCCTACATGCGGATCACCTGGGCCGCCGACCACTTCATCTACCTGCCGATGATCGGCGTGATCGCGCTGATCGCGGCGGCGGTCGCGGGCTGGTACGACCGGCTGCCCTCGGGCGAGCGGCCGCTCCTCGTGGCCGGCTGTGCCGCCGTGCTCGCCGTGCTCACCTGGATCTCCTACGGGCTGGCCGTCACCTGGGTGAACGAGGACGAACTCTGGACGCACACGCTCCAGCACAACGAAAACGCTTGGCAGGCCCACAACCGACTCGGCGCCAAGAAGTTTGCCCGTGGCCACGTGGATGACATTCCCGTGCCGAACCCGGCGCTGCTCGATCCGGCGACGCAGGTGAAGATCAAGGGCGCTCTCCACCACTTCACGCGGTCGACGGCCCTGCGGCCCGACCTTGGCGAGACGCACAACAACCTCGGCACCGCACTCTCGTCGAAGGGCCGGCTCGACGAGGCGATCGACCAGTTCAAGGAGGCGGTCCGCGTCACGCCCCACGTGCCCGCGATCCACATGAACCTCGCCAACGCCCTGGCCGCCGGCGGCCGGTTCCCCGAGGCCGAGGCGAAGTACCTCGAGCTGATCGAGGGCATCGAGAAGTCGCGAGACGACGCCGTCAAGGCGACGGGTAATCCGAACCTCCCTTACGATCCGGCCATCGGCGCCTTGATCAACAACTGGGGCGTGGCGATGTTCAAGCAGGGCAAGAAGGACGAGGCGATCGCCGCCTTCAAGAAGGCCCTCGCGATCAACCCCAACCTGAAGGACGCCAAGGAAAGCCTCGCGGTCGCAACCGGGGAAAAGCCGATGCCGGGTCCGCCCGGTCAGTCCAATCCGGAGGCCGCTCCAGCCCCGGGGCAGCCGGCGCCCGTCGTGCCGCCGCTGCCGATGTCGCTGCCCACATCCCCGACGCTGGGGCCGACGGCGCCGTAAGCCGCCGGCGTTCTACGGGTCAAACTCGACTCGCGCGCGTCCGCTCGACTCGCGCGCGTCCGTTTGGACAAGCCCAACGCCGTGAGGCGTGGGGCGAAACGCCACCAGACGCAACGTCCAGCGTGGTGTGCCCGCGGCCTCACGGCCGGTCGGCTTTCACTCGCCGCGCGGTCGAGCGCGAGGATCACGTGCGAACCGTGTTACGCCCGCCTGAGGTCGTGGAGCGCGGCCAGGAGCGACGCGCGGTGGCCGGGGTGGGCGATCGAGGCGAGGAGCCTGCCGCGCTCGGCGAGCGTTCGGCCGTGGAGGTCGACGGCACCGTACTCGGTCACGACCCAGTGGACGTGGCCCCGGGTCGTCACCACGCCGGCACCGGGCCTGAGCTGCGCCACGATTCGCGACGCGCTGCCGCCCGCCGCCGTCGACGGCAGGGCGATGACGGGCTTCCCGCCGCGGCTCATCGCCGCCCCTCGCACGAAGTCCATCTGGCCTCCGATCCCGGAATAGATGCGGTGGCCGATCGAGTCGGCGCAGACCTGGCCGGTGAGATCGATCTCGATCCCGGAGTTGATCGCCACCACGTTCTCGATCGTGCGGATCAGGTTCGTGTCGTTCGTGCGGTCGCAGGGATGAAATTCGACGAGCGGGTTGTCGTCGACGAAATCGTAGAGCCGGCGGCTGCCGACCACGAAGCTGGCGATCGTGCGGCCCGGATGGATCGTTTTGCGGGCGTTCGTCACCGCCCCGGACTCGATCAGCCGCACGACGCCGTCGGAGAACATCTCGGAGTGGATGCCGAGATCGCGGCGGCTCTCCAGCCGGGAGAGCACCGCGTTGGGGATGCCTCCGATCCCGAGCTGCAGGCAGGCTCCGTCCTCGACGAGCGCGGCGACATGCCCGCCGATTCGGTCCTCGACGTCGGTCGGCGGCAGGGGCGGGTGCACCGGCAGGTCGCGGTCGGTCGCCGTCCACGCGGCGAGCCGGTCGAGCGGCACGGCGGTGTGGCCGTGGGTCCGCGGCATCCGCTCATTGATCTCCGCCAGCACGATTCCCGCGGTGTCGACGGCCGCGCGGGCCGCGTCGATGCTCGTGCCAAGCGAGCAGATGCCGTGGCGATCGGGCGGTGAGAGCTGCACGACCGCCGCGTCGAGGTTCACCCGGCCGCTGGTGAAGAGACTCGGGATGTCGGAAAGGAAGATCGGCACGAAGTCGGCCCGGCCCTCGGCCACCGGCTCGCGGAGGCCGGCGCCGGTGAACAGCGAGATTGAACGGAAGCGGCCGGCGTGCTCGGGAGCCGCGAAGGCCAGCGGCCCCTCGAGATGGAGGTGCCAGAACTTTACGCCCACGAGGTCGCTCCGCCGGGCGAGGGCGTCGAGCAGCGGTGTGGGCGTGGCGGCTGCCCCGTGGAGGAACACGTTCATGCCGCTGGTGATCCGCGACACGACCGCGTCGGCCGATTCGGCCCGGGTTTTCCAGGACTGCATGAAATGCCTCCGACTCCTACGATACCCCGGACCACCGGAAGGAGACCCATGCCCCATTCGCTCGTGATCGTCCTCGGCGACCAGCTCGATCGCTCAGGCGCCGCATTCGACGGCTTCGACCGTTCGGGCGACCGCGTCTGGATGGCCGAGGTCGCCCAGGAGAGCACCCACGTCTGGACGCACAAGGCCCGGATCGCCGTCTTCCTGTCGGCCATGAGACACTTTCGCGACCGGCTCGTGGCCGAAGGAATCGAAGTGGACTACACCGAACTCGCGGCGGCGCCGCAGGCCGGCGAGCCGATGACGCTCGCCGCCGCGCTCGCCGCGAGCCTCGACCGGTCGCGGAAGTCGGGCTGGCGGCCGGAGCGGATCGTGGTCGTGGAGCCGGGCGAGTGGCGGGTGCAGGAGATGCTCCACGCCGCGGCGACGGCGGCCGGCCTGCCGCTCGAGATCCGTACCGACCGCCACTTCTTTTCGTCACGCGACGAGTTTGCCGAGCATGCCCGCGGCCGGAAGCAGCTGCGGCTCGAATACTTCTACCGGCCGCTGCGGGAAAAGTTCGGCGTGCTCATGGACGACGACGAGCCCGCCGGCGGCCAGTGGAACTTCGACGCCGAGAACCGCGGCGCCTTCGGGAAGGGGGGGCCAGGCGTGCTCCCCGCGCCGGTTCGCTTCCCGCCCGACGCCCTTTCCCGCGGCGTGATCGAACTCGTGAACGTCCGGTTTGCCGGCCACCCGGGCAGCCTCACCGAGTTCGACTGGCCGGTCACGCCGTCCGAGGCCCAGGCCGCTCTCGACGATTTTCTGTCGCACCGCCTGCCGCTCTTCGGCCGCTATCAGGACGCGATCTGGACCGGCGAGCCCTGGCTCTACCACTCGCGGCTCGCGCAGGCGCTCAACATGAAGCTGCTCGACCCGCGGGACGTGATCGCCGGTGCGGAGCGGGCGTGGCGGGAGGGCCGGGCACCGCTCGAGGCCACCGAGGGCTTCATCCGCCAGGTCATCGGCTGGCGGGAATACGTGCGCGGCGTCTACTGGCACTTCATGCCGGAGTACGTCGATCGCAACGCGCTCGGCGCCGATCGGCCGCTCCCGAACCTGTACTGGACCGGCGACACGGAGATGAACTGCCTCCGCGACGCCGTCGGCCAAACGTTGAAGCACGGCTACGCCCATCACATCCAGCGGCTCATGGTGACGGGCCTGTTCGCGCTTCTGTTTGGCGTCGATCCCAGGCGGGTGCACGAGTGGTATCTCGCGGTCTACGTCGACGCAGTCGAGTGGGTGGAACTCCCCAACACGCTCGGCATGAGCCAGTTCGCCGACGGTGGCGTGATGGCGTCGAAGCCCTACTGCGCGTCGGGCGCGTATCTCGACCGCATGAGCAACGCCTGCAAAGGCTGCCGCTTCGATCCCAAAAAGGCCACGGGACCCGACGCCTGCCCGTTCACCACGCTCTACTGGGACTTCCTCGCGCGGCATGAAAAGCTGCTAGCGAGGAATCAGCGGATGACGATGCAGCTCAAAAACCTCGGGCGGAAGCCTGCAGCCGACCTGCGGGCGATCCGCCGCCAGGCCGACGAGTTGCGCGGACAGGTGTCGTAGTCGCGGATCGTTGAGGATCATTGCGGCTGCGGTGTCGGCAGCAGCTCGATCGGCGGATGGGTGACGGCCGGGCCGGCGGGTTTGCGGTCTGCGGCAGCGGCGGCCGGCTCTTCGGCGGCAGCCAGCACGCTTCGCGTGCCGTCGGGTGAGACGGCGGCCGGGGCGGGCGATGGCGACGCGGCAGGTGACGGCTGGGCAGGCTGGACGGCGACCGCCGGTGGCGTGGCAGGAGGTGTCGACACGGCGGCCGGAGGTGCTGTCGTGACGACGGCCGGAGGCATGGCACCGCGCGGCGGCACACCGACGGCAGGGACGCCCGCGAGCGGGGCGTTCAGCGGCACACCCGCACGGGCCATGCGCCGCACGGTGGCCGGCCGCGGCGGCGGCGGCACGGGAACGAGAGGGGCGATCTCCGCCACGCGGGCCTCGGCCCGGGCAGCTCGGGCTTCGGCGATCGACTGCCGCGCGTAGGCCCGTTCCGCCATGCGTGCTGCCACCCGCTCAGACCTGGGCGTCGCCGCCGAAACCATTCCTGTAGAGAGCGTCAGGCCTGTGGAGAGCATCAGGATGGCCGTCACGGCGAGGCCCGCAAAAGGCCGGGTAGGGGCGTTCATGGCAGGTTTCCTTGGGAGATGGCGGGGCGAAAAGCGACGGTCCATTTCGCATTGTCCAAGGCCGAGCATTGTGCCTAGAGTGTGGCCTCCACCGCAACATCTGGGACGTCGATGAGCGCGTACAACCTTACCCATCTTCGCCAGCTCGAGGCCGAGAGCATCCACATCATTCGTGAGGTGGCTGCCGAGTTCGAAAATCCGGTGATGCTCTATTCGATCGGCAAGGATTCGGCGGTGATGGTCCGCCTGGCGGAGAAGGCTTTCTATCCGTCGAAGCCGCCCTTCCCGCTGATGCACATCGACACGACCTGGAAGTTCCGTGAGATGTACAGGCTCCGCGACGAGTACGTCGCCAAGGAGCTTGGCTTCAAGCTGATCGTCTACACGAACGAGGAGGGCCGCGCGCAGGGGATCAATCCGATCACGCACGGCAGCAAGGTCCACACCGACGTGATGAAGACGCAGGCCCTGCGGCAGGCACTCGACAAGTATCGTTTCGATGCCGCCTTCGGCGGGGCCCGCCGCGACGAGGAGAAATCGCGGGCGAAGGAGCGGGTGTTCTCCTTCCGGGATGAGTTCCACCGCTGGGATCCGAAGAACCAGCGGCCCGAACTCTGGAACCTCTACAACACGAAGGTCAGGAAGGGGGAAAGCATCCGCGTCTTCCCGCTCTCCAACTGGACCGAACTCGATGTCTGGCAGTACATCCACCTCGAGAACATCCCGATCGTGCCGCTCTACTTCGCCGCCGAGCGGCCGATCGTCTGGCGGGACGGAGTGATGATCATGGTGGACGACGACCGCCTCCCGCTGAAGCCCGACGAGAAGCCCGAGATGCGCCGGGTGCGATTTCGCACACTCGGCTGCTATCCACTCTCGGGCGCCGTCGATTCAAACGCGACCACGCTCCCTGAGATCATCCAGGAGATGCTGCTCACGACGTTCTCGGAGCGGCAGGGCCGGTTGATCGACTCCGACGAAGCCGGCTCGATGGAAAAGAAGAAAAAGGAGGGGTATTTCTGAGGCAACGCTCGCTCCCGCGTTGCAGCGGACCGCGGCGAAGCCGTCGGCCGCTGAACGCTGCTTGCGGCGGACGTGCCGATAGTGTCGAGAACTGAATCGTGAACCGACTGATCCTCCCCGACCACCGTGGACGCTGCGAGGGGCTGCCCGTGCCGATCGAGCGGCGTAGGAATCCGAGCGGAGCCAGGATGGCAAAGCGAGGATTCCTTCGAGCGAGCGGAGGGCAGGATGCCCGCAGCGAGCGTCCGGCGAGACGGCACGGGCAGCCCCGAGCCCCCACCACCGAGGCCTGAAAGCATGTCACACCAATCGTCCCTGATCGCCTCGAACATCGACGAATACCTCGCGCAGCACGAGCGCAAAGAACTCCTCCGCTTCATCACCTGCGGGAGCGTCGACGACGGCAAGAGCACGCTCATCGGCCGGCTCTTTTACGAGTCGAAGATGATCTACGAGGACCAGCTCGCGGCCATCAAGAAGGATACTTCGCGGTACGGCACGACCGGCGAGGAGGTCGATCTCGCACTGTTCACCGACGGCCTCGAGGACGAGCGGCAGCAGGGGATCACGATCGACGTCGCCTACCGCTACTTCTCGACCGAGAAGCGGAAGTTCATCATCGCCGACACCCCCGGCCACGAGCAGTACACGCGAAACATGGCGACGGGGGCCTCGACGGCCGACCTGGCGATCATCCTCATCGACGCCCGCCATGGCGTGCTCACCCAGACGAAGCGGCATTCGTTCATCGTCTCGCTCCTGGGGATCAAGCACATCGTGGTGGCCGTCAACAAGATGGACATCGTCGGCTACGATCAGGCGGTGTTCGAGCGGATCAAGGGCGACTACGTCGACTTCGCGAGCCGGCTGGAGCTTCCCGACGTCCACTTCATGCCGATCTCGGCCCTCAAGGGGGACAACGTGGTCGCGCCGAGCCCGAACATGCCGTGGTACACCGGCGCGCCGCTGATGCCGCTCCTCGAGACCGTCTACATCGGCTCCGACCGCAACCTCGAGGATCTGCGCTTCCCGGTGCAGTTGGTGCTGCGGCCGAACCTCGACTTCCGGGGGTTCGCCGGCACGATCGCCTCGGGGATCGTACGGAAAGGCGACGAGATCGTTTCGCTGCCATCGCGCAAGAAGAGCCGCGTGAAGAGCATCGTCACGTTCGATGGTGAACTCGACGAGGCGTTCGCGCCGCAGTCGGTCACGCTCACGCTCGAGGACGAGATCGATTCGAGCCGCGGCGACATGCTCGTCCGGCCCGGCAACGTGCCGAAGGTCGATCACAAGTTCGAGGCGATGGTGGTGTGGATGAGCGAGGAGGCGCTGGTTCCGGGGAAACAGTATCTCTTCAAGCAGACGAGCAAGCTGGTGCCCGGGGCCGTCGGGAGCCTCCGCTACCGCGTGGACATCAACACGCTCCACCGGCAGCCGGCGCCGACGCTCGCCCTCAACGAGATCGGCCGCTGCGGCATCACGCTCACGAGCCCGATCGCCTACGACGCCTACCGCAAGAACCGCGCGACCGGCTCGTTCATCATGATCGACCGGCTGACCAATGCCACCGTGGCGGCCGGGATGATCCTCGACCGCGAGGCGGACGAGCAGGGCGAGGTGGAGTGGGGCGGAGCCGCCACGGAGGCCGACCGCGCGAGCGAGGTGACCGCGGCGGAACGCGAGGCCCGCTTCGGCCAGAAGCCGGCCACGGTGCTGCTCACGGGGCTCACCGGCGCCGGCAAGACGACGATCGCCCGGGCGGTCGAACGGCGGCTCTTCGACGCCGGCCGCGCGGTCGTCGTGCTCGACGGCACGGCGATGCGGCACGGCATCAGCAAGGACCTCGGCTTCTCGGCCCGCGAACGGAGCGAGAACCTCCGCCGTTCGGTCGAGATCGCCCACCTCTTCAATGACGCGGGGATCATCTGCCTGGCGGCCTTCGTCGCCCCGGACGACGACGTCCGCCGCAAGGCGGCGGAGCGGATCGGCAAGGACCGCTTCCTGGTGGTGCACCTCTCGGCGCCGGTCGAGGTCTGCCGCACGCGTGACACCGACGGCCACTACGCCCAGGCGGACGCCGGCGAGATCGCGAACTTTCCGGGCGTGTCGGCCGCCTACGAGGCTCCGTCGAATCCCGACCTCGTGCTGCCCACCCACGAGTGGCCGGTCGGCCGTTGCGTCGACGCCGTCGTCTCGCTGCTCGAGAGTCGCGGGATCGTCTGATCCGGTTCCCGGACGGGACGGAGGCCTTTCCGTCATGCCGGCTGCCACCGCGCAAGCAGAAGCCCCAGAAAGCCCCGAGCGGGAGCGAGGGGATGGGCGTGGTGGTTCACGGCGGTGGATCCCCTCGCTGGCGCTCGGGGCTTCTTGAGGGCCGCAGGCCGGAGGCGTGATGCCTTCAGCGAGGGCATGCCGTCCCGACCTCACGCGGGCGCCGTCTTACGGGGTTATGAGTCGCACGCGGCAGAGGAGCGAGTCGGCGGTGATGAAGAGCGTGGAGCCGCCCTCGCCGAAGGCGCAGTTGGCCGTGGCCTGCCCCGTGAGCAGCGTGCCGAGATGCGTGCCGTCGGGGGCGATCACGAGCACGCCGCCAGGGCCGGTGGCGAAGAGGTTTCCCCGCGCGTCGACCTTGAGGCCGTCGGGCAGGCCCCGACGATGCGCGGCGAGGTGCGCGGCGTCGAAGAACGTCCGCCCCTCGTCGAGGGAGCCGTCGTCGTTCACGCGGAAGGCCCTCACGAGCGGTGCCTGCGGATCGGACTGCGCCACGTAGAGCGTCTTCTCGTCGGGCGTCAGACCGATCCCGTTGGGCCGCGTCATCGTCCGGCAGAGGAGCGTGACGCCGCCATCCACTCCGATTCGATAGACGCCGCAGCAGTCGAGTTCACGACGCGGGTCATCCCACTGCTTCGGGAGGCCATAGGGTGGATCGGTGAAGTAGATCGCGCCCGACGAGTGCACGACCGCGTCGTTGGGGCTGTTGAGTCGCTTGCCCGCGAACGAGTCGGCGAGCGTCTTCCTGCCGCCGTCCCGCTCCAGTCGCGACACGCGGCGGTCGCCGTGCTCGCAGATGACGAGTCGGCCTTCGCGGTCGAGCGTGAGCCCGTTCGAGCCCGGTTCGCGGCCGGAGGGATCGGGCCCGCTGAAGCCGGAGGGCGCGAGGAAGACGTCCACGCCCTTCCCCGGCCGCCAGCGGTGAATCCGGTTGCGGGGCACGTCGGAGAAGAGCAGGCAGGCGTCGCGGTCCCCAGAGGCCGGCATCCAGACCGGGCCCTCGGACCAGTCGAACCCCATCGCGAGCACCTCGATCTCGGCATCCGGCGGCACGAGGTCGTCCAGCCGTGGGTCGAGCCGCTCGATCGAGCCGACGGTGGGCACGACCTCGGCACCCTCGGCGTTCATCGTGAACAGGATCGTGACCACCGCCATGCCGAGGCCGAAAAGAAGGATGAGCGTCAGGGCCACGCCCATCGCACAGCCCGCCCGGGCGTCGTCGCCGGCGAGTGCCTTCGTGCCGCCGATCGGGTCGACCCCGGCCGCCTGCTGACGGTTCACCGAGCCGTCGAGGGCGAGCAGGAAACTCCTTGCCCAGCGGAAGAACCAGATCGGAAAGACGACTGCCGCCACCAGACAGGCGGTCAGGGCCGCCTCATGGGACCAGTCCAGGCCGAGGACCAGCAGGGCGTAGAGGGCGCCCGTGCCGATCACGGTGGCGCCGTAGTTGATGTAGATCGATCCCAGATAAAAACCCTGCTCCCGCTTGAAACTCGTGCCGCAGGCCACGCAGGAGTCGTTCATGCGGAAGAGGCCGTTGAAAAGCCGGCCCTCGCCGCACCGGGGGCAGCGGAGTTTGAACGCGCGGACGAGCGTTGGATTCATGGCTGAGGCGGCTGCGGGTGAGAGGTTCCGGCCCGTCCTTCAGCCCTCGGCATCAGCGGCTCGCGTGGCGCCGCCGTCGCTCGTCGTCCTCTGTCCGGCCTGACGAGTCGTGGGTCGCAGGCTGCGCCAGGCCGAGAGATCGCGGCCCGTGAGTCGCTCGAGTTTGGCGATGTCATGGCCGTAGAGGTCGAGGAGCGGCTTGAGGAGCGACGGCCGCAGCGGCGGCGGGGCGGCCGATACGACGCCGTCGCCCAGTCCCGGCACGACGACCTCGCCGATCGCCGTCGCCGGCAGGGCCGCGAACTC
>Ga0129333_10005468_pt1 | contig 11948 bp, 10 predicted proteins | sample CPB6_08_DNA_FD_94474 | JGI IMG/M metagenome (GOLD analysis project Ga0129333, IMG submission 94474) | Freshwater to marine salinity gradient microbial communities from Chesapeake Bay, USA - CPBay_Sum_0.6_0.8_DNA | ecosystem: Environmental > Aquatic > Marine > Coastal | place: USA: Chesapeake... | reverse complement strand
TCATCGCTATCAGAAGCTGGATTCTGCTCTGGATCTACCCCTGAACCTGTCACCACGTTCACATGCGGTACTAGAACTTCCGAGCTAAGTATCTTTGTAAATGCGCATGTGTATGTGAATCCCGCTGCGATGCTTTGTGGCACTGAGCAGGTGCCAACCCCATTCAAGTTACCAAACTTGTCATCTGCTAATGAAGTGAGCGAAAAGTTCTCAACCGATTCGTTTTTTACCGAGATAGTAAACGTCACATTTGCGCCTGATTCCGGTATCGAAGCCTGACTAGCTTCCTTTGTAACCGTGATTTTTGGAAGGTAATCAAGGATGACTGCGGCTGTATCGGAATCCTCTACTGGAGTTGTATTCCAGAGAGCCGTCACTGTTGCAGTATTTGTGAATCCAGATATGAGCGTCTCTGAAGAACATGTATAAGTAAGAACTTCAGCCACCGCGATTGAAGTTGCGCTGTAGTCACAAGCTGGCGAAAGTGGATCGCTCACCGCAACTGTAGTTAGCGGAACATTTCCCGTGTTGGTTATAGAGACCGAAAATGATGCCTTTCCACCCTCTTTGACCACCTGGGAATCTGGAGTCTTTTCAATCTGAATCAGTGGGTTGGCTCCAAAATAGGAACTACTGTCAGTTGCAGTAACCGTATCTGTCAGATAACTGCCCGTTGCAGTAGCCAAGTTCGCGTACGAACCTGCTGTTGCAACACCGGTTGCAGTACACGTCATATTTGCGCCGACTGCTAGAACAGTTTCTGGACATGTAACGGTTACACCCTTGTCGTCGACGACTCCGACTGAAGAAAGCTCTACGTTTCCTGTATTGGTAACTAAGTATGTCCAATTGACCGTCGATCCCACCAACACCGATGGACCATCTGAACCGTTTGTCAGCTTAGATATCGTCAAGCCCAAAGTTATCTCTGGTGTCGGGATCTTGTTAACGCTCTTCAGATCTACAGTCTTTTCACCAGAGTTGATTACATCTGGTGGATTTACTGGCGATATCCTCGCAGTGAACTTAAGGAAGGCGTCCTCGAATTTCGCTTGAAGATTTCCCGTCGGGGATGAGCCTAGTTGGCACCTAAGTACAGTTGTGGTTCGAACAATTACCGTTTCCCCTGCTTCGAGGTCGCTAAGCCGAACCTCGACAAACATCCGTGAGCCGGATTGGAAAATAGGACCAGTTGGAGTGATGTTAAGAAGCGAAACGGCGCTACCACCATCATGGCTATTCGCGCTGTCCCCGGAAGTAATCTCAACAGAAAATGGCTCCGCAAGCGCGACTCCTGACTGACCGGTCGTATCCAGATCAAAGGCGTAGCGGAGATCTACAGTCATTGCCCCAAGGCCCTGCAATTCAGAGGTGTTACCTGCACTGACTTTTGTCAGATAACTTACTTTGTCGCCACATGCGAAGTCCTCTCCCTCAAGGGATCTCTCGATATCAACATTTACCGTTCCATTCCCCCACTTTCCACCGCCCGTTGCATGGTCATAGGTGAGAGGTTCTGCTCCAGCAAAATCAATCTCTATACCATTTATTTGAGCGTTCGCTGGAGCTATCGATTGCAAGAAAGACCCAACTAGTGAAAGGATGGCAAATCCTGATAGGAATCCTGCTCGAAATCGCTTTGACTTCACCATTATCTATTCTCCTTTACTAGATCTATTCTGATTCTGAAATGCATTTTGGTTTAAAGAACTCATTACGTTGTGGAACACAATTTTCTGCCCATCAACGAGAAGTCGGAGTCGATCTCTCTTCAACAATTTAGATTGCAGTTCATAAGTTGCATTACCTGACTCACTTAGGGTCACTCTCCCCAAGTTGATATAGGTTGTGCCACCACGGATATATCTACGTAGCTGAATGGTCGCTTCTTGTCCAGCGAATGCATTTCTCAGATCTACCAATACGTAGGGCTGCGAGTTGAAGTATGCATAGAGCAAAGCGTTTCTTTCCCAAGCCTTTCGAGTTGAATTGATCCTCGAGGAAGGAGTTTTGGACGCATCGTCTGAATTGCCTGAAGTCACTCCATTTCCTCCGCTCTTGAGAGTTGTAAATAGGCTTAGTCTCTTACTAACAATTTGGATTGCCCCATCAAGGAACTGGTAGTAGCCCGAATCAACTCCATCTACCAATTCAGGTTTAACCAGGATTTGCATGGGAAAGTCGTTATTTGTCTCATCGCGAAGATTTGGAATTCCTGTAGGAGTCCAAGTTCTTAGCTCCATAGCTTGGTTCAAGATCGAGATTCGCGATCCATTAGATGACCCAGTCAGGGTTACATTCAGATCCATATCTCCATCTGCATAGCTTGTGGCGGGTAATGGAAATGAAACACTGAGCTTGGCAGGAAAATCGGTCGCACCAGCTGGAATGAATAGGGTTGCTAGATCTAATCGAGTGCCACCCGGTAATTCAAAAGTAACAACGAAATCCGCTTTTGGATCGTAATTAAATGTGAACGGCATCTTGAAAAAATAGGTGTTGATGGACGACCCTTCGATGCCTCCTGTATTAGATCCCGTAGAACTACCTCCGGTTGACCCATTACCTGCATTTCCGCCACCTACAGAAGTGCCGCCTGCACTACCCCCATCAGATGTGGCTCCACCCGAAGTACCAGTCGGTGTTGGTGTTGGTGTTGGTGTTGGTGTGGGAGTTGGTGTGGGAGTTGGTGTGGGAGTTGGAGTTGGTGTGGGAGTTGGAGTGGGAGTTGGAGTTGGTGTGGGAGTTGGTGTTGGCGTAGGAGTTGGTGTGGGAGTTGGTGTGGGAGTTGGTGTTACTACATTGTATGTAAGGGTTTTATCTATCTTCGGACCAGAATCCGGGTTTGCAATCAGTGTCACTGTTCCTAATTCAGTCGGAGTAATCGTGAAACTAATGCTTGTGGTTTCCTTCTCGAGATCGAAGCTCTTGCGCTCATCTATCCCACCGCCCGAGATGTTGACATGGAATTTGCCGTTTGAACTTCGGTCAAATGTGAGTGTAAATGGCTCTGAAGGAGTATTTATAGGTCCCTGACTAGGACCAGAGAAGGTCGGATCTGCAGCAATACTTGTTTGAAGATTTATTGATCCGATCAAAATGATGCTTACAGCTAATGACAAAAATCGAACTACGGTCCTCATTCCAGTCCCTTCAATTGAATAGGTGCGGACTGTGACAGGACAAGTCCAAGTGAAAGGCTCCGTATTGTTGCTGTATTGTCGCAAAGGACTCTCTAATTCTTGATTTGTCATTGTCCGGACTAAGACCATCTAAAGAGCACTGTGCGCACCTCTGAGGTCTACCCTTAATTCAATACGTCAAGACGGAGGTTTAATGTTCTACAAAGAACTAGCTGGAATGGCGAATAAGATAATTCAGACGCAACCAGATTTGGATGGATTGCTACAGATGTTTTGTCTTAGAAAGGTTGCAGACCACAAGTTTCTAGCTGCTTTCTTCTTGCAAGTCGAGCGTGATGGCCGACTTCATCTAGTGACCTTCTATGGTGCACTCCCGGAGGAAATCGGTCTAAGTGAAACATCTATTTCAATCTTCGATAATCACCCTGCCTCCGAAGCTGCTAGAACGGGCTCAATCGCTTGGTCAAAACATCAAATTTCGAAAAATAGAGAGGGGAGCCTCGTCGCTTGGCCAGTTTTCTCAGAGGAACGGATTCTTGGTGTTCTGCTGGCGCTTTATGAAGTTCCCCTTAGTAAGACAGATCATAATCTCGAGTACTTTGAGGCAATATCAACAGTAATAGGTGGGGCCATCACCAAGAATGTGCCACAAGTGGCCTCTAGTAACACTCATCGCCGTGCTACCGGGGCAAAACTTCGCTTAACTCCAGAGAGTGATAGTGAGACTGCTCTGAGTGAACGACAAGAGCTCATCCTAAAATTGATTTCAGAAGGCAGAACTAATGGAGATATCGCTGAAGTACTCGGATATTCAGAGTCGCTGATAAGGCAGGAAACTATACGAATTTATGCAACTCTAGGCTGCAGCGGCCGGGCTGAGGCAACTACCATCTACAAGGCTCGGGAGAGCAGTAAACAAGTACTTGCTGAGAGCGCAAATTAGAAAAGGCGCCTTGCAGCGCCCTTTCTAGTCAGATTTTTCGAATATGAATCAGGTCAGTGGATAGACCATCACTGAGACTTTACGATCATATGGATTAACGATCCCATCCTTGGCTGAGGAAAGGTATTCGCCCATATTCTCAACAGTGACCTTGGGACCCTGAGCACCAAGCTGAGTAAGTTTCCTATTTAGGTACTTGGCGGCAGAGTTCGCGCGTCGTAGCGAGAGCGAGAGATTGGCCGTATCGCTGCCTGATCGATCTGTCATTCCCTCTAGGTATGCACCCATCAATCCCGAGTTCATCATCTGCTGCGCCATTTCTCCGAGGACATAGCGAGCCTCTGCCTTTAGGCGGGCAGAATTCGGTGCAAAATGCACATGACCTAAAGTGATTGGGCCTTCTAGAAGTACACGAATAGGTTTTCCTGCCGTGTCAAGGTTAGGGCCGAAAAAGATGTTCTCCCCTACTGCAACCGGGGATTGCAGCAAATACTCACTGCCAAACTTGACCATTTTGATCTCATCTCCAGATCCATTCTGTAAGACGAAGTCCACGTCGCCATTTGGCATAGTCACCGTGAATTTATTGACGATTGGAAAGACAACGCTGGAATTGCTCTTCAGAATGGGATTTTCTCCACGTTCAATAGTTACCTGCATATTGACTGGAAACGGATATTCCGTGGCCATCGCAGTTGTCGCTAAAGTCGATAGCGCCACTAAACATGCAGATCCAATTATTGCTCTCTTCATTTTGCTCCTTATTTTGTTATTGCTCCTTTAAAGGGATAACGGAGACTCTAATCCTCAATGGGAAACGAAAACTCCAGAAAGTGGTCATAGTTTTTTTATGACAAGATAAAGACCGGTCATCATCAATTACTGCGATTAGACACACTTATGGTTCGCAGTATGACAACAGATACCGCATTAATCATTGAAAATAACCCGATCGATCGTAAGTTTATGCAGAATGCACTTGAGTCATGGAACTTGAGTGTGCGCGCTGAAAGCGACTTAACTCGCATAAAAGAGCACTTCACATTAGGAGACTTCAAACTTGTCCTTTTCCACCTCGTGGGAGACGCGATGAGGACTATTGATGTACTTGGTTGGCTCCGTATGCACACCAAGGGAGCACTGATACCTTTGATCGATCATGGAAGTCCTTATACCGAAGATATGTGTGTTCGTGCTGGAGCAGATGAGATAATCACTAAGCCGATAGTCCAAAAGCTGTTCTTGCAGCGAATTAACTATCACTTAGATAAACAAGATGCTTTTGCTAAAGATGAAGATGATCTCTATGAGATTGATGGCCTTAGGCTAGAAGTACCACTCTGCGAGTTTCGAGTTGGAGAGAAGTTGGTCCCTCTCACGAAAACCGAGTACCTTCTCACCCAAGCATTTATGGCAGAACCAGAACGGGTAATCTCTAGACCGGAGCTCTTGAACGTAATAAAGGTTAAAGACGGAATTGGTTCAAGCCATTTGATTGATACCCATCTTTCTCGACTTCGTATAAAGATCAAAGAGAATGGCGGTGGCGATTACATATTCTCGATTCGAGGATTAGGAGTCCGCTTCTTGGCTCCCGAGCACTTAATGCGGAAGTCTTCCTAATAGGTAACAAAATGAAACGGGGCGATGTTGCTAGAGAACATCGCCCCGCATTACCTGCAGTTTCTCAATCCGTAACTTCACCCATTACGGATCTGTACGGCCAGGCGGCGCTTAGGAAGGGGCGCCTCTCTCTTGACGTCAATCTCGAGAATGCCGTTTCGAAGGGAGGCATCAAGAACCTCGTCATGTTCGGATAGTTGAAAACATTGCCGAAAACTACGAGCCGTGATACCTCTCTGCAGATAATCCTCTCTCTCTTCTTTCGTCTCTTCCTTGATTTCACCTGAGACAACCAAGGTTTCATCTTCCAGTTCGATCTTTAGATGATCCTTTGAGAATCCAGCAACCGACATCTCGATTCGGTAGTGATCATCGGTGATCTTCTTTATATTCGATTCCGGGTATTCATGGAAGCCATCAAGTCCGTCTTCCCATTTCTCGACTAGATTGTTGAAGACATCATCGAAACCCACCATCCACTTCTCGCCATCGGAAAGAAGAGAAGCGAGAGGCGATCTAAGTCGACTCTCTCTTTTTAGGATATTGGACATATTTCCTCACTTTCTTGAGCTTGCAGGTTTTGTCGCGGGATGACGTGGATAGACACGCCATCCCGCTATACCTACATAAAGGAAGGTTCGTACCGCTTAACTATCCGGCCCGGACCCAGTTTTTAACAGGCTCCACAGCTAACGAATCCGCCTGTTCTACCTCAATCTGCAGGATTCCTTGGTGCAGATTGCTATCAACAACACGCGTACCTCTGCCAAGCTGGAAACTTCTACGGAAGCCGCGAGCGCTGATTCCTTTCTGTAAGTAATTCTGGTTTTGCTTCTCCGCATATTCAGTTTTGTCTCCCGTCACAACAAGAAAGTCGCCGACCATTTTCACCCTAGGAGTCGTCGCACTAAAGCCACCAAGATCAATCTGAATCTGAAATCCATGACTGTTATGTGTAACTATTTGTGAGACTGGATAATTACTTAGGCCGTCAAATTGGAGTAGCGATTCTTCCTCCATCACTTCGAAGGCTTGATCGAATCCAACTAGCCAATCCTCTCCCTCCACGATCATTGAGACCAATGGAGTTCGAAGAAATGACTGTGATTTAGCTACGAATATCACCGCTTCTCCTTACCTGTTGTGAAGTGGAATCAAAGCAATTGGCGCTAATTATGGAATCTCTTCGCACTCACATCGTGCTCGCAAGGTAGTCGCAAACGCCTTTTTCTCTTCAAATGAATTATGGATGGAGCAATACTTCAACTATGAAAACTACTTTCAATCAATCGACAGAAATACAAATAAGAGAGTTAAATTCTCGCCGAATATCTCTACCAGAGGTAGTTGGGTATGCCGGTTCGCTTATGGCGATAGGAGCGGTTTCACTATTCCTTTACAAAAAGTGGGATGAGATCACCCAGGCTCAAAAGACCGCAACTTTCTCGCTCATCGCAATAGCCCTATTTGTTACTGGATTGATTGCTAGCAACGGTGCGGATGTCCGCCAAAGAGTTTCTTCATACATTTACTCATTGGCAACAATTTCGTCTTGGTTAGCGGTCTATGTGACTTTTCCAAATGATCCACCAATCCTGCAAAGCTTTGCGCTTGCGACTGTCGTAGCGCTACTTGGTTACACAATCTCGAGCACGATGCTTGGCCATGCAACTCTATTCTTAGCTTCGGTAGGAACTCTTGCGGGACTTGGGTATGAAATGGTTGATTCAGAGAACTTACGTCTCTACGCTCAACTCAGTCTCGTAATAGCTTTTGCTCTGACTTGGATGGCAATCTCCTCTATTCGAATGGTGGATCAAGATCTTGGATTAATCCTTGCAAGTGCAGCAATTATTGGTTCTGCTCAAATTGCCTTCTTTAGGGGCTACGAAAACCTCTCCTACGTTATTGGCGTTGGATTATTTATCATCGCTGTCTGGCTCTATACCAAGATTGCTTCTTGGGTCTTGGCAGCTTCAGCTATAACAGCGTTGGGTGCTGGTGCGGCTGAGTTTGTAATCTCAACTATGGATAACTCGTTGGCTGCAATCATCGGGATGTTGCTAGTGGGAGGGATAGTTACTGTTATCGGGATTCGAGCAGCAGGGGCTAGAAATAGCTAGAGAAGCTTCAAGGCTTCTAACTTCTCTTTGAGAGCGTTATCCGAAGGCTCCGTTAGATGCGTCCCGTCTGGGAAGAGAATTACTGGGATGGAGCGCATGCCACCGTTGATTTCAATTACCTTTTCTGAGGCGCTGGTATCAGTCTCTAAATCGATGTAGTTATATGCAACACTATTTGAATCAAGGAATCTCTTGGAGCGGCGACAATCCCCACACCAGTCTGCCCCATACATAGTTATCTCCGCCATGATTACTCCTTTCCAAGTTTAAGATAATTCTCTAAGCCAACTGTCAATCCGGGATTGCGGACCACTTCTCTTATACCAACTAAAACTCCGGGCATAAATGCGGAGCGATCAAATGAGTCATGACGGAGAGTTAGAGTCTCTCCACCTGCACCAAAAAGTACTTCCTGATGCGCGACTAAACCACTTAGCCGCACAGAGTGAATTGGAACACTTCCAACTTTTGCGCCACGAGCCCCGTCAAGTGCTTTGACTGTTTTGTCAGGCATGGCTCCAAATAATTCTTTGTTTCGCGCTTCATTAATCAATTCTGCAGTGCGAATTGCCGTACCACTTGGTGCATCTAATTTCTCAGGATGATGTAGCTCAATTATTTCTACTGACTCAAAATAGCGCGCAGTTGTGGCAGCAAACTGCATCATCAAGACAGCGCCAAGGCCAAAATTTGGAGCCACTAAGACTCCTACTTTTGGATGAGTGCTTAATAAGCTTCTTAAGGTATCAATCATGTTCTTATCAAATCCAGAAGTCCCAACTACTGCATGTATGTCATTCTCTATTGCAAATTTCAAATTTGCCATGACCGATTCTGGATTTGTAAAGTCAACAACGACATCAACCATATTGCTCTTAAGGGAGTCGATGGAATCGCCTAAATCAATTTCCGCAACCAGATCAAGGTCTTCTGTTGCGTTCACTGCTTTACACACTTCACGCCCCATGTGTCCCTTAGCTCCAAGAACTCCAACTCGTAAAGCCATTACGCCATCACTTTCTCGAAGACCGACTCCTTATTGAATGGTCCAACTATGGCAAGAGTAGGGCTCTTCGCTAGGAACTCGCCAGCCAGTTCTCTAATTGCGCTTGAGCTCACGGCTGAGATTGAGTTTAGAATCTCATTAAAGCCGAGAACCTCACCATGGACTAGTTCACTCTTACCGATTCGACTCATCCGGGAACCGGTATCTTCTTGACTTAGAACTAAGGTTCCCTTAACAGCGCCTTGAGCTCGCAACAATTCTTCGTGAGTTAAACCATTAACTGAAACATCGTTGAGAATCTCTCGGATAATCCTTATTACTTCAGTCGCTTTCTTCGGTGTGCAACCGGCATAAAACCCAAGCATCCCAGTACCAGCGAACTGTTGTGCGTAAGAGTAAACCGAGTATGCAAGTCCACGTTTCTCACGAACCTCTTGAAAAAGTCTTGATGACATTCCACCGCCTAGTGCAGCTGATAGAACGCTCATCGCAAAACGTCGCTCGTCATCGCGAGCTACTCCATCAACGCCAAGGAATAAGTGAGCTTGTTCGGTTTTGCGATAAATAAGTCCAACCTTCTCCCCTTTTCTCCTTATCGGAGTCGAGGCACGCATATTGGCCGGGTACTTATCACTACCTAAAAACTCATCTTTAGACATCGCCTTTAGAACTTGATCGATGACTTTCTGGTGCTTGATATTCCCAGCTACTGAAACGACGATGTCTTGCGGCAAGTATTTCTTCTTGTAGTAGTTAAAGACTGAATTTCGGGAGATCTCAGTTATGGATTCGACTGTACCGAGGATTGGCTTTCCGACTGGAGTGTCACCAAAGAATGTCTCTGAGAATAAGTCGTGCACTAAATCAGATGGATCATCATCGCGCATCGAGATTTCTTCTAATACGACTTTACGTTCTGATTCAACATCTTCTGGACGACCCAGCGATGACGTAATCAAGTCAGCAATAACATCAACCGCAAGAGGTAGATCCGTATCAATTACCCGAGCATAAAAACAGGTGTATTCCTTCGAAGTGAACGCATTCATCTCACCACCTACTGCTTCGATAGCAGATGAAATCTCTAGGGCGGTACGAGTCTTAGTGCCCTTAAAGAGTAGGTGCTCTAGAAAGTGCGATGCTCCGGCAACTTTTGGGGATTCATCTCGAGAGCCAACATTGACCCAGATTCCAAAGGCAGCGCTTCGAACGTTCGGGATTTCTTCAGTAACAATGCGCAAGCCGCTCGGATGAACGGTCTTGCGCAGAGTCATAACTTCGAACTACTCGCTTGCTGTCTCTTCAAGCACAGGAACTAGAGATAGCTTGCCCTTTGGATCAATTTCCCCGATCTCAACATGGACTTTATCTCCGACCTTCATAACATCTTCGAGGTTCTCGATTCGCTTTCCACCATGCATCTTGCGTATTTGCGAGACGTGGAGCAAGCCATCTTTACCCGGTAGAAGATTTACGAATGCGCCGAAGGCGGCAAGTTTCACAACGGTTCCGTTGTAGCGCTCGCCAACTTCAGGGAGTTTCGGATCAGCAATCGCGATGATCTGGGCCTTTGCGGCATCTGCGGCGGTGCCATTGGTGGCTCCGATATAGATAGTTCCATCATCTTCAATAGTGATCTCGGCGCCGGTCTCATCTTGAATCTGGTTGATGACCTTGCCCTTAGGGCCAATAACTGCGCCGATTTGATCGACTGGAATCTTGATACTCATGATGCGTGGTGCAAGTGGATTCATATCGTCTGGGCGATCGATTGCCTCATTCATGACATTAAGAATCGCTAGTCGAGCCTCCTTCGCTTGAAGCAGAGCGCTTGCAAGAACGCTTGCTGGGATTCCATCAAGTTTTGTATCAAGCTGTAGCGCAGTTACAAATTCTTTTGTTCCGGCAACTTTGAAATCCATATCGCCAAAAGCATCTTCTGCTCCGAGAATGTCTGTTAGCGCAACATATTCAGTCTTTCCATCTACTTCATCAGAGATGAGGCCCATAGCAATACCAGCAACCGGCGCCTTTAGTGGAACACCAGCATTCAAGAGCGAGAGCGTTGAGGCGCAGACAGATCCCATCGAGGTGGAACCGTTTGAGCCAAGCGCTTCGGAAACTTGGCGAATCGCATAAGGAAACTCTTCGCGAGTTGGAAGTACGGGCAGAAGAGCGCGTTCTGCAAGTGCACCATGGCCGATTTCGCGGCGCTTAGGTGAACCAACTCGACCAGTCTCACCTGTTGAGTAAGGCGGGAAGTTGTAGTTATGCATATAACGCTTGTGATCTTCTGGGTTCAATGTATCGAGCTGTTGCTCCATCTTTAGCATGTTCAAAGTTGTTACGCCAAGGATCTGGGTCTCGCCACGTTCGAATATCGCCGAGCCATGTACACGAGGAATCACTTCGACTTCAGCGGTCAATGGACGGATGTCCTTCAAGCCGCGGCCATCGATACGAATCTTCTCGCGAAGCACGCGTTGACGGACTAGCTTCTTAGTTAGCGAACGAAGTGATGCAGAAATCTCTTTCTCGCGACCTTCGAATTGTTCAGCAAGGCTCGTTTTTATATCTTCAGAAATCGCATCAAGTTCAGTTTCGCGCTCTTGCTTTCCAGAGATTGTCAACGCCTTTGCAAGGCGATCTTTCGCAGCTTTTTCAACTGCAGTGAAAGCATCTTCTTGATAATCAAGGAAGACTGGGAATTCGGAGGTTGGCTTTGCAGCAACTTTCGCCAACTCCATTTGTGCTTCACACAGTATTCGGATGAATGGCTTTGAAGCCTCAAGGCCCGCTCCGACAATCTCTTCAGTTGGGGCGCCAGCGCCTCCAGCAACAAGCGAAATTGTCTTTGTGGTTGCTTCGGCTTCCACCATCATAATCGCGACATCGTCGCCAGCAATTCGTCCAGCTACGACCATATCGAATACGGCGCGCTCTAGATCGCTGTGGTTAGGGAATGCCACCCATTGGCCATCAATTAATGCGACGCGAACGCCACCGATTGGTCCAGAAAATGGAAGTCCAGCAAGTTGGGTGGACATCGAAGCAGCGTTGATCGCAATCACGTCATACATGTGGTCTGGATTTAACGCCATCACAGTTAC
>Ga0129333_10005466_pt1 | contig 11949 bp, 9 predicted proteins | sample CPB6_08_DNA_FD_94474 | JGI IMG/M metagenome (GOLD analysis project Ga0129333, IMG submission 94474) | Freshwater to marine salinity gradient microbial communities from Chesapeake Bay, USA - CPBay_Sum_0.6_0.8_DNA | ecosystem: Environmental > Aquatic > Marine > Coastal | place: USA: Chesapeake Bay... | reverse complement strand
TTTGCTGCTTCTCGTGAACTCACCGAAGCCATGGTGAAAGCAAAGGCAATTTGCATTGCTTATGAAACAGTAATGAAATCTGACAATTCACTTCCGCTTCTCATTCCAATGAGTGAAGTTGCCGGAAGAATGGCTCCACAAGAAGGTGCAAAATATCTTGAGCGCACAATGGGTGGTCGCGGTGTATTGCTCGGTGGCGTACCAGGAACTGAGCCCGCTAATGTTCTCGTTCTTGGCGGTGGAATCGTTGGTACCAATGCTGCGAAGATTGCTGCAGGATTTGGCGCGAAAGTGACCATCATGGATAATAATTTGTATCGTTTGCGCTATCTCGATGATGTGATGGCTAAAAATGTGATGACAGTTATGTCTACACCTGATAATATTCGTCGTCATGCACAACAAGCTGATCTCGTGATTGGCGCTGTATTGATTGCAGGTGCGAAGGCACCACACTTAATCACGAAAGACATGCTTTCAACAATGAAGCCCGGTGCAGTTGTGGTTGATGTGTCTGTTGATCAAGGTGGCTGCATTGAAACATGCAAACCAACAACACATGAAAATCCAACTTATGTTGTCGATGGCATTCTTCACTATTGCGTTGCGAATATGCCTGGCGCAGTACCCTACACTTCAACCATTGCTTTGACAAATGCAACGCTTCCTTATGCGGTGCAACTTGCAAATAAAGGTTGGGAAAAAGCATCAATCGACAATCGTGAATTGTATTATGGCGTAAATACCGTTGGCGGCACAATCGTATATGAAGCTGTTGCACAAGCTTTCGACATGCCATATAGCGAACTCAAACTCTAAGAATGAATTTTTCCTTCATGAAGGGTGTTTGCTTGTGCATTCACCCTTTTTTTTCAAAATCAATGTCACTTTGCGCAATTCCATCAGCTCAGGTCATTCCTGAAGAAAGCATTTTTTCGGGTTATGAGTCTTCGCATCCTTTGACTGTGAAGTATTTCAAAGTCATGCAAGATGGAACATATTGGTTTCAGCGACTACTCACGATTGAATCTTCTTTCATGCGCAATGTGCATGAAATGCCAAGACAAGTGATACAGCATGTTGAGAAAGTGCAAGGTCAAAAAGAATATGACATTATTTATGGCGGAGGCGGACTCGCCATCATTCATGCGGCTTTGATGGCAAAAGTATATGGCTATTCGGTGTGTTTGTTTGATAAATATGGAGTTGGGCTTACACATCGTGATTGGAATATCAGTTATCAAGAATTACTTGTGCTTCGCGATTGCGGATTATTTTCAGAAGAACAATTGCAATCATTCATCACTTGCTCTTATCGCAGTGGGTTCGTAAAATTTCATGATGCAAATTCTGCGATTAAGACTCCTCACTTATGGATGGACAATGTCCTCGACAATGCACTCGATGCAAATGCATTGCTTGCTGCCGCAAGAGCGATAGTGATAGAACATGGCGGTGTGATTTTAGACAATGCTCAGTTTAAATCCATTGAGGTTGATGGGAGATTGGCAAGTGTACATATCCTTGAACATGGTACACAAAAAACATTATACACACCTCTCTTCATTGATGGGATGGGTGCATTTTCTCCCATTGCCAAAGCCCTTAATCCCAAAGCTCCTTTTACCCATTGTTGTCCTACAGTCGGTACAATTTCTTCCGGATTCAAAACAGGTACAGGTGAACGCGAAGTGGATTTTAGTGTTGGAGAAATTCTTGTCACGAATGAAGACATGCTTCCCGATGGCAGACAGCTCATTTGGGAAGGATTTCCAAGTTCGAATAATCGCTTTGTGACCTATCTCTTTTTCTATGATGCGATTGATTCACCATCTGATAAATCACTCCTTAATCTTTATGAATTGTTCTTTGAGAAACTCTCAAGTTATAAAGAGCCGGGAGAGCATTTTGATATAGGCAGACCACTCTTCGGGATTATCCCATCGTATTCCCACAAAGCACTTGGCAATGCTCGTAAATCGGCTGATGACAATATTCTCTGCATAGGAGATGCAGCAGCACTCAGTTCACCACTTTCCTATTGTGGGTTTGGATCATTTGTCAGAAATCTTCCGCGGATGACACAAGCATTGCATCAAGTATTACAGTCAAAAAAACTTACAGTTGATTCACTCAAATCAATCAATGCATTTGAATCACGCGTGGCAATCATGTCGAATTTTGCGGCTTTCCTGCAAGGGAAAAAAGGTCAACCTTCAAATACTGTCAATGAAACAATGAATCTGTTCATGGATGTATTGGCGAGTTTACCAAAGCATATTTCACAGGAAGTGTTTCGTGATACGATGCAGTGGGAATCATATAATCTCATGATGAGCACGGTGCCAAAACGACATCCGATGTCATATAAAATTTTGATTCGCACTCATGGCTTTTGGGGACTGCTCAGATGGGCATTGAATTTTGTGGGATTCACCCTAAGCGAGAAAAGAAAGAAGTCTTAACGAAGAATCACTTGTGAAGCGTGCACATAAGGCTCTTCTCCACCATGCACATGACCAAATACTGAAATTTCCCTGCCCTCATTCATTTCCGGTAATGGATCTTTGCCGGTGTACTCCACTTTGAAGATTGTACCTTGTAAATCTTTGGCATACAAATGCCCTTCATGCCCCTCATGATCATGACCATCGTCTTTGACGGTATAAACGCAATCAATTTTCACTTTCTGTGCTTGCTCAACATCAGAGGATTGCTCACTCATCTTCATGGCAGTAGCAAAACTCACTGATTGCAATGCACCAAATTGCATCGCATACCAAAAGACAAAAGGTAGCAAAAGAAAAAGCGCTATGATGATGATGCGTTTAAGCATGAGTAGTCCGAAAATTATAAACCTGATGTACGAAGTTGTTCGGCATTGCCTTCATATTTGGAAGGACATTTCGTGAGAATTTCATAAGCAATGAATTGTTGATCTTCGAATAATCCTTTCACCACAATGCTTTCCGCAATATCAAAATTATTTGGTCTGGCACCTTGATATTCCACTTGAATCTCTTCACCTTTTTCATCTTTCATCGTGAATGTAAACAGATTGCGTTTTGCATCATAATTAGCACCTTTTTCACGCACCCAATTCCCTTTTACTTGCATCTTTTTTCCGGTGGCTCGTGCAGCATCGATTGTACCATATTCAATTTTACTTGAATCCAGAACAGAAATTCCGAGCAATAAAAATGCGATAGATGCAATAAGTCCAATCCAATAGCGCTTTTTCATGTTCTAATCCTTATTTGATGGATTGTTCTAGTTCTTTGACTTTTGCGTCTAATTTATTGACATAGAATGCTAGCCCAAGCCAAATCACAAGAGCGATGACCAAGACCACATAAATTGCATGTTGTTCAAAAAATGACATCATGACTGTTGTTCCTTTTGTAGCATGATTGATTGTAAATCTCTTGAAGCTAGTCGAATTCTTGAAGCAAGACCAAGGAGCCAAAAGTAGAGCATCGTAAAAGCACAAAATGCCATACTGAGAATGATTTGCTTCAATATATCCAAAGTACCTGCTTGCTGACTTAGGACAGGTCCGGCATTTGAGTCATCTGCTGACCCGGGATGCAAACCACCATAGATGCGAGGTGCAACATATATGAAAAACACGGCAGCGATAGCGCCAATGATTGAATATACAGATGATAGTCTTGCTCTTGTTTGCTCTTGTTCAATAGCAGAGCGTAACACGAAATATGCGCCATAAATCAAAAGCAATACAAAAATGGATGTCTCACGAGGATCCCAATTCCAAAATGATCCCCAATTGAACTTTGCCCATATAGCACCTGAAACCGTTGCTAGAATGCAAAAGAGCGTGCCCAATGCAGCTGAAGAAGATGCGATGATATCGAGTCGTGGAGATGGATTTCGTAAATATCGAATCGACATGATCATCGAGATGATATATGCTAGAAATGCAATCCATGACATTGGTACATGGAAATATAAAATTCTTGCTCTTTCTTCAAGTCCTACGATATAGGGAAGCGTGATGAGCGGATCAACTTGAACAATATGAGACAATCGCAATTCCGCATCGGAATTCCCTCTTTTCATTTCTGCTATGATTGGTTTTCCATTTCCAAAATCTGCAGGATTCAGCACATCAGCTGTAAGCCTCAATAAAAAGGTTTGTTCTTTTCCTAGGATTGGAATCATCCATTCACCGGATGCTTGTTTTTCGCCTTTTGTCACATCAATCGTGCATAGAACGGGAATGGATTTTTGCATGCCCATGCGATAGATGAGCGCTACATCTTCAGGTGTTCCTGCAATGCGTGGAAACAATGCCATAAAGACCATAATGGTCATGATTGCAATGAGACCAAGGCGCATCCAAAGTGGTCTGGGCTTTAGCAAACCGGGATATAAGCCCCAGCCAATGCCGATGATGAATCCAAGTGAGAGAATGAGAGCTTTCATGCATTCTATGATTTGTGAGACTCAAAAATACTTTTTTGACAATACATGATCACAACTGTTTCCACGGATTCGATGCCCATACTGAAAATTCCGGTATCATGGCTCTGTCATCAAGCTCCAAAATGGCTTTGATCATATAGGCAATCTCCTGTGAGCGGAGTTTATTGTCAGGGGCGGTCCTCTCAACTCTCTCTGTAGAATTGAAAGCCGTAGCCACTTCGCTTGGATTCACCTGCATGACGCGAATTGAATGCTTGCGAAGTTCATGCTGCCAACTTTCAGTCATGGCTCTCAGTGCAAATTTACTCGCAGCATAAATTCCACCACGCTCAAAACCTCGAAGTGATGCAGTCGAACCGATATTGATGATCGTGCCATGTTGTTGTTCGATGAACAATCCTGCAGCTTTTTGAGCCATCATTGCAGGACCAAACACATTGGTTCTGAAGATATGCTCATATTGTTCAAGGGTGGCATCCATGAGTGTTGGGAAAGCGCCCAAACCGGCATTGTTTATGAGTACATCGAGTCCGCCGGCATGTGCGAGGAATTCTTTATATGTCTTTTCAATGTCTTCAGGCTTGGTTACATCTGCCACAATTGGAAATGCACCGGAATACTCTGCGGCAATATTCAATCGTTCTTGATTTCTACCGGTGATACCTACAATTGCACCGGCATCGACTAAACATTTTGCTGTTTCCTTCCCAATGCCAAGTGAGCCGCCGGTGATGATGATTCGAGATGATTTGATATTCATGATGATATCCTTTTTGTTCGTATTGCTCGAGAATTAACCGTGAATTGCAATGATTGAAAAGCCTCTTCGCCAAGATATTGTAATTTCAAAGAACCAAGGAATCCTATCATCGCCGCATTGTCCATACAATAAGAAAGTTTTGGAAGAAATATCGCAACGGGTCTTTTTTCGGAGGCAGACTGCAAAGCTGCGCGAAGTCGGGAATTTGCAGATACTCCACCAGCCACGATGATATTCTTGATGCGATATTCCTTTGATGCGCGAAACAATTTGTGAATGAGTACTTCGATGATTGCTTCTTGAACGGATGCACAGATATCTTGCAGAATGGATTGATCATGTACTCCATCCGGAAATTCTTTTTGCAAAAAATATCTGACGGAAGTTTTGAGCCCACTAAAACTAAAATCATAATGTGATTCATGCATCAAAGCTCGAGGAAATTGATATGCTTTGGGATTCCCCTCTTTTGCGAGTGCATCTATGCGGGGTCCTGCCGGATAGCCCAGACCAAGCATCTTTCCTATTTTGTCAAATGCCTCTCCAGCCGCATCATCTTTGGTACTTCCCAATACAATCTCTTCTCCAAACTCTCTGACAAGAAATATGCTGGTATGCCCGCCACTGACAATCAATGCGATGAATGGAAATGTACATTCCGGATGCTCAAGCATTCCGCTATAGATATGTCCTTCAATATGGTGCACGGGAATCACCGGAATTCCCAGTTTCAATCCCAAACCTTTTGCAAATGATGATCCAACAAGCAATGCTCCTGCCAAACCCGGTTCGGTTGTAACTGCTATGGAAGTGAGATCTGCATATGATATCTGTGCTTCAATCATTGCTTGTTTTACAATCAATGAAATTGCTTGGAGATGAGCTCGAGATGCAAGTTCCGGAATCACCCCACCATATTGCTCATGAATTGTTTGCGAAGAAATGATATTGCTTAATACGATATCATTCTTGATGATTGCCGCAGAGGTTTCATCACAAGAACTTTCAATGGCAAGAATGATGCGATTGCTCATTGCATCTCCACGACTGTAACGCCTTCGCCACCTTCGGGGATAGTGCCATTGCGAAATTTTTTGACACCGGGATGACCCGACAATTGCTCATGAATTGCTTTGCGTAAAGCTCCGGTGCCTTTTCCATGAATAATGGTCACCATCGAAACATTTGCAAGAATCGCGTCGGAAAGAAGTCGCTCAACATCTTTGCATGCCTCATCAGCACGAAAACCACGAAGATCGATGCTGGTTTTTGCATCAAGCTTCAATACTGTTGACATGGATTTCTGCGCTTTTCTCTTTTCTGAACCTTTTGCAAGTCGTAACTGCGATAATTGCGTTTTGAATTTTATTCCATTGAATTCTACAATTCCGGAACCAGTGGATTCATCCAATGTAATAATGATTCCAACATCACGAATATTGTCGCCAATGATGACTGAATCACCAATGGAAAATCCATTCGATTGAGCTCTGTCTTTTTGCTCTTCATGATATATTTTCTTTGTGAGTTCCTGCTTCACTGCATCATAGTGCTTGCGAATATCACCAACATCTTTTTGTTGTTCACGAATTTCTTTGATTGTTTGCTCAATCAATCCATTTGCAGAAGAAAGTATCTCTTTCGCTTCTTCTCTAGCAGTGTGCAAATACTCCGCCTTCTTCTTTTTGATGTCCGATGCCTTAAGCTCATATTCCTCACGCAATGCCTGCGCTTTGGATAGCTCCATTCTAGCTGATTTCAAGGATTCTTCAGCTTGTACTCTGAAAGCTTGAAGTGATGCGATGCTCTCCTCCAATTCAGAATGTTTATCACCCAGATATTCACGCGCTTGATTCATCACATTTGTGGACATACCTATCGAATTGGCAAGAGCAAATGCATAACTGTTTCCGGGTATGCCTGAAAGGAATGTATAGGTTGGAACAAGATGCACAGGATCAAATTCCATGGAGGCATTGAGAAGTTCTTTGCGATTAAGTGCATAACTCTTGAGTGAAGATTGATGAGTTGTGACAATAAACATCGCTTGATTCTTGATGCAATGATCAAGTATTGCGGAGGCAAGTGCACTTCCCTCTTGCGGATCTGTTCCTGAGCATATTTCATCAATCAAAATAAGAGATGTTTCATCGGCATGATCAACGATGTCTTTGAGTCTCATCACTTGTGATGAAAATGTACTGAGATTATGTTCGATTGATTGATGATCACCGATTGCACAGAACACTGATTTCGGGCTGGTGCGACATTCACCGAGGGGAAAGATTCCGGATAAAGCCATGGCAATATTGAGTCCGATGCTTTTGAGTGCAACTGTCTTTCCACCTGCATTCGGACCAGATATGAGATGTCCGAGAATACCCGAACCAAATTCTATTGACAATGGAATTGGCTTTTTGCCCTGCCTTGCATAGAGCAAAGGATGATAGACATGCCGTAATTCAATGGATGATTCGTGAGAAATCACTGGCTTCATGCCATTCATGTCGAGCGCATAACGTGCCTTAGCAAAGAGCGCATCAAAATGACCAAGCACATCCGTGGAACCAAGAATCAATGCTGCTTCCGAGGCAATTTCAGCGGTCAGCATTGTGAGTATTCGAATCATTTCTCTGCGTTCTTCACCAAGAAGCAGTGAAAGTTGATTATTCATTTCAACGATTTCTGATGGCTCGACAAAGACAGTGGCACCCGTATTTGAAATACCATGAATGATTCCCGGCAGGGTTCTTTTTTCGGAAGCTCGCATTGGAAGAACGAATCTTCCTTCTCTTTGCGTGATGAATTCCTCAGTTACCAAATCTTCAGCGGATACTTTTGCCAAGAGTTTATTCAGTCTTGAACGAAGTCGTGAAGATGTTTCAACAATTTCTCTTCTGATATGGGCAAGTTCCTTGCTTGCAGTATCACGAATTGCGCCGGTATCATCAATTGCATCTGTGATATGTTTTTCAAGAAATCTATTCTCATAAAACCCATCGGCAAATTGTGCCAGAATGGGATATGATTCCGCTTTATTTTTAAAGTATGAAGCAAGCAATCTGCATGCTCGCATTGCTTCAAAGACATCCAATAATTCGGATGCATTCAAAAAACTGCCTGCTATCATCGATTTGTGAACGGCATTGCGGATATCAGATATTCCTTCTGTTGGAAGTACTTCACCTTTGACCAATAAATCTCGTAATTCGCCAATGCGATCATGTTCCAATGTTAGCCATGCAATGTCATCAATTGGACGAGCATTGAGTATCAATTCTTTCCCCAAATCTGACAATGCGGATTGAGCAATCAATTGAAGCACTTGCGGAAATTCAAGCTCGCGCAGTGAATCTTCCATCAGGCGATGTTTGGGATTTTGTGTGGACAAAGAATTGCTCATTACATAGGAACTGAGATGAGTAGCAAAAAAACAATGTATTTTTGTCAAAATTACGGATTTGACCGCATTTGTAAGCCACAGGAACCGCTTCTTAACAAGGTTTGTTGGCTTAACATTCCACAATCAGAAAAATACCCCGTTCATGAGTCGCAAGAAGACCATAAAGTCAGATAAAGAACAGTTTTCGGACATCCCAGAAGAACTCACGCATATTTCTATTCGAGGAGCAAGAGAGCATAATTTGAGGAATGTTTCATGTGATATTCCTCGAGATGAATTGGTTGTGATCACGGGTATTTCCGGATCGGGAAAATCTTCATTGGCATTTGACACCATTTATGCCGAGGGCCAAAGAAGATATGTGGAGTGTTTATCGGCTTATGCCAGACAATTCCTTGGCATGATGAAAAAACCTGATATCGATAGCATAGAAGGGTTGTCACCCGCCATTTCAATCGAACAAAAATCCATTGGTAATTCTCCTCGCTCAACTGTTGGAACGGTCACGGAAGTCTATGATTATCTGCGTTTACTTTTTGCAAAAATAGGCATACAGCATTGCGTCCATTGCGATGTTCCTGTGATGAAGCAAACAACAGAACAATTGGTTAATATGCTCCTTGGCAAACCAGAAGGTATGCGCATCATGGTGCTTGCACCTGTTGTAAAAGGTCGTAAAGGACATTATAAGGAACTCTTTGAGCAATTTCGAAAGCAAGGCTACACTAGAGTTCGTATCGATGGAGAAATCACTGATATCATCGAAGGCATGCAGGTTTCTCGATATCAAACGCATTCCATTGAACTGATCATAGATCGATTGATGATCAATTCAGATGCAGAAACAAGGTTGACTGAATCACTCGAAATAGCTCTGAAATTGGGTGAATCAGTTGTGATGATTCTCTCTGAAGAAAAAGCAGGACATTGGGTTGAATCCCTATACTCAACATTGAATACATGCCCTCAATGTGGAACAGGTTATGACACACTCGCACCGAATGCATTTTCTTTCAATTCGCCTTTCGGTGCATGTGAAGATTGCGAAGGACTCGGAATTGTAAGTGACTTTTCCGAAGATTTACTCGTACCGAATCCAAAGCTCTCATTGGCTGAGGGAGCCATTGGTCCTTTGGGTAAAAAACGCAAAACGCAATTATGGTATCAAATCATTCAATTATCTAAACAATTGCGATTTGATCTAACAATGCCTTATGTAGATCTACCTAAGAATATTCGCAACATAATCTTGCATGGAAGTCGAGACACAGTAGAAATTCAAGTCCCCGGTACACGCTCGATGTTCAAAGCACAAATTCGATTCTCCGGAATTATACCACATTATCGAGAAATGTATCATCAAACTTCCTCATCAGAGATCAAACAAAAATTGGAACAAGTGATGAGTGATGTGGAATGTGACACATGTTCCGGTGGAAGACTTAAAAAAACTTCACTCGCCGTGAAAATCAATGGGGCATCAATTTCCGAAATCACAAAACTTGATATCACGCATGGTATTGCATATATGCAAGCTCTTGCAAAAAAGTTATCAAAAAGAGAAATGATGATTGCATCCGTGATTCTCAAAGAAATCATCTCACGCATGGAGTTCTTGCTGAATGTAGGTTTGGATTATCTTTCTTTGGACAGATCAGCCCGGACTCTCTCCGGAGGTGAATCACAGCGCATTCGACTTGCCTCACAGATTGGATCTCAATTGGTTGGTGTGACATATGTCTTGGATGAACCAAGTATTGGACTTCATCAACATGATAATGGAAAATTGATCAATTCACTCAAGCAATTGCGTGATTTGGGAAATACGGTTCTCATCGTGGAGCATGATCGCGAGATGATTGAACAAGCTGATCATTTGATTGATATTGGTCCGGGTGCAGGTGTACATGGTGGGAATATCGTCTATCAGGGTTCTCCCGATGATATCAATGTGTACACAAAGAAAAAAGAACTCAAATTTCCTGATTCTTCCACTGCCCGTTATCTGTCGGGTCAGGACGATATAGAATTACCCGATCAAAGACGCACTGGAAATGGGAAATTTCTAGAATTGAAGAATGCCACCGGTCATAATCTCAAAGGCATTGACATTGCAATTCCTCTTGGTACTTGGACTTGCATCACCGGAATGAGTGGGAGCGGAAAATCCACATTGATGAATGATACATTGTATCCGATTCTCTCTAGACATTTTCATCATGCATTGATTTCACCTTTGCCATATGGTTCCATTGAAGGTTTGGAGCAAATCGACAAAGTGATTGAAATAGATCAAGCTCCGATTGGCAGAACACCAAGAAGCAATCCGGTTACTTATACTGGTGTATTCACGCAAATTCGTGATTTCTTTACACAGCTTCCTGAATCAAAAGTTCGCGGGTATAAACAAGGGAGATTTTCATTTAATGTTCCGGGTGGACGCTGCGAGGAATGTGAAGGCGCAGGAATGAAAAAAATTGAAATGAATTATTTGCCTGATGTGTATGTCAATTGCGATATGTGTGGTGGCAAACGCTATAACAATGAAACATTGCAAGTGAAGTATAAAGGGAAAACAATTGCAGATGTGCTTGCAATGACAATCGAAGAATCACTGGACTTTTTTAGTGAATTATCTTCCATCAAAAGAAAATTACAAGCTATCTATGATGTCGGACTAGGATATATCACTCTTGGTCAACAAGCACCAACATTATCCGGAGGTGAGGCACAGCGCGTGAAACTCGCCACTGAATTGTCAAAAGTATCAACGGGTAAAACATTATACCTTCTTGATGAACCAACAACCGGTTTGCATTTTCAAGATATCACGCATCTTGTGCGGATCATCAACAAACTTGTTGAAAAAGGTAATTCCGTGATTGTCATCGAGCATAATCTCGACATGGTGAAATGCGCAGATTGGGTGATTGATCTTGGTCCTCTTGGTGGTGCCGGTGGTGGAGACATAGTTGCCGTAGGCACGCCCGAGATGATTGCAAAACACAAGAAAAGCATCACGGGAACATATCTGAAAAAGGAATTGGAGCGGAGCAAGCTCATACAACAAAAAAGGACATCCCAAAATTGAGATGTCCTTTGAAATTCTTTGATTGATTCAATCACACATCGAGATTCTTCACATACTGCGCATTCTTTTCGATGAATTCTCTACGGGGCTCCACTTTATCACCCATCAAAGTATCGAATACCAATGCGGCTTCTGCGGCATTTTCAATGCTCACTTGAAGAAGAGTGCGAGTTTCAGGATTCATGGTTGTTGACCACAATTGATCGGGATTCATCTCACCAAGGCCCTTGAATCGCTGAATATTGATGC